>Ga0164243_10004266_pt1 | contig 22496 bp, 15 predicted proteins | sample OricompcompostOP_FD_108781 | JGI IMG/M metagenome (GOLD analysis project Ga0164243, IMG submission 108781) | Organic Plus compost microbial communities from Emeryville, California, USA - Original compost - Organic plus compost (OP) | ecosystem: Engineered > Solid waste > Mixed feedstock >...
AAGTTATTTTTTATGGTTTCCCGTATTGACCAATTCAAAATATGTTATATTTTTGTTCTTGAAAGCAAATCACAATAAGGATTATTCCGTTGTGAAAACATTTAAGGCGGGGCAACTCGCCTTTTTTCATTCACCCCACCCACATAACCCTCCGTGCTCTCTTTTAATCTTCCCGTCCCACTCCACTAAATCCACCGCATACCGTAAACACTCTTCGATTTGTCGACCAACCTTCGCAAACCCGAACACGAGCTACATAACGCAGTTATACCGATCCTCGAAGTCACTGTTAACTCAGTAACTATTCGCAGTGTGTATAATATGCTCTGAATAGTCGTAAATATCGCCTAACCGCTCCAGCTCATGCTTCGTCTTTTTTTTGTCTTTATCGAATGACCCGATACGCAGCCGGTTTGGCGTAAAGTAAAACCATAAGACACGCTTATGGCGGTGTTAATAAACTGACGCTACCAACATGACGGATACGGCTTGTTGAATTGCGATTTAGCTTGTTGGTTTATAGAACTAAGGTAAGGAAGCGTTTTTGATTTTGCAAACGACTATTGTTTTGTGCATTAAACGAGGTGCAGTTGGTATCATTTATTTGTTGTCTTCTTGGTGTCTCTGGTTACCTGATGCATCAAAAATAGAATGGTAACGGGCAGTTTCATTACGGGAAACCGTATAAAAAGGTTTAACCGTTTGGATCGAAATTCTGATAACCTTGAAATCTGGGCATTCAATACCTCAATAATTGAAACGTATTGCAGGTTTTGCCAAAAAAACCTAATTTGCACGCTAAACCAAACCGAGCGCATTAAATCGACAATTAAAATGACTCAAGCTTCTCACAATAAATTAATTAGCTTTATATGGGCTATAGCGGACGACTGTCTACGTGATGTCTACGTGCGCGGCAAATACCGGGATATTATCCTGCCGTTTGTCGTGCTGCGGCGGATCGACTCGCTGCTCGAACCGACCAAAGACGCCGTGCTGGAGGAAGTCCGCTTTCAAAAAGAAGACCTCGGCCTTGTGGAGCTCGATCCGAAAGGATTGCAAGATGCCTCGGGCTACGTATTTTACAATACGTCGACCTGGACGATGGAAAAATTGAAAGGCACGGCTACCAATTCGCAACAAAAGCTGGTAGCCAACTTTGAGGAATACCTGATGGGTTTCTCCGATAACGTGAAGGAGATCGTCGATAAGTTTAACCTATCGGCGCAGGTGCGCCACATGGCGACTAAAGACGTGTTGCTGGATGTATTGGAAAAATTTACATCGCCCTACATCAACCTGACTCCGCACGAACGGAACGACCCCGAGGGAAGGCCATTGCCGGCGCTATCCAACCTCGGGATGGGTGGCGTATTTGAAGAGCTGATCCGGAAATTTAACGAAGAAAATAACGAGGAGGCCGGGGAACACTTTACGCCTCGCGAGGTGATCCAGTTGATGACACATCTGGTGTTCGAACCGCTGAAGGACAGTTTGCCAGCCATCATTACCATCTATGACCCGGCGTGCGGAACGGGCGGTATGCTAACCGAAAGCGAAAACTATTTGCTGGAAGATCCCGCGTTTCATTATCGGGGTGATGTGTACCTATATGGGAAGGAAATCAACGACGAGACCTATGCGATCTGTAAATCCGACATGATGATCAAGGGCAAAGACCCTGGCAATATCCGTGTCGGCTCTACCCTATCTACCAATGAATTTGCGGCGCATAAATTCGACTTTATGCTGTCGAATCCGCCCTATGGCAAATCCTGGTCATCCGAGCAGAAATACATCAAGGACGGCAAAGAGGTGATCGATCCACGCTTTCAGGTAAGGTTGAAGGATTACTGGGGTAATTTGGAAACACTGGATGCGACGCCCCGTTCGTCTGACGGGCAATTGCTGTTCCTGATGGAGATGGTGGATAAGATGAAGGCACCGTCAGCTAATGCGATCGGCAGCCGAATCGCTTCAGTACACAACGGATCCTCGCTATTTACAGGTGATGCTGGATCGGGCGAGAGCAACATCCGTCGCTACATCATTGAGAATGATCTGCTGGATGCCATTGTCCAGATGCCCAACAATTTGTTTTATAACACGGGTATTACCACCTATATCTGGCTGCTGAATAACAATAAGCCGGAGGAGCGCAAAGGATTTGTACAACTCCTCGATGCGAACAGCCTGTATCGCAAGCTGCGTAAGAATCTAGGGAATAAAAACGCCGAATTTGCGCCGGAACACATTACCGAAATCGTACGTGCGTATCTGGATAACGTAGCGAGTAGTGAGGAAGAACAAACCTTGCAAGTGAAGCGCTTCCGGAATAGCGACTTTGGGTATTACAAGGTGAATGTGGAGCGTCCGAAACGGCTGCGCTCGCAATTTACTGCCGCGGCCCTGGATACGCTACGCTTTGACAGGGGGTTAGCGGCACCTATGCAGGCGCTTTACGAAACCTATGGGGACCTCGTGTACGTAGACCTGACCACCCATGCCGACGACATCGCCAAGCGTGCGGAGACGGAGGATTGGGGGCTAAACAAAAAGCAGTTGAGTAAGCTGATGCAGCTGGACACTTGGGAAAAGTCGAAAGCGTTGTATGATGCGGCCTTGCAGCTGTGGCAGCATATCGGGGACGAGGTGTTTATGGATTTTAATGCGTTCTCCGATTTGGTTGACGAGGCCAATAAAGCACTTAAGCTTAGCCTGGGCGCGACGGACAAGAAGGCGATTTTGAATGCGGTGAGCACCTACGATGCGGAAGCCGAAAAAGTGATCCGAAAAATTGAGAAGCTCAGTGGCGATAAACTGGATGCTCTGCTGGACCATCTGGGCTGTACGGCGGAAGAATTGCCGCTGTTTGGCTACTATCCTACGGCGAACCGCCACGAATACATCACGTATGAACCGGAAAGTGACCTCCGGGACAGCGAGCAAATACCGTTGAACGAAACGATTATAGACTACTTCCGGCGCGAGGTGGTGCCGCACGTGGAGGAGGCCTGGATTAACCTGGATAGTGTGAAGATCGGCTACGAAATCTCGTTCAATAAGTATTTTTATAAGCATACCCCCTTGCGGAGTATCGAGGAAGTGAAAGCGGACCTGTTGGCACTGGAGCAACAGGCCGATGGATTGTTGCACGATATTCTGGACTTTTAGCTATGGAACCACAAGGCGAAATCATCATTTACCAAAGCGATGACGGCGTAACCCGTATTGAGACGCGGCTGGAGAATGAAACGGTGTGGCTGACGCTCGACCAGATGGCAGAGCTGTTTCAAAAATCCAAATCGACGATCAATGAGCACGTATTGAATATTTTTAAGGAAGGCGAGCTGCTGGAAGAGGATGTAAAAAGAAAAATCGGAAATTCCGATTTTTCTACCAAACCCACTAATTATTACAATCTTGACGTCATCATCTCCGTAGGTTACCGTGTGAAGAGCCACCAAGGCACCAAGTTCAGGCAATGGGCAACGGCGCGGCTGCGCGAATACATCGTGAAAGGGTTCACCATGAACGACGAGCTGCTGAAGCAGGCGGGCGGCGGCAACTACTTTGACGAATTGCTGGCCCGAATCCGGGACATCCGCTCATCCGAGAAGGTGTTCTGGCGCAAAGTATTGGACATCTACGCCACCAGTATTGACTACGACCCCAGAACTGAGCTATCGCAGACCTTTTTCAAAACCGTACAGAACAAAATGCACTGGGCAGCACATGGGAATACCGCTGCGGAGGTGATTTACAAGCGCATCAATGCCGACCTCCCCTACCTGGGATTGACACATTTTAAAGGTGGAACCCCCACCCTACAGGAGACGCAGGTTGCCAAAAACTACCTGAACGAAGAGGAACTCAATGTACTGAACCGCATGGTAACGGCTTACCTGGAGTTAGCTGAACTGCAAGCGCTTAACCGCAAACCGATGTATATGAAGGACTGGATAGCCCGGCTGGATGATTTTCTGCGGATGACAGGCAACGAAGTGTTGACTCACGCCGGTACCGTCAGCCACGAGCAGGCGGTGGAAAAGGCGGAAGCTGAGTATGCGAAGTACAAAGAGAAAAACCTTAATGAACTTTCCAAAGCTGAAAAAGATTTTATGAAATTCATTGACCAAACGGCCAAACAGCTGGGAAATAAAAAGAAAAAATAGGGATGCAGGCATACGATAAGTATAAGGATAGCGGCATTGAATGGCTGGGAGAGATTCCGGAGCATTGGGAGGTGAAAAAACTCAAACACTTTGGCTATATATACCCGGGGCTGAGCGGAAAAAAGGGAGATGATTTCAGTAAACACCAATTCCCTGGCGGTAAAAAGTTCATTCCGTTTACAACAATTAGTAACCAATTCCAGATAACCAAAAGTAAATTTCAGTACGTGAGGGTGGATGAGCGTAAGTTTCAGCATCAAGTACAAAAAAACGATCTACTTTTTCTAATGAGTAGTGAAACTATTGAAGATATAGGCAAATCATCGGTTTTTCTACTCGAAGAACGCCCCTATCTTAACTCATTTTGCAAAGGTTTCAGAATAGAACTTTTCAATTTAAATTCCATCTTTTCGAACTATTTACTCAATAGTCGTACATACAGAAAATATTTTGAACTATATGGAAGAGGGTTTACGCGGATAAACATCAAACAAGAGTTCATTAGCGGCATACCGTTTGGGGTACCTCCCCTCCCCGAGCAACAAGCCATTGCAGCTTTTTTGGACCACAAATGCGGGAAGATAGACGAAGCGGTGCGGATCAAACAACAGCAAATCGAAAAGCTCAAAGAACTCCGCCAGATTACCATCCACAATGCGGTGACCAAAGGCATCAACCCTGAAGCTGAAATGAAAGACTCTGGTATTGATTGGATTGGGGAGATTCCGAAGCATTGGGAGGTGAAGAGGTTGAAGTATGTTTTCAATCTTGGAAAAGGGCTTACAATAACTAAAGAAAATTTGCAGGATTCCGGCATATTTTGCGTCAGCTATGGGGAGATCCACTCGAAATACGGCTTTGAGGTGAATCCCTCACAACACGTACTTAAACGTGTAGATGAATCATACTTGAGTAAGAATACTGAGTCATTGTTAAGGCGCGGTGATTTCGTTTTTGCTGACACGTCAGAAGATATTGACGGCTCAGGAAACTTCACCTATTTAAGTAGTGAAGAACAGGTTTTTGCGGGCTATCATACCGTCATCGCCAGACCCACTGTGAATAATATTATATCGAGATTTTTAGCCTACGAGTTTGACTCCGTTAATTTCAGAAACCAAGTGAGAACTAGAGTTAAAGGAGTCAAAGTCTATAGTATAACACAATCAATTCTTAAAGACTTATCGGTTTGGTTACCACCGGATCTCGAACAACAACAAATAGCAACCTATTTAGACGCACAAACCTCCAAAATAGACAAAGCCATTGCGCTCAAAACCGAGCAAATCGCGAAACTCAACGAATACAAGCAAAGCTTGATTAACGATGTAGTGACCGGCAAAATAAAGGTAACGAACTGACTTTAACCCCTGCACGAAATGACATCCTCCTACAACGAACAGGCGCTCGAATCTTTGATTGAAAAACGGTTGGCCGGCATTTGCCTGGAAGAGCTACCAGCCGCCGGTAAAGATATCGCCATGGCAAATGAAGATCGAGGCGCCTACCTTTCGGGACATGGTTATTACCTAGGTAATCCGTTGGATTTTGATAAGCGCTATGCGCTCGATACCATGCGTTTCTGGGATTTCCTTGAGCAAACCCAAAGCAAGGAATTGGAGAAGCTGAAGCCGTACAGCGACTGGCGGCTGAAAATATTAGAACGTTTCGACCGCATTGTGAAGAAATACGGCGTGCTTCGGGTACTCAAGAAAGGGCTGGACGTGGACAACGCGCACCTGACGTTGTTCTATGAGGCGCCCAGCGCCAGTAGTTCGCAGTCCATACGGGATCGTTTTGAGCAGAACCAGTTTTCCGTGACCCGCCAGGTGCGGTACTCCATGGCGAACCCCGGCGAAGAGATAGACATGGTGCTGTTCATCAACGGCATTCCGATAAGCACCATCGAATTGAAGAACGCGTGGACGGGACAGACGGCTGCGGTGCACGGCATACAGCAATACAAGTTTTCACGGGATAACAGCCAACCCCTGCTCTCCTTCGGCCGTTGCCTGGTGCATTTTGCCGTGGATACGGACGAGGTGTACATGACCACTAAGCTGCAGGGCAAGGATACCTTCTTCTTGCCGTTTAACAAGGGCAACAACATGGGGAAGGGCAACCCGGTAAACCCCATCGGGCACCGGACGGCTTACCTGTGGCAGGAAACGTTTTCTAAAACAATGCTGGCCAACATCATCCAGCACTTTATGTTGCTTGAGGGCAAGGAATCGGACCCGCTGAATAAGAAGTTTTACATCTTCCCGCGGTACCATCAACTGGATGTGGTGCAATCGCTCATTGAGCACGTGCGCACAAAGGGTACGGGGAATACGTACCTCATCCAGCACTCGGCGGGATCGGGGAAATCCAACTCGATTACGTGGACGGCCTTCCAGCTGATTGAGGTGGCGGATGCGGCGGGCGACCCGCTGTTTGATTCGGTGATCATCGTGACGGACCGTACGGTGCTGGACAGGCAGCTGCGTGAAAACGTGAAGAGCTTTTCGGAGATCAAGAACATCATCCAGGCGGCTTATTCCTCTAAAGACCTGAAAACGGGCTTGGAATCGGGTAAGCGCATCGTCATCACCACCATCCAGAAATTCCCGTTCATCCTGGATGGCATCGAGGAGTTGGGCCATAAGCGCTTTGCGGTGATCATCGACGAGGCGCATAGCAGCCAGGGCGGCACGGCCGCGGATAAAATGAACCAGGTACTGGGCACCCTTGAAACCAACGAGGAGGGCGAAGTGGACGCACAGGACTTGATCGTACGTGCGATGCAGGCGCGCAAAATGCGCCAAAATGCGTCTTATTTTGCCTTTACGGCGACGCCGAAAAACACAACGCTGGAACGCTTTGGTACGTTGCAACCGGATGGCTCGTACCGACCGTTTCACCTGTACTCAATGAAACAGGCCATCGAAGAGGGCTTTATCCTGGATGTATTGGCCAACTATACGACCTATAAAAGCTACTACCAGCTGCAGAAGTCGGTTGAGGATAATCCGCTGTTCAACACCAAGAAAGCGCAGAAGAAACTCAAGGCCTTTGTGGAACGCGACCCGCGGACCATCAAAGCCAAGGCGACTATCATCTTGCAACATTTCCTGGACCAGGTGGTGAGCAGAAAACTGCTAAAGGGCAAGGCGAAGGGCATGGTGGTAACCCAGAATATCGAAGCGGCTATTCGCTATTACCAGGCGCTGCGGGAATTGCTGCGGAATAATGGAAATCCTTTTGAAGTAGTTATCGCCTTCTCAGGCAAAAAAACGATAGACGGCATTGAATACACCGAGGCAGGCATGAACGGTTTTCCGGATACGGAAACGAAGGAGCGCTTTGACGAAGATGAATACCGGCTATTGGTGGTGGCCAACAAATACCTGACGGGCTTTGACCAGCCCAAGCTGACCACCATGTATGTGGACAAAAAACTGCAGGGGGTGCTGTGCGTGCAGGCGCTCTCCCGACTGAACCGCTCGGCCAATAGATACGGTAAGAAGACGGAGAACCTGTTTGTGCTGGATTTCTTTAATGATAGTGCGGATATCAAAACGTCGTTTGATCCGTTTTATACGGCGACATCGCTGAGCAGCGCCACCGACGTGAATGTGCTGCACGACTTGAAGGATGCGCTGGACGACTCGGGTATCTACGAGTGGGAAGAAGTTGAGGCATTCAACGAAAGATTTTTCCTTGGTGTGAATGCCGAGGAGCTGAGTCCGCTGATTGACGAGGCGGCCAACCGCTTCAACGACATCCTGGAGCTCGACGAGGAACTGAAGGCCGACTTGAAAATTAAGGCAAAGCAGTTCGTGAAGGTGTATGGACAGGTGGCGGCGATCATCAGTTTCGAGAACGTGACGTGGGAGAAACTGTTTTGGTTCCTGAAATTTCTAATACCCAAACTGAAAGTAAAAACCAAGGAAGCGGAGCTGTTGGACGAGTTATTGGATTCGGTTGACTTATCTACTTATGCGATCGAGCGCGTGCACCTCAACGAGGCCATCGGCCTGGACAAAGAAGAAAGCACGCTCGACCCGAATAGCGCCAATCCCCGCGGGGCGCATGGCGACGATGAAAAATCCGCCCTGGATAAAATCATCCAGGATTTTAACGAGCGATGGTTTGCCAACTGGGATGCTACAGCGGAAGAGAAACGGGAGGTTTTTTTCACCTTCACTGAAAAGATAACGCAGCACCCGGACTATGAAGATAAATATGTGAAAAACAGCGATCCCTATACCCGCGAACTTGCCTACAATCGTATTCTGGAAGACGTGGCTAAATCGATGCGCAAAGTTCAAATTGAATTTGCGAAACAGTGGCTGGACCAGGGCTTCAAGCAGGAATTTAAAGCGAGTACGCAAAGGTATTTGGGGAGATAGCATCGTACGTCGCCTATGTAGTTTAAGCGTCTAAGTAAAATGAATTTTGCGGCGAACATAAAAACATTAAAATTACACTACGCTGAGCACGGCCTAGCAGATAGTTTTGAAAGCGACGCCCGGTACCTGGAAACAGCGTTTCATGAAATCAACACCATTTGGTTCCGTAACCTCGAACAAATTCGAAAGGTTAACTACTTAATGCTCGCCGAAGCGCCGCTTTGGGGAGAATGCAAAAAATACATCTATAACCCGGAAACCAACCACTCCCAATTTTTTTATCGAAGCGATTTGGAGGATGTACTAAACGAACCTATACCGGATAAAAGAGCGTTTATCAACGCTTGTAACGAGATCGGTTTATTGGTAATGGACATATCTCCGTTCGCACTCAATGCCAAGAACACGAGAATCAACTACAGAAGAAGTGAAAACGGCAGTAAAAAGTTGACTAAAAAACAATATAAAAATCTGGTAAGCGCAACCATCCCCACTTTTTTTCAGGAAAAAATAGGAGCTATCCAAACGAAAAAGGCTATGGATGTTAAGGTATTTTTTCGATACGCGAGAGTAAAAGATACGTTTGGAGACCTACTTTCCCAGGTACTTATTGATAACGACTTTATCGCTACACGACACCAAATTGGAGACATCTCACGGCCCGGTGGAGGGATTGATAAAACGAAACTGAAGCAGCTGATTAAGATTGTATAAATGTTAACTTACAGCACGCTTACAAGGAGCCAAACTTAAAATGCTCTTTGAGCGCTGTGATGCCTTCTCCTTACCTTCGAAAACAGTGAAACGGCATTTGCGGAATCTGGAATAATAAGTTGCTACCGTGAGCGGGATGTGGGTGAGCCGGTAATGTCCCAGGGCAATAAATGCAGGTGTGCCGTCCGATCTTCACCAAAATTGTAAATTCCAAGAATTTCTGAACGACCGCAGGGGGTCAGCTTGCTCCGAAATATTCAGTCGCTTTGATTTGGAAACGTTTTCAGCAATTCTTTGCAGGCACTTTTTTGATTTCGCCGTCGACTTTAACTACATACCATCCAAAAATCCTTGATATCCGACGAAGTGGTCCTTAATAAAACATCCATGATTCGTGAACAAAAAAATCATGCTTGACAGTGATTTGGCGCAATTGTATGATATACAGACATTCCGACTTAATGAACAGGTTAAGCGAACTCTCATCGGTTTCCAGCGGATTTTATGTTTCAACTAACGGAGGAGGAATGGGAATCTTTAACATCGCAAATTGCGATATCAAAAAGACGCGGCGGCCGGCGGACGTTGCCATACCGACGAGGTCGCCCATCAACCGACCGCACAACAGACGCAAATGTCAAACAGGAAAAGTCGGATTATTCACCAATATTATTAAACTTTTAGTAATATTGTTTTAACAGTGGGCAGGGAGACATTTGGTAGTTTTGATCCGCATAATTTAACCCGTTCATGGCGGCGATCTCTTACAAGTCATGCAGTGATAGCGAATTGATCGGACTCCTCTTGGAGGATGACCATCGTGCTTACCTCGAAGTTTACGCGCGCTATTCGCCGCGGCTGTACTTTCACGCGCGCAAAAGAATAGGAGACCGCGATGATGTGAAAGACCTGCTGCAAGACGTGTTTTCCGCTCTTTGGCACAACCGGCATTCCCTATCGCCGGAGAGCTCGCTGGGCGGGTATTTGTATGCGACGCTTCGGTACCGGACCATCAAACTGATCGCGCAAAAAAAAGCGGCAGCCGGGTATTCCGAGGCGATGCTGACAGACCTCATGGATCCGGTGCATGCCGACGACCGCGTCCGTGAGAACGAACTGGGCCAGTTGATCGAAGAGGAAATCGTACAGCTGCCGCCGAAGATGCAGGAGGTATTCCGGATGAGCCGCCAGCAATACCTATCGCACAAAGAGATCGCGGATGAGCTCGGACTGTCGGAAATGACCGTCAAAAAACATGTAAACAACGCCCTGAAGGTGCTGCGCCAAAAGCTTGGTTCCCTGCTCTCGCTCGCCTATTTCCTTTTTTTCTGATTTCACTGATTTTTTTTCACGTTTGCTTACGCCCTACGGGGCGGTTTAGGTACTATACGAATAGACCAACAAAAACGTAAATGGAAAAACATATGCAGAAAACGTATCGGGAGCGGGCAACGGGCTTGTTCCTCTTTTTAAGTGTGTTCCTGTTCTTTCAGACTGCGGCATGGGGCCAATCGCTTGATTCAATTGCGGTGGTACAGAAGGGATGGACGGCTACCCCGATTAAGAAAGGCGTGGTATGGAAGCAGGGACATTTCGACAACCTCTTCGATAGCCAGCAGGAAATCAACTTCGTGGAAATCGACCTGCGGAAATACCGCAAACGGGTCTTCATGGCTGCGGACTCTGTGCAGCTGAAGACGACCGCCCAATTTGCCGAGGAGAACGACGCACTGGTAGCGATAAACGGCGGGTTCTTTGACATGAAAAATGGCGGCGCATGGGATTATATCAAGGTGGCAAACCAGGTGATAAACCGCACCAAAAACGCGACGGACCGGGCAAACGCCATCTTATTGATAGACGGGAAGGGGGTGGAAATACACCCGGCATCTGCCATCGATTATGAAAACCATAAAGCGCCAAACGTGCTGCTTTCGGGTCCGCTCCTGATTCAGCAGCGGAACGCGGTAGAGCTGGACGCCAACGCGTTTAACGCCAACCGCCACCCCCGGAGCGCCATTGCGGTGACTACCGACCGTAAACTACTCTTGATGGTGGTAGACGGCCGCAACCGGATGGCCGAGGGGATGAACCTGCACGAGCTGGCCCAGGTACTGCGATGGCTGGGTGCAAAGGAAGCGATGAATCTGGACGGTGGGGGCAGCAGCACCCTGTATGTGAAAGGCACGACGGAAAACAACGTGGTAAACTACCCTTCAGACAATAAGCGGTTTGACCACGAGGGGCTACGTGAGGTGGCAAACATCATTTACCTAAAGGATTAAGCGCACGTAAGCCGAAATACGCATGGATGCACACAAGAAGATGGAGCAGCTCTTACACAGGTATCTCTCGGGTACCTGCACACCGGATGAGCGCATTCAGGTAGAACAGTGGTACCGACGACTGGACCTACAGGGGGAGCTGCCTTCCAGGGAAGAGATGGAAAACGACCTTGGCGAAGTACGGAAGCGGCTACCCCGCGCGCCGGAGCGGCGCCTCGCGCCGTGGTATCGCTATGTTGCCGCAGCGGCCGTGGCCGCGGTGATGGCCATTGGCATCTATGTTTACCTCTTCCAACCGGGGCGCCCGGATACCCAAAGCGGACTGGCTGCTACGGCCTTGCCGGACGACCTGGCTCCAGGAGGAAACCGGGCCATCCTGCGGCTGGCCGATGGGACAGAAATTGTGCTGGACGAACGGCCGGATGGCACCGTGGCGCAAGAGGGCGAGCACGCCATCTATAAACAGGCCGACGGTGAGCTGGTATACCAGCCGGAAGCTTCGGAAGCGGATCGCGACGCGCCAATTTTTAACCGCTTGCAGACGCCGCGCGGCGGACAGTACCACCTGGTGCTGCCCGACGGTACGCAGGTATGGCTGAATGCGGCATCGACACTTACCTACGCCATTGGCGGTGCCACGCGGGAACGGCTGGTGCAGCTGGACGGCGAAGCGTATTTTGAGGTGGCCCGCGATCCCGACCGCCCCTTCCGGGTAGTCTCGCGCGGACATGTGGTGGAAGTACTGGGCACTCATTTCAACGTGAACAGCTACCCCGATGAGCCGCTGGTACGGACCACGCTGGTGGAAGGGGCCGTGAGGGTGAGCGCCGACTCCGACCAACGACCGGTGATGCTGGCGCCGGGCGAACAGGCGCTGTGGGCGGAAGGTAGCCCGCTGACGGTAAGGAAGGTAGACGTAGCGCAGGCGGTGGCATGGAAAAACGGCAAATTCAACTTTAATGATTCGGATGTGGCGACCGTGATGCGGGAGCTATCCCGGTGGTACGATGTAGACGTGATCGTTGAAGGGGAACAGCCCGACATCACATTGTCCGGCGAAGTATACCGCAACACCAACGCCTCGAACGTATTGGATATCCTGGCCTTTTACGACCTGGATTGCCGCATCGTGAACCAGCAGGGCGTCAAACAGATTATCGTTCGAAAGAAATAACCCTCTAATGTTTTACCTAACATGAAAATTATGGACTGACAAACAGACAACCACAGCGCCTCAAAATAAAAAACGCCTTCTGATGCCGGTCAGAAGACGTATACGTTTGAGCTAAAGATTCGAGTAACTGGTATTAATCAAAAATTATGAACCCAAACATTACAAAAGTAATGAAATTAGCATGTCATGCATCGACCAAATCATCAAAATGGTCGCCCCCGCAAATTTTTTCAAAACTCCGATTCATTATGAGATTTCAATTGATCGTCGGTTTTCTGCTCACGTTGTTCATTCAGGTCAGCGGTTCGACCTATGCGCAGCGTGTGTCGCTCCGGGTGAAGAACACAGCCTTGTCCGAGGTGTTTGAACAGGTAGCCAGGCAGACGGGCTACGTATTCCTCTACGACGACCGGGGGTTTACGGAGAACAAAATCAGCCTCACGGTACAAAACGCGCCGGTGGAAGAGGTACTGGAGGCCTGCCTGGAGGGCTTATCGATATCCTATAAGATCGTGGAGCGGAACATCCTCTTCAAACAGGACGAAAGCAAACGCAACGTGCCCGCTACCTCCCGACAGCCGGAACAGGTGACGGGCCGCGTTGCCGACTCCCTCGGAAATCCGCTGGAGGGCGTAACGGTGATGGTGAAAGGTACCACACGCGGTGCGACGACCGACGCGGCGGGAAATTTCCGGATCGCCGCTGCTAACGGCGACGTACTGGTCTTGACCTTGGTGGGGTATCAGCGCCAGGAAGTGACGCTGGGTGGGCAAACGAACCTGCAGGTGGTGCTGAAGATCGATTTTTCGGACCTCGAAGAAGTGGTCGTCATCGGCTATGGCCGCCAGCGAAAGGAAGACCTGACAGCCTCGGTGGCCTCCTTCCGGCCCACGGACGAGAATGCACGCCCGGTGTTGGGGCCCGACCAGCTGATCCAGGGCCGCATGGCGGGTGTTCAGGTGAGCGGTGGCTCGGGCAGCCCCGGTACGTCCAACCGGGTGTCCATACGCGGCATCGGCTCGCTGAGCGCTACCAATGAACCGCTGTACGTCATCGATGGTATCCCGCTGGTAAACCAGAATGCAGCGCTGTTGAACTTCGGCGAAAACATGAACCCCCTGGCCCTGCTGAACCCCAACGACATCGAATCGGTGGAAGTGCTCAAAGACGCGGCCTCGTCGGCGATCTACGGAAGCCGCGCCACCAATGGGGTGGTGCTGATCACCACCAAATCGGGCAACGCCAATCAGACGAGATTCGGCATAGACGCGTTCACGGGCGTGTCTGTGGTGCCGAATACCGACAAGATGAAAATGGCCGACCCGGATCTCTACCTGACGGTGATCAATGAGGCCATCGACAACTTCAATACGCAGTACGGCTATAGCCCGGGGATGACCAACTACATGGAGCGTAAAGAAAATCCCTTCCCCGGCGAGCCGGGAACGGACTGGTTCGACCTGATTACGCGGCCGGCGAATACCACAAACGTCTCCCTGTCTTTTTCTGGGGGCACCGACAAGACGAGCGTGTACCTCTCGGGCAACTACCTCAGCCAGGAAGGCGCCTTTATCGACCAGAAGTTTACCCGATACACGGGTAAACTGAACCTGACCCACAAGCTGTATAACTGGCTGGAATTCGGTGCGAACACCACTTACAGCTATTCGAACAACAAGCGCGTACCGGGGTCGAACCTCGGAACCACCATGATGGGTCGGTCGCTCCTGCAACGGCCGTTTGACCGCCCGTTCAAGCCCAATGGCGACTATTACCTCGGCGGTACGGACGAGCTGATATATCACAACCCGTTCCAGATTATCAATGAACAGGATATCTCACTGGACAACTACCGCTTTTTGGGGTCTTTCTTCGGACGGGCGACCATCACCGAGGGCCTGGTGTTTAAAACCATGGTGGGTACTGACCTGACCTACACGCTGGACAACATCTACTACGCAGAAAACCACCCGTACGGTACTGGCATCGGCGTGAAGTATGACAACCGCCGGTTTACGCCGAATGTGCTGTGGGAGAATACGCTCAACTACAACAAAACGTTTGACAAGCTGAGCGTCGACGGGCTGCTGGGCTATTCGTACCAGAAAATCAACCTCTCTACGTCAAACATCGAAGGCAGCGGCTTCCCCTCCCCTTCGTTCCAGCAGCTCTCCGTGGCCGCCTCCATCCTTGCGGCGGGAACGACTGTCACGGAAAGTGCGCTTATGTCTGTCTTTGGACGGGCGAACCTGGCCTGGGATAATAAATACCTGCTGAGTGTGTCGCTGCGGGCCGACGGCTCGTCCAAGTTTCATCCCGACAACCGGTGGGGGTCGTTCCCCTCGGTATCAGCCGGCTGGAACATCTCCAGTGAGCCCTTCTGGCAGTTGAGCGGTACCACCGCGAAGATCCGCGCGAGCTACGGCGAAACAGGAAACCAGGACGGCATCAGTAGCTATGCCTACCATGCGCAGATGAGCGGCGGACGCAACTACGACAACCAAAGCGGCATCGGCGTGAGCACCAACGGCAACCGCGACCTGACGTGGGAAACGGCGCGGCAGTACGGCGCCGGCCTGGACCTGAGCTTCCTGAGCGGCAAGCTGAACGTCACCGCCGACTACTTCATCAAGAAAACGGACAACCTGCTGTACAGCAAGCCCGAGCCGGCGACATCCGGATTTACGTCGATCATCAGCAACATCGGCTCGATGGAAAACAAGGGCTGGGAGTTTCTGCTGAATGCCAACGTGCCGCTGGGACCGGTACGGTGGTCGTCCGATTTTAACATCTCCTTTATCAAAAACCGGCTCACCTCCCTGATCGGCGAAGAAGCGCTGCTAATCGGGGCCAACATGACCCTCCAGGTAGGCGAGGAAGTGGGCAGCTTCTACATGTATAAGCAAACGGGCATCTACCAGTCGGACGAGGACGTGCCGGAATCGCTCTACAACAACGGTGTGCGCGCCGGGGATGTTATTTACGAAGACCTCGACGGCAACGGCGCTATCAACGTGGCAGACCGCCAGATCGTCGGGACGGCCAACCCGGATTTCTTCGGCGGATGGAACAACAGCTTTTCCTATAAAAACTTCGACCTGGCGGTATTCTTCACCTATTCGTATGGCAACGAAATTTATGCGAGCTACCGCACCAATACCGACCGCCTGGGCAGCAACTTCATGAACATGACCCAGCGGGTGGCCAACGAACGGTGGACGGGCCCGGGCACCAGCAACTCCACCCCCCGGGCCATCTACGGAACGTCCTGGAACAGCCAAAACTCTTCGCGGTTTCTGGAGGATGGGTCGTATATACGCCTGCGCTCGCTGAACGTGGGGTACACGCTGCCGACGGCGGTGGCTGCGAAGCTGGGCATGAACCGGCTGCGGGTATACCTGCAGGGCGACAACCTCCACCTGTGGACCCGCTACCGGGGTTTTGACCCGGAGGTAACCGACAATTTCGACCCGCAGTTTATTGGCCAGGACAACTTGATCCTGCCGCAGCTGCGGAGCTTCAACGTAGGGGTAAATATTGGTTTTTAACAACAAGCTAAAAAGACAATGTACAAGAAAACAACAATAACCAATATCTTGGCAATGCTGGTGTTGGGATTCCTCGCTTCCTGCACCAAGCTGGACTTCTATCCGCATACTTCCGTTGCTCCGGAATCGGTAAGCGAACGCGATATGGACGCTTTGCTGCAGGGTATGTACAACGCCGTGCAGAACAATCAGGGACGGGAGTCGTACATCATGTTCGACCTGGTGGGCGGGAACCTGATCCCGGCATCGGGGGGCAGCGAGCTGGCGTTCATCCGCAATATCATGCGGACGGACTACAACCTGGTAAACAACAACTGGAGCGGTTTATACCGCGCGCTGTACCAGGTGAATAACGTGCTGAGCATCATGGCCGGCCAACCGGCGTCTGACAAGCGTGAGCACATTGAAGGCGTGGCCCACTTCTTCAGGGCATATATCTACTACAACCTGGTGACGCGCTGGGGCGACGTGCCGCTTATCCTGGAAAATACCACCGAACGGGTATCGCGTGATCCCGCCGCCCAGGTGTGGCAGCAGATCGAAGCCGACCTTGCCATTGCGCTTGAAAAAGCCCCCGTCTATGAGGGTGACTATTACTACGTGTCGCGGCAGGCAGCCCAGGCGCTGCTGGCGCGCGTGCTGATCGGCCAGAACAAGATGGAAGCGGCCGCCCAGGCGGCGGAGGCCGTCATCGCGCTGCCGATGTTTTCGCTGGATGGGTTTGATAAGATTTTCCGCCGCCAGCAGAATCGCGAAGAGATTTTCAGCTTTAAAAACTTGACGGAGGAATCCAACATTACCCTCAGTACGCTCTTTTATACCTATGCGCACGACGTCAGCGGCTCGTATGTGTATAAGCCCACCGACGCGGTGATGACGCTGTTCGATGAAGGGGACAACCGGAAAGACATCAGCATAGCCACCGTAAGCGCCCTGAATGTCATCAACAAATACCCGAGTGGGCAAACGGGGACGGACCCCTTCCCTGTGATCCGGCTGGCGGAAATGTATTTGATCGCTGCCGAGGCAAAAGGGCTGGAAGGGCTTCCGCGCCTGAACGAGCTGCGGCAAGCACGAAACCTGCCGGCCATCCAGCCCGCCACCGAAGCGGCCTACCAGGAGGCGGTAGCCCTGGAACGCCGGCGGGAGCTGCTTGCCGAGGGATTCCGATGGTACGACCTGGTACGCACCGGCAAGGCGGTGGAGGAGCTCGGCATCGAGCCGTACCGGACGTTATTCCCCATACCGGATTACGAGCGGGAGGTAAATCCCAACCTTACACAAAACGATGACTATTAAGAAAATTAACCGTGCAAGCAATGAAAAAAATGAATCAATGGTTTCTTGCGGCCGCGCTCACTGCCCTGCTCTTCGCGGGGTGTGAGAAAGACGAGCAGAAACCGATACAGATATTAGATCATACGCGCAGCGAACTGACCGTTCGCCTGCAGGAAAACAGCGGATTGGTACACCGCGTGTACCGCGACACGACCATTGAGCTGTCTACCGGCGTCTCGGAAACCCATGTGCATTTCATGGACGTCAACGGGCACAGCCTACGTGTCTTTATCCTGGAGGCCGACCTCAACCAGCCCGCCGTGAAGCTGTACCCCCTTACGCCTTTCGGCGAGGACGCCTACGCCCGGCAGGCCATACCGGAGATGGTCGGCTATGCCGAGTCGGAAGGCAGGGTGCTTTTTGCATCCAACGCCGACTTTTTCGACGCAACAACCGGCGAACCGCGTGGGATCGTTTATAAATCGGGCGTGCCGGTACGGACGACGATGCAGCCAGGCTGGACCTTCTTTGGAGTGCGCAAATCAGGCGAGCCGCTGATCGGCAATGATGTCGACTACGAACGGGAGAACGCCAACATCTACCATGCACTGGGCGGCAACCAGACGCTGGTAAAAAACGGCGAGCCCGTTATCCATACCGACAACACCATCGAACCGCGCACCGCGGTGGGCTATACCGCCGATAACCGGGTTTATTTTATGTTGGTGGATGGCCGCAAATACGACTACTCCTACGGCATCAACTTCACCGACCTGGGGCAATTGATGCATGCGCTGGGCGTGACGGAATCCATTAACCTCGACGGGGGCGGCTCGTCGACCTTTTTGGTCAACGATCCGGAGGAAGCGGCCTACATCGTGAGAAACCGTACGTCTGACGGGGCGCCGAGGGCAGTTGCCAACGGCTGGGCGATTATCGCGGAATAACGAAAACGAACCATACATGGCCCAACGCTTGCCGAACGTCCGGCACGTTGGGCCATATTCGTTTCCTTCCATGGCACAGGGCGGTCAGTGATCAGCAGCGTTTTCGTCTTTTTGATCCGCACTTAGCTGACGGCTCTTCATTTTTTGACATAGCAGCTTGCCCAAAAAATATTTTGATCCTTGATTTACATACAACTTTCAGGGCTTTACATACGGGCGTCCGGATGTTCCTGGCGAACTTTGACCTATTAAAATTATTCGTATGGAAATGAGAAAAATGAATTTAGGAAGCCAGGGTTTAACCGTGCCCATCATAGGCCTCGGTTGCATGGGTATGACAGGTTTTGAAGATGGAAATATGTATGGAGAGGCTGATGAGCAAGAAGCGATTGCCACCATTCACCGATCGTTCGAATTAGGCGGCAATTTTTTAGATACTGCCGATTTGTACGGGCCTTTCAAAAATGAGCGGTTGATTGCTAAAGCAATAGCTGGTAATAGGGATAAATATATTATCGCGACAAAATTCGGCTGGGAAATAGATGATAACAACAAAGTGACCTGGGCGATTAATGGCAAAAAAGCGTATGTGAAAAAAGCGGTGGAACGTTCACTTAAGCACCTGAATACCTCGTATATTGATTTGTACTATCTGCACCGGCTTGATAAAAATACGCCCGTCGAGGAAACCGTCGAGGCGATGAGCGAGCTGGTAAAGGAAGGAAAAGTGGGCTATCTCGGCCTGTCAGAGGTATCTTCGGAAACCGTAAAAAGGGCGCACGCCGTCCACCCGATTACGGCGGTGCAAAGTGAATATTCGTTGTTTGAGCGTACCGCAGAAGAACGCGGTATACTGGATACGCTGAATGACCTTGGGATAGGTTTTGTTGCTTATTCTCCTTTAGGACGCGGTTTTTTATCCGGACAGATCCGAACCATTGATGACTTGCCGGAATATGATTTTCGCCGGGCAATTCCGCGTTTTCAGGAAGCTCATTTTTACAAGAATATTGAGCTGGTTGAAGCAATCGGGGCCATGGCCGAAGAGAAAAATATAACCGCGTCGCAGCTGGCGCTGGCGTGGATTATAAACAAGGGCATCTTGCCGATTCCAGGCACCAAACGGAGAACGTATGTAGCGCAAAACATAGCGGCAACCGAAATTGAATTAAGCGAAGCTGATGTGTCTAAACTCGAAAGCATTGTACCGTTGGGTACCGATACCGGTAATCCATACGATGAATTTAGTATGGGGCTTATTGATTAGCGTGTTTGCACGGTTGCATGTTAAGCATGCAACCGCTGCTTTACGCATTAAAATGTTTAAATTAGTATCATGAATGCCATTAAATCCGTTTCAGCGTTTCACCGGTTACTCGCTTTGCCCGAGCCACGCCATCCATTGGTAAGTGTGATTAACCTCGCCGAAAGTGTTTTCCTGGAAGACGATGTATGGAAAGGTTTTGTGAACAATTTTTATTGTGTTGCCCTCAAAAGGGAGGTCAAGGGTAAAATACGCTATGGTCAGCAACATTATGATTACAATAAGGGTGTGCTGAGCTTTACTGCACCGAATCAGGTGCAATACCTGGATCTGAATAACATGGAATGCGGATCAGGTTACCTGCTTATTTTCCATCCCGACTTTTTGCTGGCCCATCCGCTGGCAAGCAACATCAACCGTTATAGTTTCTTCTCTTACGCTGTAAATGAGGCGCTGCATCTTTCTGCCGAAGAAGAAGATGATCTAATTACCATATTGAACAAGATCGATAAGGAATGTCTGCGTGTTGATAAATATACTCAGGAAATTATCCTGTCGCAAATTGAGTTGTTGCTCAATTATTCCAACCGATTTTACGAGCGGCAGTTTATCACCAGGAAGAACCACAACCATCAACTGCTTGCCAAATTTGAACGCCTTGTCGATGAATATTTTAACAGCGGTACCACGCAACCGGAACTGTTGACGGTACAACACGTTGCCGAACTGATGAACCTGTCTCCAAACTACCTGAGCGATCTGCTGCGCATGCATACGGGGCAAAATACACAGCAGCATATCCATCAGCGGTTGATTGAAAAGGCGAAGGAAAAACTCTCGACTACAAATTTATCGATAAGCGAAATTGCTTATACATTAGGCTTTGAACACGCACAATCGTTTAGTACGCTATTTAAGAAGAAAACGAGTTTGTCGCCGCTGGAGTTCCGCCAGGGATTTAACTAATAATATCTTTTGTGCAAGGGAGACGAAATAGCTTAACCTATCTTTTCATACATTTGTAAAAACGAAGCAAAGGACATGAAAAGCTATATCACCGCCGGCATTTTTGGAATAGCATTTATAATCGCAACCTTTCTGTTGGCCCACGCATTTAAGAATCGGCATTCAAATGAAGATACGATAAGCGTTACCGGTTTAGGAAGTGCCGATTTCGTATCCGATCTGATTGTTTGGAATAGTTCATTTTCCAAAAAAAGCAACAATCTGAAATCAGCTTATGCGTCTTTGGAAAGCGACCGCAATGCCTTGAGAACCTACTTGCTTTCGAAAGGTATTGACGAGGGGGATATCGTTTTTTCGTCGGTCAATATCTCCAGAGATTTTGAAAACACGTACGATCAAAATTATAATGTCCGTTCGCAGGTCTTTACTGGATACACCCTAACGCAGAACGTGCAGGTGGAAAGCAAGGATGTGGAAAGGGTGGAAAATGTTTCGAGGGAAGTCACCGAGCTGATCAACTCTGGGGTCGAACTATACTCCAACCCTCCGGAGTATTACTATACGAGGCTAGCCGAGCTCAAGCTGAAGATGATTGCCGAAGCTACCAAGGACGCGAAGATGCGTGCCGACCAAATTGCGGAAAACGCAAATGCCCGTTTAGGCGATTTGAAACAAGCGGATATGGGCGTTTTTCAGATCATTGCGCAGAATTCTTCCGAAGAATACTCGTGGGGTGGCTCTTTCAATACCTCGTCAAAAAAGAAAACAGCCACGATAACCATGAAGCTGGTGTATAAAATCAATTAATTTCTTTAATCGTGCGTTTGCCGATTCGGTGATATACCAACCCGGCGGCGGTGGATATACCAACGCCCATAAATGGCCATCGGAGTCAGCTACGGTGGTTCTTTTTCCCATATGTTGGGTTTATCGGTGGGCGCTACGGACAATCTGCTAAACTGCCTGCGCAGGCGATTAAAATCTTATTCCGTGAGCGCTTTCCATTTGGTCATCCGAACTTTTAGATCTCTTGTTCGGCCAGCCACGCTAAAGGTTCCGTCGCCTTTGTGATGAAAGATGCGTTGTTCGCTTCTTGCTCCGTTGGTCCACGCCTTGACGGCGGCGACAACGAATAGGTTGTATTTTTCTGCTAATTGTTTGTCGACCACTTTACATTCGATATTGGCAAGGCATTGCCGTATCAGCGGTGCTTCGACGTTTTCCGCGGGTAGGCCGTCCAAACGAAATGCATGAAACTTGTCAATATCTGCGCCACTGCAATTGCCGATGTCTACGGTTTTTTCCATCAGATCCACTCCGGGAATTGCGATAACGCATTCTTCGCTTTCTACAAGTGCCTGATAACTGAAGTCCCACGGCCCGAGAACGAACGCGATTAGCGGTGGAGCGTGCTGAACCATCATGTGGAACCCCATGGTCATGATATTGCTTTTACCGAGATAGGATGTAGTAACAAGCACCAACGGCCCCGGCTCCAATAACCGCACGACCTTGTCCAGTGGGAAATCTTTCATTTCGTCGTCGTTTTCCATCGATTAATTGTTCTCTTGGTTCGTGGATGTGGTTCTTACTGCCGTGGTCATACGTGTTCGTTTGATTGCGTACATTAAACAAGAAACAAGCCAGCGGGATAATTGATTTATTGATGAGGACTTTCCTGGTCGGCTGGCGCGGCTTGTACGTTGCGATGTACCGCAAACGAGGTTTCACCCAATCATCTGCATTTAATT
>Ga0164243_10004267_pt1 | contig 22494 bp, 24 predicted proteins | sample OricompcompostOP_FD_108781 | JGI IMG/M metagenome (GOLD analysis project Ga0164243, IMG submission 108781) | Organic Plus compost microbial communities from Emeryville, California, USA - Original compost - Organic plus compost (OP) | ecosystem: Engineered > Solid waste > Mixed feedstock >...
CCCCCGATGACCTCGGTTCCGGTGGCCGGAGCATTGAACTGGACAGCGCAGACCGGTCCTGCCGTCAGGGTGACAGGCAGGACCGATGCCGACCCGGAGGCGGTGGTCAGCTGGATCGAGTACGAACCCGGCGCGAGCCCTGACACCTGACCCGGGGTGAACGTGATCGTGCCTGACGGCGCACCGTAGGAGACCGATCCCGAACCGCGGGACTGGCCTCCTCCGTCCACCAACCTCACGGTGAAGCCGGTGCAATCTTCTCCAGCGTCCGTGGTGAACGTCGCGGTGAGGTTCTCTGCAAGCGTCGACCCGGCGAGGACAGTTCCCGTGGGCGCCCCGAAGACCACGTTGCAGGCCGGGGCCGGCGGATCCTGGACGTACCGGGAGCCGACGTAGACCATGCCGGCCGTCGAGGAGACGGTCGGGGTGTTGCCGAAAATCGCCCCTGCCGGCGAGATCACGTGGTACCGCCAGGAGACCCGCACGTTGAGGCGGGTGGTGCCCGGCGTCGGCGAGTCGCAACCCGAGAAGTCGAAGCTCGGACTTCCCCCGTCGCAGTAGACCTGCACCGTCAGTCCGTCGAGGTCGGCGGCACCGGGGATGCGCGATCGCACGGCGTCCGTGATGGCCACCTTCGTCTCCGCCCGGTTCTGTGCCCTGGACTTGGCAGGAGTGGACGCCATGGCAGGGGTGGCGTCGAGGGGCAGGAGGATCCCGACCCGAGCGCCATCACGAGCAGCCGAAGAAGCCTGGCTCTTCTGGAACTCCCACATCGAGAAGTCGACCAGCCCGAGGATGACGAAGACGAGGATCGGCAGGACGAACGCGGCCTCGACGAGCACGGCGCCTTCGTCCCCCCGAAGTCGGCGAGTCTCGGTCTGCCTGTTCACCCACGTCATGGCACCACCACCGTGGCAGTACCGGTGATCGTGACCTCGTTCCCCACGATGGCCGCGACCAATGGGGTGATCACCTTCATCTGGGTGGTGACGACCGTCGTGATCTGGCTACCGCTCGGCGGTGCCGTCTCGCACGAGAAAGGAGTGCCGGTGGCCGAGCTGCCTTGGACAACGCTCACCGTCACCTTCCCGGAGAGCTGCGCGTTCTCGTTCTTGGCGGCGTCGACCACTTTCGACGGGTCGCACGCGTTGGTCATGGTGACGAACGCCCCTTCCCGGGCCATGTTCGTCACGGCGTTCTTGAGCTCGTAGCTCCGGCCGAGATCGATGGTCCCGAACGCCAGGACCGCCAGGATCGGCAGGATCAGCGCGAACTCGATGAGCGCCGCCCCGCCATCGCCGCCGAGGCGTCTGCCGCGACCGCCCGCACGCCGCTCAGCGTGGCGACATTCGGCCCGCCCGCCCATCTCAACCACTCTCCGTGGTCAACCTGTGCGCACCCACGTCCACTTCATCGCTCAGCAAACTCGGAAAGAGACCGGCGCTCAGCAGAAATCCAGGGCCGGTCGGAACACCGGGGACGCAGCCGTCACCTCAGCGACTCCGGGCGAGGACGCTTTCTTCCGACCTAGCCGCGGCTGGTCTGGCCGTTCCCGGGTTGGCCGTTGCCGTTGTTGCCGACCTGGCCGTTGCCGGTGTTGGCGTTGTTCGACTTCTGGCCCGTCTGGCCGGGGGCCGTGGCGCTGGGGTTCCCCGACTGACCGTTGCCCGACTGACCGTTGCCGGACTGGCCGGTGCCCGAAGGGCTGCTGCCGGTCTGGCCGTTGCCCGACTGACCGTTGCCGTTGTTGCCGACCTGGCCGTTGCCCGTGTTGGCGTTGTTCGACTTCTCGCCGGTCTGGCCGGGAGCGGTGGCCGACGGGTTGTCGACCTGGCCGGGGGCGGTGGCCGCCGGGTTCTCACCGCTCTGACCAGGGGGTTCGGCGCCGTTGGCGGGGGTCTGGCCCGATTGGCCGGGGGTCTCACCGGTCTGGCCCGGGGCGTCGGAGGACGAACCGCCCGTGCCGTCGCTCCCGGTGCCCTGGTGCTCCTCGCGACCCGTCTTCGTGTCCTCGTGGGCCGGCGGGATGTCGATGCCGACCTTCTCGGCCACCGTCGAGACGAAGTCCTGCACCGGGTCGGGCAGCGCGCCGGCCATACCGAGGCCGCCGAGGCCGAAGACGGCGACGAGCACCGCCGCGACAGCAGCCGCGACCCGGCGGGGCAGGGTCCAGAACGACTCCTTGGCCGGCGTGGCGGCGAGGTGCGGGCGCAGGTCCAAGGCGGCGGCGCGCATGGCGGCCAGGTGCCGCTCGGCGACCTCGGGCGGGGCCGGGCGCTCGAACACGGCGCGCAGGTCGGCAACGACGAGGTCCTCGTAGAGGAGACCGAGCTCCTCGTCCTCACCGTACGGGGTCATCCCGTCGCGCTCGTCGGTCACTTCCTACTCCATCGCTGAGGACGCCGACGTCGATACCCCACCTCAGGCAGACCGCGCCCCGCTCGATCAGCTGGCCTAACGACTCCCACGGCGTCCGCCGCTCGCCGGATCACTCCTCCGCCTCCTTCAACCGTCGGTTGAGTGCCGCCGACGCCCGGCGCAGGAGCGCCTTCACCGCCGTCTCCGGCTTGTCGAGCGCCCGGGCGATGTCGGGCACGCTCAGGTCGGCGACCGCCCGGAGGTAGAGCACCGCCCGCTGGTCGGGCGTGAGCTGCTCGATCGCCTCGAGCAGCCCGGTGGTGCGCAGCCGCTCCAAGGCCTCGCTCTCGACCCCACCACCGGTGGAGCCGGCCCCCAGCACCTCGACCAGGTCCTCGGTCTCGAACGGCTCCTCGGGCCGGCGGCCACGCCGGCGGCGCTCGTCGATGAGCCGGCGCTGGGCGATGGTGAACACCCAACCGCGGAAGGCGTCCTCGTCGCCCTCGAAGCGGGTGAGGTTGCGCACCATGGAGACGAACACCTCGGCGGCGACGTCCTCGTGGTCGGCGATGCCCTGGGAGCGGAGGTAGCCCAGGACACGAGGTGCGCACTCCTCGTAGAGGCGCCCGAGGGCGTAGGAGTCGCCCGCCTTGGCGTCCCGGAGCACCTCCGGGAACCGCTCACCGATCACCGGCGGAGCGTACCGGTCCGGGAGGCCGCGAGAGGCGACACGATCAGGCGTCGAGAGCGGTGCGGTGTTGCTCCATCAGCTCGTAGAGCCGCTCGAGATCGTCGACCGCGGGGAGGGTCAGACGCTCGCCGGAGTTGAGCTCCACCTCGAGGTGCCAGAAGCCGGGCACCACGTCGATCGCGAGGATGCGGTACCAGCGCACGTCGCGCCGCAGTGGCCAGTTGCGCTGGATGCGCAGACCCTCCGGGCGCACGAGCACCACCGAGCCCCACAGGATGCGGAGCCCGGCGAGGCAGGTCAGCGCCGCCACCGCGCACAGGAGCCTCCACCAGCCGGCCACCGCGCCGCTCGCCGCCGCCGGGACGAACAGCACCAGCCCGAGCACCAGCACCACGGTGCGCCACAGCCGCCCGATGGCCGACACTCGGAGGCGGAAGCCCGTTCCTCTCACCTCCACAGTGTGCCGCAGCCGGCGCGGCGTGCGTCGGGCGCCCCTGGGCGGGTCGGGCCCGCCGTTACGCTCGGCGCCCATGACCCGCCCGACCCCGTCCCGTCGCGCCCTCGCCGCGCTGGTGGCGCTGGGCGTCGGGTGCGTGGGGGTGGTGGCCTGCAGCGGCGACGACGGCCCGGGCGCCACGGCCACCACCACGGTCACCACCGTCGATCCCGGGCTCCAGGTCCCCGTCTACAGCGACCCGTCGCAGCCGATCGCGGTCGAGGTGGGCCGTCGCTTCGCCATCATGGTCCCCGCCGACCCGGCCCAGGGCTGGCGGTGGGTGGTGGAGCCGGTGGACACGGCCGTGCTGGCCCCGCTCGGTTCGGAGTTCCTCGACGACCCCGCCCTCGTGGCCCAGGCCACCACCACGACCACGGCCCCTCCCCCGCCCGAGGAGACCACCACCACGACGGGACGGCCCGGCACGAGCACCTCGTCGACCGCCAGCACCACCACCACCGAGGCGCCCACCACCACGACCACCGCCCCCGGGCCGCTGGTGCAGGTGGTCTCCTACGTCGGACGGGCCCCGGGTGTGGCCACCGTGACCCTGCGCTACGCGCGGGTCGGCACCACGCCCGGCGACGACGACACCGCCCAGGTGCTGGTGTTCAACATCCTGGTGGGGCCGTTGGACCTCCCCGAGCTCCCGGAGGAGCCACCCGAGGACGGCACCTGACCTTCCGGTGTCAGGCGGCCCGCCCGTGACCGTCGCCGCCCTCCCGCCGCAGCCGCTCGAGGTCCTCGGCGAGCTCGAAGCCCGGCGCCACGCCGTCGTCGAAGTCGAGGGGTCGCATCGCCAGGTCGATGGCGAGCCACAAGGTGCGCGACCAGGGGAAGAACGCGAACGGCACCGCCAGCGCGGCGACGCCGGCGGCGACGGCGATGGGCCCGATGGGCGGGTCGGGCCAGCCGATGCCCACCCCGAGCACGAGGATCAGCACCACCACCGTCTGGGCCAGGCAGATGTTGAGGAACCACGAGCCGAGCCACTGACCGGGGACGCGGGCGAACACCAGCCCGCAGGTCGGGCACCGCGGCGCCATGCGGACCCAGTGCCGGAACAGGTGCCCGCCGCCGCAGACCGGGCAGCGACGGGCCGCTCCCCTCCGCAGCAGCGTGGACGTGGTCACCGGCACCAGCCCATTGTGCAGCCGGCGCCCGGCCCGGTCGACACCCGCGGCGGTAGCCTCGGGCACCGTGAGCGACACCTCCGGCACCGACGTCTCCACGCCGGACGACGGCGCGCCGGACGACGTAGCCAGCACCCCCACCACGGCGCTCGCCGAGCGGTTCCTGGAGCTGGCCGCCAACGACTTCGCGGGCTACTCCCCCGTCTACGAGCGCATCGCCCGGGCCATCGCCGACGACGAGGCGTCCCTCGCGCTGCTGCTCGACGCGGCACCGGTGGGCCGCACCCCGGTGCTGGCCCTCGCCGCCACCCACCACCTGGTCCTCGGCGGCGCCGGGGGCGCCCTCCCCGACATCTACGCGGGACGCGCCGACGCCGACCCGTGGCCGCCGTTCCGCGACCTGCTCCACAGCCACCACGCCGAGGTGCTGCACCTGATGCGCACCCGGAGCATCCAGACCAACGAGGTCGGTCGCAGCGCCGCCCTGCTCCCCGCCCTCGGCCGGGTGGCCGCCGAGCGCGCACGCGCCGGCGACGACCGGCCGCTCGCCCTCGTCGAGATCGGGCCGAGTGCCGGGCTGAACCTGTTCCTCGACCGGTTCGGCGTCACCTACCGCCGCGCGGGTGCGGTCGTGGCGCAGGTGGGCGACGCCACCTCGGCGGTGCAGCTGTCGTGCGAGCTGCGGGGCCCCTCCGATCCCGACCTGAGCGACCTGCCGCCTCGCCTGGCCGTGCGCACCGGCGTCGACCTGAGCCCGGTCGACGTCACCGACGACGACGCCTGCCGCTGGCTCTCCGCGTGCGTGTGGCCCGGGGTGCCCGACCGACCGGAGCGCCTGGCGGCCGCCATCCAGATGGCCCGCACCGACCCGCCGACCCTCCTCACCGGCGACGCCACCACCGACCTCGAGCCGCTGGTGGCCGCCCTCCCCCACGACGTGGTGCCCGTCGTGGTGGCGACCTGGGCGCTGGCCTACCTCGGCCGCGACGGGCGCGCCGCCGTGCTCGCCGCCCTCGACCGGATCGGCGCCGCACGGGACCTCGCCCTCGTCACCGCCGAAGAGCCGCGGATCACCCCGTGGATCCCTCCGGTGCCGACCGAGATCGCGGCGTGCGGTGATGCCGACGGCGACGGCACCGGCACCGTGCTCGGCCTGCGCACCTGGCGCGACGGCACCGCCACCGACACGCTGCTGGCCCTCTGCCACCCCCACGTCCGTTGGATGGCGTGGGCGACCTCAGGGAGCCTCGATGAGTGACTGGGTGCTGCGCCGCACCGCCGCCAGGGTCGTCCTGCTCGACCGGGACGGGCACGTGCTGCTCCTCCAGGCCCGTGACCCGGCCGACGCGTCGAAGGGCCACTGGTGGGAGATCCCCGGCGGGGGCATCGACCCCGGCGAGACCAGCGAGGAGGCAGCCCGCTGCGAGCTCTTCGAGGAGACCGGGCTCGTCGACGTGGAGCTGGGCCCCTGCGTGTGGACCCAGCACGCCCGGTTCCGCTTCGCGGGTTGGAAGTTCGACCAGCACGAGCACGTGCACGTCGCCTGGACCGACCGCGTCGACCTCTCCACCATCCGCCCAGGCGGTCTGGAGGCGTTCGAGGCCATGGCCTTCGGCGGCCACCGGTGGTGGGACCTCGACTCCCTGCTCTCCGCCCCCGATCCCGTGCTCCCCCGCCGGCTGCGCGAGTTCCTTCCCGACCTGGTGGTCGGGCGCCTGCCGGACACCCCGCTCGACATCACCCACGTCGATCCCGAGCTCGACTTCTGACCCGGGACCCCCGTCCGGTTCGGATAGGGACCTTCGGAGGTTGCGACTCCGGGGCACCGGGCCCAGCATGAAGGGGTGAGCCCCGCCACGACCCGCGCCCCGAAGACCCGCACCACCGGCCTCGCCAAGGGGGCCCTCGTGCCCCGCGAGCACCCGTGGCGGGTGTTCCTCCGGGGGTGGATCAAGCACTGCGGCGTCTGCGGCTCGGGCCACCTCTTCAAGAACTGGTTCCAGATGAAGGAGCGGTGCCCCCGCTGCAACCTGAAGTTCAACCGGATGGAAGGGCAGTGGTCGGGCGACATCGGCACCAACACGGTCGTGAGCTTCGGCGTGCTGCTCGTGGTCCTGCTCGGCGGCGTGCTGATCACCTGGCCGGAGCCGCCGATGGTGGCCATCGGCATCGCCGCCGTCGCGGTGGCGCTGATCATGCCGATCTTCTTCCTCCCCTACTCGAAGACCCTCTGGCTCGCGGTCGATCTCCTCATGCGCCCGCTCGAGCCGGGTGAGGTGGCCGAGGGCTACGGGCCCCAGCGCCGAGATCCTGCTTCACCTCCGGCCCCCTGACGCCGATACACCTCGAAGCCGGTGAGTCCGGCCGAGTCGTGTGGAGGTCGCAGCCCGTGTCCAGGATCCTGAAGGTGGCAGCTGCCGTCATCGCCGCGGCCCTCGTCGTGGTGGGAGCCGTCGTGGTCTACCGCGAGACCGACCTGCTCACCGGGTCGCTCGTCGTGCTCTGCGGTCTGATGATCGCGGCCCTGGTCGCCCGGCGCGCCGCTGCGCGCGAGGAGCGCGCCGGCATGGCCGAGTGGGCCGAGGAGACCCTCGCCAGCGAACGGGCGGCCGCCGATCTCTTCGGCGACTGGGCGTCCGCGACGCCTGGCGCGGACCTGGAGTCCCTCGCGTCCCCGGCGCCGGTCGTGCCCGAGGCGGCCGACCCGTCCGTGGCGGTCTCGCGCCCCCTCCGTGGCGAGGACCAGGCCCGGGTGGAGCAGGAGGCCAGCGCGCTCTTCTTCACCGACGACGCCCCCTCCGCCGCTCCCGCCCCCTCCATCCCCGCCCCCACCGCACCGGCCCCGGCACCTGAGCCCACGGTGGAACCGGACCCGACGGCCGGCCCCGACCCGCTCGGCGTCGACCAGTTCATCTCCGCTCCCGACCTGGCCATGGCCGGCGCCGGCTCGACCCCGCCCACGGCCTCGGCCGCCACCGGACGGCACCGCTCCCCGATCGACTGGACCGGCCAGGGCGGCCGCGTCGACGAGCGGGTCCGCAGCGACGACGACATCATGCGGGTGAGCGAGGCGACCGCGCTCACCCCCGCCGAGGGCGGTAGCGAGCTGGCCCGCCTGCTCTCCAAGGTCGAGGCCCGGCTCCGCGAGTACGACTGACGCGGTCGACTACGCCGCCGGGGTTCCGGCGCCGTAGCCTCCCGGCCGTGGTCCCCCCGACTCGTACCGTCGACGTCGTCGTCGTCGGCGCCGGCCCCGCTGGGTCGGCCGCGGCGACGACACTCGCGCGCGCCGGCACCGACGTGCTGGTGGTCGACAAGGCGACGTTCCCCCGGGAGAAGATCTGCGGCGACGGCCTCACCACCGCCGCCCTGCGGGAGCTCGACGAGCTGGGGCTGGACCCTCGGACCGTCCCGTCGTGGGTCGACATCGACGACGTCGTGGTGCGGTCCCCCTCCGGGCGCGAGGTCACCTTCCCCCTACCCCGGGACGGCGGCCGGTACGGGGCCGTGGCCCGGCGCCGGGAGCTCGACGCCGCCCTCGCGGACCTGGCCCGCCGGGCCGGTGCGGAGGTGCTGGAGGGCCGGGCCCTCCGGAGCGCCTCGGACGGCGCCGACGCCATCGAGCTCGAGGTGGAGGGCCTGGGGGTCGTGCGGGCGGCCACGGCCATCGGCGCCGACGGCATGTGGTCGGCGCTGCGGCGGTCGCTCGGCCTCGCCGACCCGTCCTACCGGGGTGAGTGGCACGCGTTCCGGCAGTACCTCACCGACGTGTCGCCACGCGCGGCGCGGGAGCTGGTGGTGTGGTTCGAGCCCGATCTGCTCCCCGGCTACGCCTGGTCGTTCCCCGTCGCCGGGGGTGTCGCCAACGTGGGCTACGGGATCCTGCGGGGCCGCAGCTACAAGGTCGCCGACATGGGGGCCGTGTGGCGGGAGCTGCTCGCCCGTCCCCACATCCGCGCCTTCCTCGGCCCCGACGCCCGCCCCGAGGGCCCCCACCGGGCGTGGCCCATCCCCGCCCGGATCGACCGGGCGGTGCTGAGCGCCGGGCACGCGCTGTTCGTGGGCGACGCCGCGGCCGCCACCGACCCGATGACCGGTGAGGGCATCGGCCAGGCCCTGGCCACCGGCCGCTGGGCGGCCGAGGCGGTCCTGGCCCACGCCGGCGACCCCGCCGCCGTCGCCGTGTCCTACGAGCAGGAGGTGCGCCGCGGCCTGGTGACCGACCACCTCCTCGCCGAGCGCCTGTCCGCGGTGCTGGCCCACCCCCTCGGCGCCCGGGGCGCGGTGTGGGCGGCCGGCCTCTCCGACTGGACCCGCCGGAACTTCGCCCGCTGGCTGTTCGAGGACTACCCGCGGGCCCTGCTGCTGACGCCCCGCCGCTGGCACGGCGGCATGTTCACCGGGCCCGGCGCCTACCGCTGACGGGGCGGACGGCGCTCCGGCCGATCTGCGTCAGGCGGTCCACTCCTTCAGGGTCTCGATGGTGCGCACCGGGTCGTCGCCGACGGGCGTGATGTTCAGCACCGTCACCCCCGCCTCGGCGAACGCGGCCAGGCGCTCCTTCACGAAGCCCTCGGGTCCGCACAGGTTGATGAGCTGGAGGAAGTCGGACGGCACCAGGGCGGCGGCCTCGTCCTTCTTGCCGTCGAGGTAGAGGTCCTGGACCCTCTCCGCCTCCTCCTCGTAGCCGTAGCGGACCATGAGGTCGTTGTAGAAGTTCCGCCCCTTCGCCCCCATCCCGCCGATGTAGAGCGCCGCCATCGGCCGCATGAGCTCGGCCACCGCCGTGGCGTCGTCACCGATGGCCACCAGCCCGCCCGCGGCGATCTCGAGGGGCCCGAGCGAGGGGTCGCGGGAGGCGGCACCGGCGTCGAGGTCGGTGCCCCAGACCTCGCGGGCGCGCTCGGGCAGGAAGAAGATCGGCAGCCAGCCCTCGGCGATCTCGGCGGTGAGCTCGACGTTCTTGGGACCGAGCGAGGCGATCCAGATCGGGATGCGCTCGCGGACCGGCTTGGCGATGATCTTGAGGGGCTTGCCCAGGCCGGTGCCCTCGCCGGGCCGTAGGGGTAGGTGGTAGTAGCGCCCGTCATGCACGACCCGCTCCCGGGTCCACACCTTGCGGCAGATCTCGACGATCTCGCGAGTGCGTCCGAGCGGGGCGTCGTAGCGCACCCCGTGGAAGCCCTCGATCACCTGGGGCCCGGACGCACCGAGCCCCAGCATGAAGCGACCGTCGGTGAGGGCGTCGACGCCGGCGGCCGTCATGGCCAGCAGCGTGGGGGTGCGGGTGTAGATCGGCAGGATGCCCGACGCGATGGTGACCGTCTCGGTGGTGGCGGCCAGGTAGCCCATGAAGCTGGGACCGTCGAAGCCGTACGCCTCGGCCACCCAGGCGATGTCGAGCCCGGCCTTCTCGTAGGCCGAGACCTTCGCCGCCGACTCCTTGAAGCCGCCGGCGTAGTCGATCTGCATCCCCAGCTTCACGACCGCCCCCTCCCTCGACGTCGACCCAGGGTCGACCGGATCAGTGACCGACGGGACCGTCGGCCAGGTTCGCCAGCAGCTCCTGGCGCCGGGCGGCGGCCGCCGCCTCCCGCTCCTCGGCCTCCCGCTGGGCGGCAGCGGCCTGCTGCTCGGCCAGCCAGGTCTTGCGGTCGGCGAGGTCGTGGCCGTCGACGTTGGCCAGCTCGACCCCGTTCTCGAAGGCGACGTGGTAGCGGACCCAGGTGACGCCCGAGACGAACCAGATCTTGCCGAAGGTGCCGGCGGGGACGCCGGGAAGGTCGGTGGTGGCCACCACCTTCTGACGCCGGCGGAACTGCTTCTCGGTGCTGATCGTCGGGCTCATGGCCGGTCACGCTACCGAACGGCGGCTCCCCGACCCGATTCGGGAGCGCTCGGAGGCGGTGGGTAACCTCGTCCGGTCCGTGCCCCACCCAGTCCCGGCGACATCGCGCCGAGGAGGATCCCCACATGGCAGACATCGGCTTCGACGGCAAGGTCGCCATCATCACCGGCGCCGGCGGCGGCCTCGGCCGCCAGCACGCCCTCGAGCTCGCTCGTCGCGGTGCCCGCATCGTGGTCAACGACCTCGGCGGCTCCGTGCACGGCGACGGCGGCGACGTCGGGCCGGCCCAGTCGGTGGTGCAGGAGATCCTCGACCTCGGCGGCGAGGCCGTGGCGGACACCAACTCGGTCGCCACCCCCGAGGGCGGTGCCGCGGTGGTGCAGAGCGCCGTCGACGCCTTCGGCACGGTCGACATCGTGGTGAACAACGCCGGCATCCTGCGCGACAAGTCCTTCCACAACCTCGACCAGGCGATGATCGAGGCGGTCATCCAGGTCCACCTCCTGGGCGCCTTCTACGTCACCCAGCCCGCCTTCCGCATCATGCGGGAGAAGGGGTACGGCCGCATCGTGTCGACCTCCTCCAACTCGGGGATCCTCGGCAACTTCGGCCAGTCGAACTACGGCGCCGCCAAGATGGGCCTCGTCGGGCTCACCCGGGTGCTCGCCATCGAGGGCCGCAAGTACGGCGTCAAGGCGAACGCCATCGCCCCCGTGGCCCTCACCCGCATGACCGAGGACATGTTCGGCGACGTCGGCGAGGCCCTCGACCCCGCCCTGGTCAGCCCCCTCGTGGCCTACCTCAGCTCCGAGGAGTGCGAGGTCACCGGCGAGGTCTACTCCGCCGCCGGCGGGCTCATCTCCCGCTTCTTCATCGGGCTCACCCCCGGCTACTACAACCCCAAGCTCACCGCCGAGGACGTGGCCGAGCACCTCGCCGAGATCCGCGACGAGACCGGCTACATCGTGCCCACCGAGAACACCGGCGAGATCAAGAAGATCGTCGACACCATCACCGGCGCCCAGGGCTGACGCCCGGGCCGGCCCCCCGGCCGTCGCCGACGTGAGACGCATCTGAGAAGGGCCCCGGACCGAGCGGTCCGGGGCCCTTCCGCGTGCCGTGCGCCGCGCCCGCGCCGCTATTCGGCGGAGATGGCCTCGAGCACGTTCAGGCGGGTGGCCCGCCGGGCCGGCATCACCGCGGCGAGGACGCCGGCGATGATCGCCAGGATCACCACGAACACCATCGTCCCCACGGGCACGACGAAGGTGGTGAAGCCCTCGTCGCCGAGCGAGGTCACCAGTGCCCAGCCGAAGATGAGGCCCACGACCAGCCCGAGCAGCGTGCCCAGGACGGCGATGATCACCGACTCCCACCGCACCGCCGAGCGCAGCTGGTTCCGGGTCATGCCCACGGCCCGCAGCAGGCCGAGCTCCCGGGTGCGCTCGAAGATGGACAGGGCCAGGGTGTTGACGATGCCGATGACGGCGATGATCACCGCCAGCAGCAGCAGGATGTAGATGAACGCCACCAGCTGCTGGATCTGCCCGACGATCGAGTCGGCGAACTCGTCCTTGTCCTGCAGGTCGGCGTTCGGGAACGGGTCGGTCACCGTGCTGATGGCGGCCCGCCCGGCCTCCGGGCTCACCCCGGGGGCCAGCTTCACGTAGAGCAGGGCGTCCTGCTGCACCGTGTTGTTGGCGTCGAACGTGGGCAGGCCCGTCACGTAGGTGCCGAGCACCTCCTGGCGGCCGTAGAGGGCCACGATCCGCAGCTGCTGCGCGCCCGTGTCGGGGTAGGTGACCGAGATCGTGTCGCCGACCGACCAGCCCTTGTCGTCGGCGGTGTTGTCGTACACGGCGATGGTGCCCACCTCGTCGAGGTCGGTGAACGACCCGGCGACGACGTCGAGGTCGGCCAGCTGCTCGAAGGTGTCGGCGCTGATCGCCGACAGGAAGCGACCGGACCCGTCGATCTCGGCCACGCCGTTTCGCTGCTGTGCCACCGCGGCGACCTCGGGGAGGGCGGAGATGTCGTTCGCCACCTCCGGCGGGAGCCCGCCCATGAGCCCCGCCGTCGACTGCACGACGAAGTCGCCGGCGAAGCTCTTGTCGACGGTGCCCCGGATGGAGTCGGTGGCCGACGCCGCGGTGGTGGCGATGAAGCCGACCAGCCCGACGCCGATGACCAGGGCCGCGGCGGTGGCCGACGTGCGCTTCGGGTTGCGCATGGCGTTCTCCCGGGCGAGGTGCCCGGTGATGCCGCGCAGGTGGGCCGGCGGCCAGCCGATGAGGCGGGCCAGAGGCCGGGCGATCAGCGGCCCGATCACACCGATGCCGAGGAAGGTCACCGCGGCGCCGAGCCCCACCATGGCGACGCCGTTGTCGGTGTCGCCCCACAGGCCCAGGGCCACCAGGCCGAGGCCGAGAGCCAGCACGAGCACGCCGGCGATGCTGCGGACCACCGAGTGGCCGACCTCGTCGTGGGCGACGTCGCGCATCGCCGCCACGGGCGGGATGCGGGAGGCCCGGCGGGCGGGGAACAGGGCCGAGGCCATGGTGATGACGACGCCGACGAGGATCGGCGCCACGATGGCGTCGGCCTCGATGGTGAGCCCGTCGGCCGGGATGTCGAGGCCGACGGCGGCGAACAGCGCCCGCAGCCCGACGGCCAGGCCGAACCCGGCCAGCACACCCAGCACCGAGGCGATGATCGCGGTGACGAGCGCCTCCACCATCACCGACGTCAGCACCTGCCGCCGGCTGGCGCCCACCGCACGCAGCAGCGCCATCTCCCGGGTGCGCTGGGCGACGATGATCGAGAACGTGTTGTAGATGATGAACGACCCCACGAAGAGGGCGATCAGGGCGAACGTCAGCAGGAACGTGTTGAAGAACCCGAGCTGGTCGCGCGTCGTCGACTGCTGCTCCGACGTGAGGTCCTCGCCGGTGATGGCCTCCAGCCCGCTGGGCAGGACCTCGCTGATCCGCTGGGCCAGCTCGTCCTGCGAGACGCCCGGCTCGGCAGCGACCACGATGTCGGAGAAGCGGCCCGGGAGGCCGAGCACCTCCTGCGCGGTCGGGAGCTCGAACACCGCCAACGTGGCGCCGAGCGGGCTGTCGACGTTCCCGAACCGGGCGATGCCCGCGACCTTGAACTGGTGCGAGCCCGTCGGAGTGAGCACGGTGACCTCGTCGCCGACCGCGAACTTCTCCTTGTCGGCGGTGGCCTTGTCCATCACCACCTCGTCGGGGCCCTGCGGCGCCGACCCGGAGGCGAGGCGGAGGGGGTTGAGGTCCTGGTCGTCGCTCCACGCGAAGCCCAGGGTCGGCGCACCCATGTTGGGGTTGCCGACCGTCTTGCCGTCGCGCCCGACGAACTGGGCGTAGCCGCTGACACCGCCCTCGGCGACACGGACCCCGGGCACCGCCTCCACGGTGGGCAGCGCGGACTCCGGGACGGTGCCGCGCTGCTCCCCGAACTCGCTCTCGACCACGTCGGAGGAGCGCACCACCACGTCGGTGCCGGCGTTGATGTCGGCGAAGAGGCCGTCGAAGGTGGAGCCGATGGTGGCGGTGAGCACGAGCGTGCCCGCCATGAAGGCGACCCCGAGGAAGATGGCGATGGCCGTCGTGGCCAGTCGCAGCTTGTGGGCCAGCAGACCCTTCCAGGTGACGTGCAGCATGGCGGGGCCTAGCGACCGAACTGCTTGATGCGGTCGAGCACGGCGTCGGCGGTGGGGGCCTCGATGCGGTCGACGATCCTGCCGTCGGCGAGGAACAGCACCTGGTCGGCGTAGCTCGCGGCCACCGGGTCGTGGGTGACCATCACGACGGTCTGGCCCATGTCCTTGACCGCCTCGCGCAGGAACGAGAGCACCTCGGCACCCGAGCGGCTGTCGAGGTTTCCGGTGGGCTCGTCGCCGAAGATGATCTCGGGCCGGCTGGCCAGCGCCCGCGCCACCGCGACACGCTGCTGCTGGCCGCCGGACAGCTCGCTCGGCCGGTGGTGGAGCCGGTCGGTGAGCCCGACGGTGGCCACGACCTGGTCGAGCCACGCCTGGTCGGGCTTGCGGCCGGCGAGGTCCATGGGGAGCGTGATGTTCTCCGCCGCGGTGAGCGTCGGCACCAGGTTGAACGCCTGGAAGACGAAGCCGATCTTGTCGCGCCGCAGCTGGGTGAGCTGCTTCTCCGAGAGCCGGCTCAGGTCGGCGTCACCGACGAACACCTGGCCCGCGGTGAGGGTGTCGAGGCCGGCGACGCACTGCATCAGGGTCGACTTCCCCGACCCGGACGGACCCATGATGGCGGTGAAGACGTGGGCCGGGAACTCGACGGTGACGCCGTCGAGGGCCCTGACCTCCGTGTCGCCCTTGCCGTACACCTTGGTCGCATCCACGGTCCGGGCGGCGATGGTGGGCGGTGCTGCGGTCGGTGCGGTCATCGAGCTCTCTCTCCGTGTCGTCGCGTCTCCCCGAGGGGGCGCGCCAGACTGCCGCCGACACGGGGGTCCCGCAATCCTGGCCCAGCTCCTTGCGCCCCGCAGGGCATTTTCGGGCCGCTAGCGTTCCGACGTGGGCGACGACGTGATGGTGGGCCTGGGCGCCATCGTGGTGCTGGGCGTGGGGATGCAGTGGCTCGCCCGACGGCTCCGCGTCCCGGCGATCCTCCTGCTCATCGCGTCAGGGCTGGCCGCCGGGCCGTGGCTCGGCATCATCGACCCTGACGCCATCTTCGGGGACTCGCTCTTCACGCTGGTCTCGATGGCCGTCTCGCTGCTGCTCTTCGAGGGCGGGCTGGGCCTCGACCTCACCGAGCTGCGGGAGCGCGGCCCCCGGCCGGTCGTGCAGCTGGTCACCCTGGGCGTGGTCGTCACCTGGCTGGCGATCACCGCGGTGGCGATGCTCCTCTTCGACCTGCCGACCGACCTCTGCTTCCTGCTCGGCGGCCTGCTGGTGGTGAGCGGGCCCACCGTGGTCGGCCCGCTCCTCCAGATCGTCCGACCACGGGAGCCGACCGTCACCATCCTGCGCTGGGAGGGCATCGTCATCGACCCGATCGGCGCCACCCTGGCGCTGGTCGTGCTCAAGGTCGTGACCGCGGGGAGCTCCCCGATCACCGAGCTCGTGCTCACCACCCTCGTCGGCTGCGGGGTGGGCCTGGTCGCCGCGGGCCTGCTGGTGCTGGCCCTGCGCACGTTCTCCGTGCCCGACGACCTGGAGGCGGCCGTCACCTTCATGACCGTCATCGCCGCCTACACCGTCGGCGAGCGGATCTTCGAGGAGGGTGGGCTCTTCGCCGCCACCGTGCTCGGCGTCGCCCTCGCCAACCAGGGATGGGTGTCGGTCCGGCGCATCGTCGCCTTCGGCCACGACGTGAGCGTGCTGGTGCTCGGCGGGCTGTTCGTGGTGCTCGCCGCCCGGGTCACCCCGGCCGACTTCCAGGGCATCGTCGGCTCCTCGCTGGCGCTCGTCGTGGTGATGGTGCTCGTCATCCGGCCCGTCGTGGGCTGGCTGTGCACGACCAGGGCCGCGCTCTCCTGGCGCGACCGGGCCTTCATCGGAGCGCTCGCCCCACGGGGCATCGTGGCCGCCGCCACCTCCGCTCTGTTCGCGCTGCGCCTGACGAACGCAGGCGTCGAGGACGGCCGCATCGACGCCATCGTCTTCACCGTGATCGTGGGCACCTGCCTCGTCTACGGCCTCGGCTGCGCCCCCCTCGCCCGGGCCCTGGAGATCACCGAGCCCGAGCCCCGGGGCGTGCTCCTGGTGGGCGACCAGCCGTGGCTGCTCGGGCTCGCCGACCTCCTGAGCGAGGCCGACGAGGAGGTCACCGTGCTCGCCACCGCGCAGCACCACCTCGCCCGGGAGCCGCATCCGTGGCGGCTCCTCACGGTGACCGCCGTCGACCGGGCGGTGAGCGCCGCGCTCGCGGACGTGCGCACCGCCGTGATCGCCTCGGACAGCGACGAGCACAACGCGCTCGTGCTCACGCGCTGCCTGGAGCGCCTGCCCCGGCACGAGGTGCTGCTCCTGCCCGCGGAGGCACGGCGCCGACGCACCCCCGAACCGGCGGGGGACCAGGCCGTCGCCGACCGGGAGGACGTGTTCGACCCGATGGCGCCGGTCGACGGGCTCGACGAGGTCGGGGAGATCGTCGCCGACGCCAAGGCCACCTCCGACGGGTGGCAGCGGCGCCCGTTCGCCCCGGGCACCACCCAGCAGGCCGTGACCGCCGCCTTCGCCACCGGCGGCATCCGCGTCGTCACCGGACCGGTCGACGCCGCCGACGGCGAGATCCTCCTGGGGGTGTGGCGGGCCGACGGCAGCCTCGACCTGGCGCCGCGCTCCTCCCGCCTCGGCCCCGACCAGGTCGGCGTCGTCGCCGGCGGCGCGCCGCCCGACCGCTGAACGGTCCACCCCGCCGGCGGGCCGGTGCGAGACTCGCCCCATGAGCACCCCGACCGGCGCGGCGGCGCCCGACCCGCTCGACCTGCTCGCCCTCGACCGGCTGCTCTCGGACGAGGAGCGCCTGCTGCGCGACACCGTGCGGCGGTGGGTGGGCGACCGCATCCTGCCCGAGGTCGGCACCTGGTTCGACGAGGGCCGGTTCCCGAGCCGTGAGCTCGCCCCCGAGCTGGGCCGGATGGGCCTGCTCGGCATGCACCTCGAGGGCTACGGGTGCACCGGGGCCTCGGCCACCGCCTACGGCCTCGCCTGCCTCGAGCTGGAGGCCGGCGACTCGGGGGCCCGCAGCTTCGTGTCGGTGCAGGGCTCCCTGGCGATGTACCCGATCTGGCGGTTCGGCTCCGAGGAGCAGAAGCAGGAGTGGTTGCCCCGGATGGCCGCCGGGGAGGTGATCGGCTGCTTCGGCCTCACCGAGCCCGACTCCGGGTCCGATCCCGGCTCGATGCGCACCCGGGCCCGGCGCGACGGCGGCGACTGGATCATCGACGGCACCAAGCTCTGGATCACCAACGGGTCGGTGGCCGACGTCGCCGTCATCTGGGCCCGCACCGACGAGGGCGTCCGCGGCTTCCTCGTCCCCACCGACTCGCCCGGCTTCGAGGCCCACGACATCCACCGCAAGGTGTCGCTGCGGGCGTCGGTGACCTCCGAGCTGGTCCTCGACGGCGTGCGCGTGCCCGACTCGCTGCGCCTGCCCGAGGTGACCTCCCTCCGGGGCCCGCTCTCGTGCCTCAACCAGGCCCGCTTCGGCATCCTCTTCGGCGCGGCCGGCGCCGCCCGGGCCTGTTACGAGGCCGCCCTCGCCTACGCCGGCGAGCGGGTGCAGTTCGGGGTGCCGATCGCCAGCTTCCAGCTCACCCAGCGCAAGTTGGTGGAGATGGCGGTGCGGGTGCAGAAGGCCACCCTCCTGGCGCTCCACCTCGGCCGCCTGGAGGACTCGGTGGGCCTGGCCCCGGCCCAGATCAGCTTCGGCAAGATGGACAACGTGCGCGAGGCCCTGTGGGTCGCCCGGGAGGCCCGCTCGGTGCTCGGCGCCAACGGCATCACCACCGAGTACCCGGTGATCCGCCACATGAACAACCTCGAGAGCGTGATCACCTACGAGGGCACCAACGAGGTCCACACCCTGGTGCTGGGCGAGGCCATCACCGGGATCAACGCCTTCACCTGAGCCGTCCCGCCGGGCCCGCCACCGGTGGTGGCGTCAGCCGTCGGTGTCGAGCGGCCCCGTCATCACCGGGGCGCCGTGGTGGGCGAGCATGCGCCAGGCACCCCGGTCGTCGCGAGCGAACAGGTTGAGGCTCGCCACGGTGGCGCTCCCCTCCCCCGAGAGCAGGTTCTCGTCGCAGGTCACCCAGGCCACGTCGCCCGCCACCACCACGTGCGGGTCGGTGACGATGAACTGGAGCTGCTGGCTGCCGCCGAAGAGGGCGGCCCAGCTGGACGCGACCGACGCCCAGCCCCGCAGCTCGGTCCACCCGGGATGCACGCACGTGACCCGGTCGTCGTGGGCCCACAGGTCGCTCATGGCGTCGAGGTCGCGGGCTTCGAAGGCGTCGTAGAACGCCTCGTTGGCCGCCAGCACCGCGAGACGGTCGGCCTCGGGGCCGATCTGGGGGGCGGGCTCCTCGGAGGGCATCGTCGGCACGGTAGCGGCAGGATGGAGCCGTGAGAGTCCGATCCACCGACGGCGTCGACATCCAGGTCCACGACCTGGGCGGCGACGGCCCCGACCTGCTGCTCGCCCACGGCACCGGGCTGCACGGCCTGGTGTTCACGCCGCTGGCCCGCCACCTCACCGGTCGCTTCCGGTGCTGGTCGCTCGACGCCCGGGCCCACGGCGACTCCACCGCCCCGGTCGGACGGCCCCTGGAGTGGGAGGGGTTCGCCGACGACGTGCTCGCCGTGGTCGACGCCCTGGGCCTCGACCGGCCCTTCGGCGTCGGGCACTCGAAGGGATCCACCACCCTGCTGCTCGCCGAGCAGCGCCGGCCCGGCACGTTCCGGGCCCTCTACCTCTACGAACCGGCCCTGGCCCCGTTCGACCTGCCGCCCGGCGAGCGACCCCGCAACGTGATGGCCGAGGCCGCTCGCAAGCGGCGGGCGTCCTTCCCCAGCCTCGACGAGGCCTACGCCAACTTCGCCGCCAAGGCCCCGATGTCGTCGCTCCACCCCGAGGCGCTCCGGGCCTACGTCGACCACGGGCTGGCCCCCGCCGACGACGGCTCGGTGCGGCTCAAGTGCGCCCCCGAGACCGAGGCCGAGGTCTACGAGCACGGCACCTCGCACCGGGCGTTCCCCATGCTGCCGGCGGTGGGCTGCCCGGTCACCGTCGCGCTGGGCGACGAGCAGCAGGTGCCCGCCGCGTTCGGCCGCAGCATCGCGGAGCGGCTCCCCGAGGCCACCCTCGCCAGCTTCCCCGACCTCGGTCACTTCGGCCCCCTCCAGGACCCCGAGCGCATCGCCGCCTCGGTGGTGGCCGCCTTCGACGACGGTCACGCTCGGGTGTCGTAGGGGCGGCGTACCCTCGGACCATGCCGTTGGAGCTGCCCACCTCGCTGTCGCCGTCGAAGGTCTCGTCCTTCACCGACTGCGCGCTCGCGTTCCGCTTCTCGGCCATCGACCGCCTGCCCGACCCGCCCACGGTGGCCACCGTCCGGGGCACGCTCGTGCACGCCGCCCTCGAACGGCTGATGCTGCTCGACCCGCCCGCCCGCACCGTCGAGGCCGGGTTGTCCTGCCTGGCCGAGGCCCGCGCCGCTCTCGAGCTCGACCCCGAGTGGCTGGAGCTCGCCCTCCCCGCCGACGAGCAGGCCACCTTCCTCGCCGAGGCGGAGACCCTCGTCCGGCGCTACTTCGACATCGAGGATCCCACCACCGTCACGCCGATCGGGCTCGAGCTGCGCATGGAGGTCGAGCTCGACGGGCTCACCCTGCGCGGCATCATCGACCGCCTCGAGCTCGACGCCGACGGCGAGCTCGTGGTCACCGACTACAAGACGGGCCGCGCCCCCCGGGAGGCCTACGAGCAGTCCCGCCTCGGCGGCGTGCACTTCTACGCCTTCCTGTGCGAGCGCCTGCTGGGGCGCCGCCCCGCCCGGGTGCAGCTGCTCCACCTCGCCGACCCGGTCGCCATCATCACCGTGCCCAGCGAGCAGTCGATCCGTCAGCTCGAGCGCAAGGTGCGGGCCATCTGGAGCGCCATCGAGCGGGCCTGTGAGCGCGACGACTTCCGCCCCAAGCAGTCCCGGCTGTGCAACTGGTGCGCCTACCAGGCCTACTGCCCGGCCTTCGGTGGCGATCCGGCCGAGGCCCGGGCACTGGCCGAGCGGCTCACCGCGGAGGCGTCGGCCGCCACCAGCCGTCTCACCGACGGGACGGCCGTCGCCCTGCCCCTAGCATCGGACGGGTGACCGACCTCACCGAGCCGAGCGACCAGCTGCCGCCCGAAGGCGTCCTCGACGCCGCCCTCGAGGCGTTCGAGGCCAGGCACCCGGAGATCCCCCTCCCCCACCACCAGGTCGAGCCGCCGCACGAGCTCACGCCGGTCCAGCGCTTCGACGACATGGTCGACGGGTGGTTCGACCGCATCCGGGGCACCGAGCCCGCGGACCGCATCATGTACGCCCTCACCGAGCTGGGCGACTTCGGGCTCATCTGGCTCCTCCTCGGCTGGGCTCGGGGGCTCCGCTCGGAGGAGGACGCGCGCGCCGCGCTGCGGCTCACCGCCGCCCTCGGCCTGGAGTCGGTGTTCATCAACGGGGTCGTGAAGTCCCAGTTCAAGCGGGAGCGGCCCGTGGTGCAGGAGCCCCGCCCCCACAAGATGCGGGTGCCGCTCACCACCAGCTTCCCGAGCGGTCACTCCAGCACCGCGATGGTGGCGGGCCTGCTGCTCAGCCAGCGGGCGTCGCGGCCCACCAAGGTGGCGGTGTTCGGCCTCGGCGCACTGGTGGCGGCCTCCCGGATCCACGTCCGCATCCACCATGCGTCCGACGTGGTGGGCGGCGTCGCCGTCGGGCTCACCCTCGGCACCGCACTGCGCCGCGTCTGGCCGCTCTACCGTCGCTGAGCCGACCGCCGGCGCCCGCACCCCACCACCGAGCGGAACATCTCCACCACCAGGACGGTTCACCAGACCATGCCCCTCCGCTTCTCCGTCAACTGGGACTACCGCTGCCCCTTCGCCCGGATCGTCCACCGCCACGTGGTGGAGGGTCTCCTCGACGGGGCCGACTGGGACGTCACGTTCGTCCCCTTCTCGCTCGGCCAGGTCCACGTCGACGAGGGTGAGCTGCCCATCTGGGACCGACCCGACGACGACACCGGCCTGCTCGCCCTCCAGGTCGCCGTGGTCGTGCGCGACCAGGATCCCGAGCGGTTCCCCCTGGTGCACCGGGCCATCTTCGAGGCCCGCCACGCGGAGGCCGCCCACATCCGCGACGAGGCCGTGCTGCGCGAGCTGCTCGCCGGCCAGGGCGTCGACCCCGATCCGGTGTTCGCCGAGGTGGCCACGGGCAAGCCCCTGCTGACCGTGCGCGACGAGCACACCGCGTCGGTGCAGGATCTCGACGTGTGGGGCGTGCCGACGTTCATGGCCGAGGGTCGGGCCGCCTTCGTGCGGTTGATGGATCTCCCCGTCGACGGGGCCGACGCCCGCCGCCAGGTCGAGCAGGTCGTCGACATGCTCACCGGCTGGCCGTCGCTGAACGAGTTCAAGCACACCAGCCTCGACCGCTGAGCCCCGCCGTCGACGCCGCCCGTCTCGCCCGCCGGCTCGCCCTCGCCGGGTGCGTGGCGGCCGCCGAGGAGGCGGACGAGCTGCTCGCCGCGGCCTCGTCATCGGAGGATCTCGAGGCCATGGTCCGGCGCCGCGAGGCCGGCGAGCCGCTGGCCTGGATCACCGGGAGCACCACCTTCTGCGGGCGGCGGCTGGTCGCCCGCCCCGGGGTGTTCGTGCCCCGCCCCCACAGCGAGGAGCTCGCCCGGCGGGCCGCCGCCCTCCTCGAGCCGGATGCCGCGGCCGTCGACCTGTGCACCGGCGGCGGCGCGGTGGCCGCCCACCTGCAGGCCTCGGTGCCCGGCGCCACCGTCGTGGGCGTCGACCTCGACCCCCGGGCGGTCGCCGTCGCCCGGGCCAACGGGGTGACCGCCGTGGTCGGCGATCTCGATGCCCCGCTCCGCCCGGGCACCGCAGACGTCGTGTCCGCGGTCGCCCCCTACGTCCCCACCCCGGCGATCGAGCTGCTGCCGAGCGACGTCAGAGCCCACGAGCCCCGACTGGCCCTCGACGGCGGGCCGGACGGCCTCCGGGTGGTGGCCACCGTGGCGGCCGCGGCGGGGCGGCTCCTCCGGCCGGGGGGCCACCTCCTCGTCGAGGTGGGGGGTGACCAGGGCGATCCCGCCACCGAGCTCGTCGCCGCCGAGGGGCTCGTCCCGGTGGAGCGGTGGCACGACGAGCACGGGGACCTCCGTGGCCTCCATGCCCGGGTCACCCGGTGACCA
>Ga0164243_10004269_pt1 | contig 22486 bp, 16 predicted proteins | sample OricompcompostOP_FD_108781 | JGI IMG/M metagenome (GOLD analysis project Ga0164243, IMG submission 108781) | Organic Plus compost microbial communities from Emeryville, California, USA - Original compost - Organic plus compost (OP) | ecosystem: Engineered > Solid waste > Mixed feedstock >...
CCCAAATCCTCGATCAGCGCAGTTACGTTTTCTCCTGTATCATCTATACTGATGGAAAAATTTACCGCACTGTTGTGCATCATATTTACCTTGATATGATGCTGGTGAAGTTTGCTGAAAATATCACTCAGGTTATCTTCCACTATAAACGAAAAGTCTTTGGGAAGTATCGAAATCAGGATTTGATTGACTTTAAAAATAAAGGAAGGTACGGGCAAGGATTCATTTGATTGCCGTATCTGGGTTCCCTTCCCGTCGGTATCTACGAACGATTTGACATAGAGTGTAATATTTTTGTTTTGTAACGGTTTAATGGTCTTCGGATGGATGACGGTGGCGCCGTAGTAGGTAAGTTCGATGGCATCCAGATAAGATAATTCGGGAATCAACTCCGTTTGGTCGAACCATTTTGGATCGGCATTCAACACACCGGGTACGTCTTTCCAGATGGTTACACTTTCTGCGTCAAGGCTGGCAGCGAAAATTGCCGCCGAGTAATCTGACCCTTCACGGCCCAGGGTGGTTGTGAAATTTTCAGAAGTAGAGCCAATGAAGCCCTGCGTGATGACCAATTGGTCCTTCAATAGTTCAGGCAACCCCTGGCGGATACGCGTTTCGGTGGCTTTCCAGTCTACTCGTCCCTCCCGGTGGGTATTATCGGTAAGGATATAATCCCTTGCATCCACCCATTTACTTTTCAGCCCGACGTCGTTTAGGTAATGGCATACTATTGTGGTGGAAACAAGTTCACCCACAGCGACAATCTGATCATATAGGTAATCATAAGGATCTGCGGGTGGTTCTTCTAATATCCATTCGATTTCTACAAAGCGATTAGCTACCTCATGGTATACAGGGTGGTTGTTGTCGGGAAATAAACGCAGCATAATCGCATGGTGATACTGCTTAGCCTGTTCCAACAGGTCAAATGCATCATCCCGTTGGTTAAAATAGCTTTGTGTAAGCTTTTCCAGTAAGTTGGTCGTCTTACCCATCGCGGAAACCACAATGAGCAGTTTGTCGTGTTGGTGAGTCGATACGATGCGGCTCAGGTTTATCACCCCTTCGGCGTCTCTGACAGACGCACCTCCGAATTTGAATACTTGCATTAATAAAGGCGCTATTTATCAGTTAGTTCAGCAACGATGCGTTTCGCCAGGTCTGTTAATAACCGATCGATTTCTTTATAAGGTACACGCAGCTTGGTTTGTCCGTCAACATACGGCTTGATTTCATAGATATTATATAGGAAGAGCAGGCTGTCCTGTTCGAGGGCAAAGTTGTCGGGAATATGGAATCGACCCTGATCAAAGAAATAGCGATCATCGAGCGGCTGATCAACCGCAAGGTTTTCCTGTTTGCGGAAATAGCGCTCGGCAACGGCGATCAGTTCGTTCTGAAAAGGCTTCGTCACAATGTCATCAAGAATCAATGGCGTATGGTTTGCGAGGTCATAATGGGCAAATACAGTGGCATAGTTACCATGTGCCCCTCCGGTGTAGGTGTAGACGTCTGTAACCAATCCCAGGTAAGTGGGGGTAATGTTATATACTTTTTCATGTGATTCGGAAGTCCAGACGCGTGGAAATGCGTCAGACAAAAAGAATTCGTCAAATTCGTTGACAAATGTGCGGGCAGATCCCTCCACCGTCGCGGTGTCGCTACCCAGAAGCGTTGTCAAAACAAACCGATTAACTGCCGAGTCCTTAAAAGACGGATACGAAACCGCGTAAAAGGAGGTGTCGGTGGTTTCATTGGTTTTCACTATATGGTCGCTGTACAGGACGTAATGCTGATATTCATAGGCTAGCGTATCGGTAGTAACAGCCTGTTTACCTGCATCTGATGACTCAGAATTGAATTGGCAGGCCGAAAAAACACACGCTACGCCGAAGTATATCCAACCTGTATTTATTGTCTTTTTCCGCATAAGTATAAAATCTAAAATTCCAATGAAACGTTTACCCATTCATTATCAAAAGTTGCACCATATTTTCGATAGAAATTAATGGCGGGTTGGTTCCACTCCAAAACCTGCCAAACCATTCCGCTGTATTTTCTTTCTCTGCATAATTTCAAGGTTTCGTCAAAAAGCAACCTGCCAATGCCGTTCCCCCGCATTGTTTCCGTAACGATGATGTCTTCCAGATACAGCCTGCGACCTTTCCAAGTGGAGTATCGAATATAAAAGAGTGACATGCCCACAATGCGGCCATCAACATCCGCAACAAAAGCCTCCCAAACAGGAGATGGGCCAAACCCCGCATCGATAAATTCATCCATATCAACTGTCACTTCATTCGGCGCCCGTTCATAGGTGGCCAACTCTTTGATCAAATCCAACAACTGCGGACAGTCAAATACCTCGGCTTTGCGTATAATTATATCCATTTTTCGCGCTTTTGGCTAATATCATCCACTGCTCATCACCGACCACCAAAAATTGTACTACCCAAACGCACCATCGTGCTGCCCTGCTCAATGGCGATTTTATAGTCGGATGACATTCCCATAGATAATGTATCGAAATATTCGTCATCCTGAAAGAAACTCGCTTTGATGCCATCAAATAGTGACTTCAATTCGTGGAATTCCTCCTTGATTTCCTTCGTATTGGGCGTGTTAGTGGCGATGCCCATAAGCCCTCTGATCCGTACATTTGTCAGTTGGATAAATGCCTCTGAACGTAACAGCTCAATCAATTCAACATGGTCAAGGCCGAATTTGGTTTCTTCTGCGGCGACATGGATCTGCAATAGGCAGTCAACCTCACGGTTGTATTTCTTGGCTTGTTTATCTATTTCTTTTAGCAGTTTCAGGCTGTCTGCGGAGTGGATCATCGCTACGAAGGGGACAACGTACTTCACCTTGTTGCTTTGGAGATGGCCGATGAGGTGCCATTCAATGTCCTTCGGAAGCGTTTCCTGTTTCCGTACTAATTCTTGCACCACGTTTTCGCCGAATGCCCGCTGTCCTGCGTGATAGGCTTCCAGTATTTCTTCGTTTGACTTAGTTTTTGAAACGGCAATGAGGGTTACATTTAAACGGGAGAGTTCGTCTTCGATGGTTTTTATCTGATCGGCTATATCCATAAATCCGGTGCTATTTTTGTAAGTTTGCACAAAACTACAAAACCGGCAGGTATCCGCCAATAGGAGGGCGGTTTTCAGGAGGATATTGTTTATACTGTTGAAACTAAATTGGGTAGTATATAGGATGCAACGGACCGCGAGCATATGGTTGGTGTTTTTTTTCTGTGTATCCTGTGGGGGGGAGAAAATACCTGACGGGATCATTCCGCCTAAGCAGATGCCCGCCGTATTAACAGATATGCATTTGGCCGATGGGCAGTTAGCTTCGTTGCCAATCGATTCGGCCCGCATGCGTAGGGATGCTTATTACAACCTGATTTTTGAACGGTATGGCATCGATTCCGTCACATTCAGTCGGAGTGTCGAGTTTTATTCCACGCGGCCTTATTTGATGAATGAGCTTTATGTCGACGTTGAAAAGAAGCTAAATACCCTGAACCTGGCCGAGCAGCAACGTGTGCAGAAAAAATACGAAACCCAACGACGCGCAGATTCCATACGCAGTGCACGGGTAACAGACAGCCTTCAACGTATTGGGCGGGATTCGCTTGATTTCAAACGTAAACGATACTTACTTTTTTTGAACGGTCCGGACAGTCTGTATGGAAAACCTGACTCCATTACCTATGAATTACTGCGTGAGCGGATGTTTGAAACCGTCGGACTGAAGCAGGTTAATGGCTTGAAAACGCCATCTCTGCCTCCCAGTAATCCGCCGGTTGTACCTAAACCAACCCTGCCGGCACCATCCGGAACGCCGAAATTGCGGCCATTGGAAAAGATAAAATAGCGATGATTTACCCAGATAATGCGGCCGAAAAGTTAGGTTTTACTGACATAAAGAAACTCATTAAAGCAAAGTGTTTAAGCGAGGCAGGTAAGGAGTTGGTAGATAAAATACAGCCACAAAAGCGGCTTGATCAGTTGGATAAATTCTTGCGGCAGGCACACGAATTCAAAGAGTTACTCCTAAACGATGCTCCCTTGCCTGTAGACCACCTATATCCCCTGAAGCCGTTGGCCGAAAAAGCCAGGGTAGAAGGGGTCTTTCTTTCCGAATCCGACTTTTTTACTGTCTTGCTTTCACTGAATACAGTCTTTGCCATTATTCGGTATTTTAACGAACGTAGCGGTACGTATCCCAACCTGGAAGTACTTTTTGAGCACCTGCCTATCGAAAAGAATATCGCGGTGGCTATTGAGCGGGTCATCGATGAAAAGGGCAAAGTACGAGCGAACGCGTCCCCAGCCTTGGCAGCTATTCTGGCAAGTATCGCCAAGGCAGAGCAGGAAGCCCGTAAGCGTATCGATCAGGTATTCCGGACCGCGCAACAAAACGGATGGACTGCAGATGGTAACCTAACCATTCGTGATGGACGTTTGTGTATCCCTGTACTTGCCGAAAGCAAGCGTAAGATTAAGGGATGGATACACGACGAATCAGCTACCGGACAAACAGCTTTTATTGAACCGGAAGAAGTGTTCCACCTGAACAATCAGGTGCGCGACCTTGAATTTGAAAAGCGGCGGGAAATTGTGCGCATACTAACTACCTTGACGGATCAATTGCGTCCGTATATTCCATTATTAATCGATTATCACAATCTATTGACCAAAGTGGATTTTGTACGTGCAAAAGCGTTATTTGCGATCGACATTGAGGGGCATATGCCCGAACTTGCCAAAGAGGCGTCGGTTTCGCTGGTCAATGCCCGTCACCCGCTTCTATTGCTTAATTTCAAAGGCAGTGGACAAACTGTGGTTCCGCTGAATGTAACCATCGATCAAACACAGCGGATTATTGTGGTTTCAGGTCCCAATGCCGGAGGTAAATCGGTCTGTATGAAAACCATCGGACTGCTGCAGCTTATGGTACAGGCAGGGTTGCTGATTCCGGCGGATGCTACTTCCAAAATAGGCATATTCAACCGAATTTTTGCCGACATCGGCGACGATCAATCCATTGAGAGTGACCTGAGCACATACAGTGCCCATCTTTCAAAGATGAAATATTTTTCAGATCATGCGGATGCAAAAACTTTGGTACTCATTGATGAGTTTGGTACCGGTACCGATCCCATGTTCGGTGGTCCCATTGCTGAGGCTGTCTTGGAAACCCTGAACCGTAAAGGGGTAAGGGGAGTGGTAACGACCCATTATTCCAATTTAAAGATTTTTGCCAGTAATACAGAAGGGATTGAGAATGCGTCCATGCTGTTCGATAATGTGGCGATGCGTCCGTTGTATATCTTGCAGACGGGCAAACCGGGTAGTTCATATGCCTTTGAAATTGCCCAAAAAATCGGTCTGAATAACGCGATCCTACAGGCGGCAAAGCAAAAGATCGGAGCACAGCAAAAGCGGATAGATACCCTGCTGGTAGATCTCGAACGGGATAAAAAAGACGTGTATGACGCCAAGATCGCCATCGCCCAAAAGGAGCGGCAATTGGCTCGTTTGAAAGCCGATAATGAGCAGCTACAGGCCTACTTAGAGGATAACAAGAAAACGATTATCAATAAGGCAAAGGAAGAAGCGCGGGAAATTATCCGGAATGCCAATAAGCTGGTTGAAAATACCATATCGGATATCAAGGCAAGCCAGGCGGACAAACAGAAGACCAAACTGTTGCGCCAACAGCTTGATGAGGAATTAAATAAACATACGGATCGCCCGGAGATACCCGTGCCCAAGTCCAAAAAAATTACTTCTCAGACGGTTTCTATTGAGATGGGTGATTGGGTGAAAATACCGGGTACCGGAAATGAAGCGGAGGTAATCGGTGTATCGAAAAACAATTTGGTGTTGGCGATGGGCGAACTCCGCATGGTCAAAAAACGCAGCGAAGTAGAACCTATTGCAAAAAAAAATACGGCCAAGGCATCGCGTACGACCTATCACGCCAATATGTCGGCGGATGTTGCCAATTTCCGGCCTGAAGTAGACGTGCGGGGTATGCGTACCGAAGCCGCTTTGTACGAAATCGAGAAATACCTCGATAAAGCAGTGATGATGGGATTTCCAAGCTTAAAAATTGTCCACGGAAAAGGTGATGGGATTTTACGCAGGTTTATCCGTGATTATTTACGCAAATACGGTGAAGTAACCCGCTTGGAAGATGAACATCCGGATAGAGGAGGTGAGGGGATTACCTATGCATACTTGGATTAATGGTAATTATATAGGATTAATTTGATCAGGTCGCGTGCCAACGGCTGATAACTGAAATTTATAGCGCATGGAATTTTTACCGGCACAGGAAGATTTGTGGCATATAGGAGTTTCCATCCTATGTGGAAGCCTCATTGGTTTTGAACGTGAATATCGCAATAAATCGGCGGGTTTCCGTACGATTGTACTTATTTGCCTGGGGTCTACCATCTTTACCATTGTATCAAAATACGGCGTCGGTAGTGACGATCGCATTGCTGCCAATATCATTACCGGTATCGGTTTCATAGGGGCGGGTGTGATTTTCAAGGATAAGTTTTCGGTGATGGGGCTGACCACCGCTGCTGTCATCTGGACTGCTGCAGGCATCGGGATGGCGGCCGGCATCGGTTACTATGGCTTGGCGGTTAGCCTGTCGGTCGCAACCATTATCATTTTATCATTATTTAGCAAAGTGGAGCTGATGTTCGAGGGATGGCATCTCACCCGTGTACTCTATATCGGCTTTCATGATACAGATTTAAAACGCCTTGAGGAAATTGCCGCATTACTGGATACTCATCGGATCCACTACAAACGCAAATCTATCAGTAAACATAATCATAAGCTTTCGGTGGTCCTGGAGCTTTCTTCTAATCGTAATCGCTTACGATCTTTTAATGATTCGATGGTGACATTGGATTTTGTTGAGGAATTTTATTATAATTCTTGATGCAAGGCTTTTTTGATAATAAAATAGTGTACTTTTTAGTGATATTTATATCATTTCATAATAAAAATAATATTTTATCATATTTTTTTGATGTTTTCTTTGAATGATTTGTTTTAATATAAGTAGAAGTGTTAATTAAGTATTAATTTATTATTAACTTCATTTGTTTGAGTTGTAAATTAATATTGGCTTCTTACTTTTGCTTCAAATATGAAGTAAAATTATTCAATAAATTCAAAGCACATGAAAAAGTCTTTACTTTCAATGCTGGTAATGCTTGCAGCGGTAGTTTCCGTGTACGCGCAAATAACAACCAGCAGCATGACCGGATCGGTATCCCAATCCGATGGTCAGGCATCTGCAGGTGCGACCGTGAAAGCAACCCACGTACCGAGTGGTACGGTGTATAGCGGGACAACCAACGAAAGCGGCCGTTTTAACTTAGCCAATATGCGGGTCGGAGGACCTTACCACGTCGAAGTAACTTATATCGGGCAATCACCCGAGGAGTACGATAATATCTTTTTGCAATTGGGCCAGCCTTATGTCCTGAATGTGTTGTTTTCTGATGGAACCACAGCGCTTGATGAGGTGGTGGTGAGCGCTCAGATTGGTCAACTCAATGTGGACAAGACGGGAGCTGCCACTAATATTAATGTTACGCAGATCAATAGTTTGCCGATGATAAATCGGAGCATTGAGGACCTTACCCGGTTAACTCCTCAAAGTAACGGTTTTTCCTTCGGTGGAAAGGATGGACGGTATAACAATTTTCAGGTAGATGGCTCTAATTTTAACAATGGATTTGGGTTGAGCGATAGTCCGGTTCCCGGTGCTCAACCCATCTCGGTTGACGCATTGGAAGAAATCTCGGTTAACATTGCACCTTATGACGTTCGGCAGGCCGGTTTCACGGGCGCGGGTATTAACGCCGTTACACGAAGTGGAACGAATATTTTCTCCGGCTCTGTTTATGGGTTTTATCGAAACCAGAATTTTGCAGGACGGCGTATTGGCGATATCCGATTGGACGACGCGGATGAAGCCATGAGTAGGATTATCGGTGCACGTGTAGGAGGGCCGATTATTAAGAATAAGCTTTTCTTCTTCGTAAATTACGAACAAGAAGTCAATGAAGGTGGGGATGTAGAGGGAGTTAACCTTTGGAAGGCTTCCGGTGATGGCGTTGCGCGGCCCGATGAAAATATTACCCGGGTTAAGGAAATAGATATGATTGCTGTACGTGATCATTTAATCAACCAATGGGGGTATGATCCGGGTGCTTATCAGGGCTATGCCAACGAAGCGCAAGCGAGTAACTACAAATTCTTGGTCAGGCTTGACTATAATATCAATGAAAAACATCGCGTTGCGGTAAGATACAACCAGTCCGTTAGCGAAAGTCCGTCACTTGTCAATGGTGCGTCTGGACCAAGGCCCAGATCCGGAGGGGGCAGCAACTCCGCTTTTAACCGGGTAAGTCAGAATTCGATGGCCTTCGAAAAATCGAATTATGCCACTGAAAATTCCGTACGCTCCATTGCCTTTGAATTGAATAGTACATTTAATTCTGCTGCCTCTAACCAGTTTCTCGCTACTTATAGCCGAATTCAGGATGTTAGAACATCGGAAAGCGAAGAATTTCCATTTATCGATATCTGGGATTTTGGTATTGGCAACGGTGATGCCAATTACATCACAGCGGGGTATGAATTGTTTACTAAAAACAACGACATGCTCAATAATAACTTTGGCTTTGTGAACAACTTTACATTATTGACGGGCAAGCATACATTTACATTTGGTGCGTCGTTCGATGTACAGAAGTTCGGTAACAACTATGTGCGTCTTGGAACGTCTTACTACCGCTACGCAACTGTGGAGGATTTTCTTAAGACAGGTACACCAGATGAAGTTGCGCCAATCATGTTCGGTCTGACCTACCCCTATGAGGGAATGGATCCTTATGCGCGGACTAACTTTGGCTTAGCAAGTCTGTACGCCCAGGATAAGTTCGACGTCACCGATCAATTGGAACTTACGGTGGGTTTACGTGCAGAATTGCCGCTTTATTTAAATGACTTAACCGCTAACCCTTCCATAGATGCGCTGCAGTTGTATGATAAGGATGGTTCTATCCGCACCTATTCGACGGGGTCGTGGCCTAAAACCCGGGTGATGCTGTCACCAAGAATCGGTGTCCGGTACGATGTTTTTGGTGATAGGTCGTTGCTCATCCGTGGCGGTACGGGTATTTTTTCCGGTCGCGTGCCTTTTGTGTGGTTGAGTAACATGCCTTCTAATTCGGGCGTATTGCAAAACACAGTTGAACCGGGAAGTTATGACGATGTGGCAGGGTGGATAGGTGGTATCCGATTCAATCCGGATCCTTATCATTGGTTGAACAACCCGCCTTCAGGAGCGGAAGACGTATTTATCCGTACCCCTTCAGCGGGATTCCCGAGCGGATTTGCGTTAGTCGACGATAATTTCAGGATGCCTTCTGTTTGGCGCACCAGTGCGGGAGCTGACTATAGAATACCCAATACGCCACTGATAGCAACTGCAGATGTTATGTATACGTATGATATCAATGCAGTGCAGCAATTCGGTGCGAATCGTAAACCTACAGAATTCCGTTTAAGCTATGGTGGGTCGGAAGAAAATGACGACCGTGAGTTTTGGCCGGGAGGTGCCAACCAGGCCCGACTCAATAGTGAAGTGGGTGCGAATAATGGGGTTATCCTGGCCAATACGAGTAAAAAGGGATATGCGTTTAACACGACCGTCGGGCTGTCAGTGGCTCAACGAAGAGGTTTTTATGGCGGACTTTTCTATACGTATAACAATGTTAAGTCAATTTCGGATAACCCGGGATCGAACGCCGGTTCTGCATGGGGATTTGCTTCTGTTAACAATGCCAACGATCAGATACTGTATCCTTCCCAATATGCTGTTCCGCACCGTATAATGGGGAATATCTCCTATCGTCAGGAATATGCAAATCACCTGGCCACGACAATTTCACTTTATTATGACGGGTCTCATCAGGGCCGATACACGTATGCTTACTCAGGAGATATAAACAAAGACGGAATCAGCGGTGATCTCCTTTATGTTCCAAACAATGTAAACAATCTGACTTTTGCAACGGAATTGAGGGATAATGATGGAAATATAACCTATTCAGCCACGCAAGAGGAGCAGCGCAAAGCATTCGATGATTATATCAATAATGACAGCTATTTGAAAGATAGGAGGGGTAAATATGCGGAGCGTAACGGTGGCTTAATGCCTTGGCTCAATCGTTGGGACGCTCGCGTTCTACAGGATGTTTATGTCAATGCGGGAGGACGCCGTCATTCGCTGCAGATCAGTTTAGATATTCAAAATCTGGGGAATCTGATTAATTCTGATTGGGGAATCAGCAAGCGGCTGACAGGAAACCAGAATCCACTTAATGTGGTCAGCGTGTCTGACGATGGTGTGCCTACTTTTACGATGAATAAATCAGGCGATAAATTTTTCTCATCGAAAGACATCACCTCAAATCTCTCCACAGTAAGCACTACATGGAGTATGCTTTTAGGCGTAAGATACATTTTTTAATGTACCTACCATCCCTTTACAGAAATCCCCGCTAAAATTGGCGGGGATTTTTTGTTCTTACCATGCCATACCTTTTCTCCGTATCGGAGCGTTTTAAAGGGTGCCAGTGTGTGGTGTGCCGTGTTCCGAGGCAGCCCTGATTTTACTATGCCGCCTGCCATACAGGAAATAGAAGACAATACCCAATGCCATCCAAATTGCAAGCCGCTCCCAGCTTTCAATTGGCAACGAGGCCATCATGATGATACACACGACAATTCCCAGGATGGGAACCAGCGGCACCAACGGTGTGCGGAATGGACGGGGAGTATCCGGATTAGTCTTCCGTAACACCAGAATGCCAATGCATACCAATACGAATGCGAACAACGTACCGATGCTAACCATATGGCCGAGATCAGACACTGGAACAAAGCCAGCAAAAATGCTCACAAAAATCATGAAGATCACATTGGTCTTCCACGGGGTTTGATACTTCGATAGATCCGAAAATAATTTTGGCAATAAGCCGTCTTTACTCATTGTATAGAATACACGACTTTGCCCTAGGAGCATGACCAGCATGACCGATGTATATCCGGTCAGAATCGCGATGATTAATGCGGTATTCAGAAAAGTATATCCGGTATTGGCGAATGCTGTTGCAACCGGTTTGGCATCACCCGCATATTTTGTATAGTTTTCAAGTCCGGTCATTACATACGAGAACAGTACATATAGCAGGGTACAGACTAATAGCGATCCGATAATACCTATGGGCATGCCTTTCTGTGGGTTCTTTGCTTCTTGGGCGGCCGTGCTGACGGCATCAAAGCCGATGAAGGCAAAAAACACGACGCCGGCACCACGTAGGATTCCGCTAATGCCGAAGTGACCAAAATAATCGCTTTTGAAAAATTCGAAAAAGCCCATTTGTCCGGTTTTTACCAATTGCTCGCCTTCATTTGCAGGAATGAATGGATCGTGGTTTAACGGGTTGATGAAACTCCAACCCAACGCAATGAAAATCAATACAACCGCAACCTTAACTACAACAAGTACATTGTTGACCAAAGAAGACTCCTGTGTACCCCTGATGAGCAGAAGCGATAGCAAACAGACAATAACGATGGCGGGAATATTGATAATACCTCCTTCCCAGGGGCCGTGGAGTAGGCTCTCGGGAAGATGGATGCCGAATACCAGCAGCAGTTCATTGAAATATTGTGACCAGCTGGAAGCTACGGTAGCAGCTCCCAAGGCATATTCCAACACGAGATCCCATCCGATAATCCAGGCGACGAACTCACCCAACGTAGCATAGGAATAGGTATAGGCACTTCCCGCTACGGGAATCATCGCAGCAAATTCTGCATAGCATAAGCCTGCAAAAGCACATCCTAAAGCTGCAACGATGAAGGAAATGGTTACGGCAGGTCCCGCATTTTCGGCGGCGGCTATCCCGGTAAGGGAAAACAGTCCCGCTCCAATGATGGCTCCTACGCCTAATGCGACGAGACCGCTACTAGAAAGTGTCCGTTTAAGTGTGCCCTCACCACTTTCGGCGGCTTCGGCGATCAAATTTGAGATCGATTTTTTAAACAACATATTTCTTTTCCTTTTGTAATTTAGGTCCTTTTGTGTGCGACCGCACCAAACCTACAAATTTTTATTTTTAAATGGATGTTTTTTTTGCCATGCGTTCTTACAATAAGATAAGAGTGGCAAAACGAAAATATCAAAAAACAAAAAGGGATCTGTTACATTTAACAAATCCCTTTTTCGTTGCTCCAGTTTATTGTTAGGCTATTCCGGTTGACGGGGTTGCACGATGACCGCTACATTTCCCTCTTGTTCGGTGTTAGTAATCTCTTTGTTTATGACATCGGTTTCAAGTTTTGCTTGGCTATTGGTATGACCGCCTAAAATTGGGGCAATGACCAGCCCTACCAAGCAGGTTAATTTGATCAGAATGTTCATTGATGGACCCGAGGTGTCCTTAAATGGATCACCCACCGTATCTCCGGTTACGGCAGCCTTGTGTGCATCTGAGCCTTTATAGGTCATCTCGCCGTTAATTTCCACGCCTGCTTCGAACGACTTTTTTGCATTATCCCATGCACCACCCGCATTGTTTTGGAAAATTGCCCAAAGTACACCCGAAACAGCAACACCAGCCATATATGCGCCGAGGGCTTCTGCTCCCATCACGAAACCGACAACAATGGGAGTAACGATAGTGATCGCACCCGGAAGCATCATTTCACGAAGTGCTGCTTTGGTGGAGATGTCGACACATTTGCCATACTCAGGTTTGCCTGTTCCCTCCATGATTCCGGGAATTTCACGAAACTGACGACGCACTTCATTCACCATATCCATGGCAGCTTTTCCGACAGATTGCATGGCCAGCGCGGAGAATACCACTGGAATCATCCCACCGATAAACAACGCCGCCAAAACATCAGCTTTGAAAATATTGATACCATCGATCCCGGTAAATGTCACATATGCTGCAAAAAGCGCTAAAGCGGTTAAAGCCGCAGAAGCAATTGCAAATCCTTTTCCTACCGCGGCGGTTGTATTTCCCACGGAATCGAGGATGTCAGTACGTTGACGGACTTCCTTGGGCAATTCGCTCATCTCAGCAATGCCCCCGGCATTGTCAGCAATTGGTCCGAATGCATCGATAGCCAGCTGCATGGCGGTAGTGGCCATCATGGCCGATGCGGCGATGGCTACACCATAGAACCCAGCCAATTCGTATGAACCCCAAATTGCCAGTGCAAAAAGCAACACGGAAGAAAATGTCGATTTCATGCCAGTTGCCAATCCGGCGATAATATTTGTGGCCGCGCCGGTAGAAGAATTCCGGACGATATTCAACACAGGCTTTTTACCCAATCCGGTATAGAATTCCGTGAAAGAGGAAATCAATCCGCCAACGGCTAAGCCTACAATCGTTGCATAAAACACATTCATCCGGGATACCTCCTTGAAGCCTTCGCCGAAAAATTTCATGTTGATCGTTTCGGGCAGCATAAAGCGGATCAAGAAGAAACACGCGATAACCGTTAGGATGATCGCAACCCAGTTTCCTAGGTTTAGCGCACCTTGTACTTGGTTTTCTTTTACATCGTTGGAAGAAACTTTGACGAAGAGTGTACCAATAATGGGAGCGATGATACCCACGCCGGCAATCACCATCGGTAGCAGGATAGGGCCATAACCATTGAACGCATCGGTATATGCCGAACCTGAAACTTCGGTCATATCTTTAATGATGTAATTTCCGAGCACCATCGAAGCCAGGACAGTAGCTACATACGAGCCAAATAGGTCAGCACCCATTCCAGCTACGTCTCCAACGTTATCGCCCACATTATCGGCGATGGTAGCGGGATTTCTAGGGTCGTCTTCCGGGATACCAGCTTCTACTTTTCCAACAAGGTCAGCACCGACATCGGCAGCCTTCGTATAAATACCGCCCCCCACACGTGCAAAAAGCGCAATAGACTCAGCTCCCAGTGAGAATCCAGCCAACGCTTCAAGCACCACGGTCATCTCACGATAGAGATTGCCGCCATCGGTGACGAACATATTAAGAAAGATCAGGAAGAAAATGCTTAGGCCCAGTACAGCCAATCCGGCTACACCCAAGCCCATCACCGTACCGCCTGAGAAAGAAACTTTCAGGGCTTTCGGTAAACTGCTTCTTGCTGCCTGTGTGGTACGCACATTGGATTGGGTTGCGATACGCATGCCTATATTCCCTGCTAAGGCCGAAAAAAAGGCACCGAAGATAAATGCAACGACAATGATCCAATGGGTGGTTTCGACCACGGTAGAAACCGCAAAGAGTGCGATGGATGCGATGATCACAAAAATAAGAAGAATCCGGTATTCCGCTTTTAGAAATGCCAAGGCTCCTTCCTGAATGTTTTTTGCAATACCTTTCATCCGCTCGTCACCGGCGTCCTGCTTCCTTACCCACGCCGATTTTACAATCATCACCGCAATGCCAATTAAGGCAAGCACAGGTACTAAATAAATCAAATTTTCTTGTAAAAATCCCATTATAATCAATTCAATTGTTTACAAAATGCTGCCTTGTCAAAATAGGTCTCAACAAAGGGTCGCCAAAAATAAGATGCTTATTGCAATAATCAAATTAATTTACACGAATTCATATATTAGTAGACGTTTTTGTCGTTGATGTCTGAGTATTTAATATATTTGCCTGCTTTCGACGGTACGAATCACGATCCAACAATACCTAGATGAAGATAGTTCCCGAACAACACGAAGATATGAAACGCGAGCTGGGATTGCTTGATGCGACCATGCTGGTGGCCGGGTCAATGATCGGCTCTGGAATTTTTATCGTCAGTTCTGATATTGTCCGTAATGTAGGCAGTGCCGGCTGGCTCATCTTTATTTGGTTGCTCACGGGCCTGATTACGGTGATTGCCGCCATGAGTTATGGTGAACTGTCGGCCATGTTCCCTAAAGCGGGAGGGCAGTATGTATATCTGAGGGAAGCTTATAATCGCTTGGTTGCTTTTCTCTATGGCTGGTCGCTGTTTATGGTCATCCAGGCGGGTACCATCGCTGCGGTCGGCGTAGCATTTGCAAAATTTACTGCTTATATTTTCCCTGCGCTCAGCGATGAAAATGTACTGTGGGATTTGGGAAATGTCAAGATCAACGCGGCCCAATTGGTCGCCATCGCGACTGTGGTCATTCTCACCTGGGTTAATTCGCGCGGGGTAAGGAATGGAAAGGTCATTCAAACGGTATTTACGTTGATCAAGATACTTTCCCTGGGGGGGCTGATCGTGATGGGGCTGATAGGTGCATTCAATACCCAAATATGGAATACCAACTGGGCTGCAGCGTGGGATACCGTCCGTTGGGATACAGAAAGTGGAGCGGCGATACCGATAGGAGGGGCTGCGGTGTTTGCAGGGATTGTATCTGCCATGGTAGGCTCTCTTTTTTCAAGCGATGCCTGGAACAATGTAACCTTCATTGCCGGAGAAATCCGCAATCCCAGGCGGAACATCGGCATGAGCCTTTTTTTGGGAACAATGATCGTAACCGTCATCTATGTTTCTGCCAACCTGATGTACCTGGCAACCCTGTCAATGGAACAGATAGCGTTTGCCCCGGCAGATCGGGTGGCCGTTGTGGCGGCACAAGCCATTTTCGGTGAAGTAGGAACGTTGGTCATCGCGGTTATGATCATGGTTTCCACATTTGGCTGCAATAACGGGCTGATACTGGCAGGGGCGCGGGTGTATTATACAATGGCACAAGACGGGTTGTTTTTCAAAAGAGCAGGTGAGTTAAATAAATTTGAAGTGCCCGGTTGGGGATTATGGGCACAATGCATCTGGACATCGGTGCTGTGTCTTACGGGACGGTACGGCGACCTGCTCAATTACGTTATTTTCGTAGTGCTGATTTTCTATGCATTGACCATCGGGGGAGTATTCATTCTGCGCCGTAAGCGGCCGGACGTGGAGCGGCCTTATAAAGCGTTCGGTTATCCTGTGCTGCCGGCCTTTTATATTTTGGCTGCAAGTACGATATGTGTCGGCTTGCTGATTTATCAACCTACCTTTACATGGCCGGGACTGGTTATTGTGCTGTTGGGGATTCCCGTGTTTTTTGTGTGGAATAAGAAAGGATTTGCCATGGATGCACAGATTGACACGGATGATTAGTGAACATCCGTGCCAGCTGTGTTCTATCTTTTCCGACTAATCGATCGTCCAAAGATAAATCGTATCGTTACCTACTTCGACGATTTTTTCCGCTTCCCAGTCGCCCATGTCAAAATCGTGGGATACAATGCGGCTGCCACGTTTGAGCTCTTTTTGTAATTTCGGCCGAAGCTTCAGGTTTACCGATGGGAGTAGATACATAGTCACTACATTTGCTCCGCTGAAATCGAAGTCAAACAAATCACCTTCCACAAATTTTACCTTGTCTGTTACACCTGCCGCCTCGGCATTCGCTTTTGCTTCTTTGAGGCGTTGGGGGTTCAGGTCAACACCGACTCCGGTGGCACCGAATTTTTTTGCAGCGGTGATGACGATCCGTCCGTCGCCGCATCCCAAGTCATAGACCACGTCACCGGGTTTAACACCTGCCAATTTCAGCATTTCCTCAACCGTCTCCTGGTTGGTAGGTACATACGGAACATCCAAAGCGGGTTCCTGGGCATATGCGGTTGTGCATACGCCGACAAATAGGGCAATCAGCCAATTTTTAACATTGTTCATCGTGTTCATTTTTTAGTGTACATTCTGTTATTTTATAAACCGCTGGTACATGTTTATTCCATGGTATCATCATTCATCGGATGGCAAAGAAAAATAAAGTTCCCAGGGCCAACACGGCTACACCTACTAGGGCACCGATGCCCGTATAGGCTAAGCTCGAATACAGTAGGTAAGCACAGGATCCACAAAAGATGACCGGGGTAACCGGATAGAAGGGGACCTTGAACGGGCGCACTGCATTCCGCTCTTTTTTGCGCAGAACGAATAAGGAGATTCCTGTAGCAAGGAAAAAGAACCAAAATACAGGTGCAGTAAAATCAACCATTGACTGGAAACCGTCGCGCGTAAGGGCTCCCAACCCGATCAATGCCAATGCAATCATTCCCTGTACCATCAATGCATTGATTGGGGAAGAGGTTCTCATATTCCATTTGGCCAATCCGGATAGTACTTTAAAATCGCGTCCCAAAGCGTAGTTTGTACGTGCACCGGTAAATATAGTGGCATTGATTGACGTAAGGGTCGCCATCACAACCAGTATGCCGATCAGGTATATACCCGGTTCGCCAAGGGTGGCCCGCATCAGGTCAATGCCAACAGCCTCAGATGCGGCCATACGTTCTATGCCCAGTGCATGTAAAAAAGCCCAGTTAACAAGCAGATAGAGTACCGTTGTAACCAGGATGCTGACTACCAATATCCAAACCATTTTCCGGCTTCCTGCTTTTAGTTCCGCGGAGATGTACCCGGCTTCGTTCCAACCGCCAAATGTGAGCAGCACAAATACCAATGCCAGTCCGATCGCCGTGGGATTTTCCGATGCGAGTGGAAGTGCTGACAGGCGTTCTGGAGATGGATGGAGGAAAAATCCAACTATCACAACACATAAAGTGCCCAGAAACTCGATAGTGAACAGCAGATTTTGTGTACCGGTGCCAAAAGTTACGCCCAGCATGTTAATGACTGTCAATGTAATTACCACCAATGCTGCAAACAAAGCTGATGAATAGGGACCAATTGGATATAATTGTGAAACATAATCGCCAATGATGTAAGCCAACAACGCGATCGATCCAGTTTGTATGATGCTCAATCTCGCCCAGGCAAATAGGAAAGCAAAGCGCCTGCCGAAGGCACGCATCAAAAAATGATAATCACCTCCCGTATTTGGAAAGGTGGTACTCAATTCAGCATAGCAAAGTGCACCAATCAGCGAGATCAATCCCCCGAGCAGCCATACAAGGAGAAACAATTCGGCACTGCCGGTGTTTGCAGCGACGATGGAAGGCGTGCGGAAAATCCCGGCGCCTACAATGATACCGATTACAAGGGCTACTGCGTCGATGGTCCGGATCAAGGGGCGGGGAGTTTCCTCTTTCATACCTTACGGTTTTTAGCGTGGGTGTACACTAAAAATACAAATGGGTATGCAGTTTGTTTTCAATGGTTTGTAATATTTTTGTGGTCGGTGTTCAGTGATGGATGGTCAGTGATCGGTAAGGCGCCGGAAACATCACCGGTCACCCGCCACCGACCACTAAGAAAAAAAATTGTCGCTGAAATTTACAAGAAACAATTCTTTGGTGGCTCGCGTACAAGCGGTATATAGCCAGCGCAGAAATTCCACGTCAAGCATTTCATCGGTAAGGTACCCTTGGTCAACAAATACAGCTTGCCATTGGCCACCCTGTGCTTTGTGGCAGGTAATGGCCATTGCAAACTTAATCTGTAATGCGTTGTAATACGGATCGGCTTTAAGGGCTGCTAAGCGCGTTTTTTTGTCAGGAATATCCGCATAGTCGATCATGATTGCATCAAAAAGGCGTTGTTGGTCGGATTGGGAAAGACTGGGTGAATCGCTTTGGAGTGTATCCAGCATAATGCGACAGTCGATCGGTTCGATTTCGTCGGAATCCATAAATTCCAAGCTGGCATCCGCAAAACGGAATCCGTGCTGTTCATGCATATTACGTACCCTCCGTACCCGTGCCATATCCCCGTTGGCAATAAAGCCGGTCCGGTTGGAATCGGCCGACAGCCAGTAATAGTTGTTGCGGACCACCATAATGTAATCACCGCCGGTTAGCTCTTCTTCCCGGAATAGAATTCGGTTACGTATGTGCTGGTTGTATAAATTGGCATTTCTGTTCGAGCGGCATATGATTAGGGTGTTTTCCATGCCATATTTGTCATACGCATAATGTAGCCCTTCGATCAGGCGTTCGCCTGTCATCCGGTAAATATCTGGAAATCCCTTAATCCGGAAATGCGGAAAAGGTACAGATTCTTCCTGTCCGGAAGCTGAGTGGATCTGCTGGCGGATCACTGTGGCATTATACAGAATGCCAGAATGCTTCTCTTGCCGCACAACTTCTGTGAGCTCATGAACGAATACGCGCATTCCGAATACCCGTTCAAGCCATGGGGGGTCCAGCGCCGGACTTTGCAATAGACCTACGGGGGGAAGTTGGGCAACATCACCCACAAACATCAGGCGGCAATTCTTTCCGTTCCGTGCATATTCCACCAGATCTTCCAGCAGGCTTTTCCCGTTGAACGAAAACCGCTCGTTCGAAATCATGGATGCCTCGTCGACAATAAACAGGGTGTCAGTATGGAAATTTTCAGCCAGACCAAACGCCATATTGGGAGAGATGGCGACTTTTTTACGGTAAATTTTTTTGTGGATGGTCGTCGCCTTTTTGCCGGAATAGTTGCCCATCACTTTCGCGGCCCTGCCTGTGGGAGCCAGTAGCACGGAGCGCATATATAAAGCAGGCAGTGCCTTTACTAGCGTACTGATCAATGTGGTTTTGCCTGTACCGGCAAAGCCCTTAAGCACAAAGCAGGTATGGTCGTCAGTAAATTGCAGAAAGTCAGCGAGCCGTATAAATGCCTCCTGCTGTTGGCGGGTGGGCTGCAACGGAAAACGACTGGAGATTATTTCGGCAATTTGCACGACCAAAGGTACCCAAAAGTTTGGTACAAATGATTTATCTAAGTAAGTTTGTCATCCGTAAAGGGATGGTAATGATATATACTTCAACAGATTTTGATAGGGAACAGACGGCAGAATATACCTTGCTTGTCAGGATAGGATCTGGCGAGAACGCCTTGGCTGTTGTTGACGGCGAAAAGCGGTTGAAGTTGATCACAACCTATGATCCTGCGGCCGCAGGACAGGAGATAACCGATCTGTTGGATCTTAATTTCACTGCGGTAAAACTATCTCTCCAAGGTAGTCGGTATACCTTTATACCCCAGGAAGTTTTTGACGAAGCATCCACGCAGCTATATCTGAACCATCTGCCATACGATGGCCTTGCGGAGACGGTTACGGCAGATATTGCACCGTTGAGTATAAAAATGCTTCACCAAATCGACCGATTGGGAGCCGAGTCCTTCCTAGCGCGTTTTCCGGGTATCCTAACCTATTCCGCGATGCAGGCGTTGTTACAAAGCACGGCCAACTACGGGTTGAAGACCGGCGATCCGTTGCTTATTATTGACAAACAGGAGTCTGATCTCATGGTTTGTTTCTTTGATGGGAATCGATTTGTGTATGCCAATGATTTTGCAATAACGGGCATAGATGATAATGCCTATTACCTGTATGCTGTTTTAGAACACCTTGGCGGTGGAGAATGCCACCCAAGAGTATGCCTGTCAGGGAATATCGCCGAGGGCGACGGGATTCATCAATGGGCTTTGATGCATGGCATTGACGTGGTTTTTGCCGACAGCGGAGCGTTGGTGGGTATTGCGATACCGACGGAAATAGTGCCACAACAACACCGGTTCCTTACACTTTTAGGGCTTCATCTATGCGAATAATAGGAGGGAGCCGCTCGGGGCTGCGCCTGCATCCGCCTCCGGCATTACCGGTACGGCCTACAACAGATATGGCAAAGGAAGCACTGTTCAACGTGCTGCAACACCGCATTGATTTTGAGCAAATACAAGCTCTTGATTTGTTTTGCGGTACGGGAAGTATCGCTTTTGAATTGGCATCCCGCGGAGCTGCATCCGTATTGGCAGTAGATATCCATTTTAAGTGTATACAATATGTGAATGCTGCCGCAAAAAAGTTGGAATTAACGGCTATTAAGGCTGTTAAGGCAGACGTGCTTAAATTCATATCGACCTGTAAGGAAACCTTTGATTTTGTATTTATTGATCCACCCTATGATTTGCCGCAGCTTCCCCAGCTTCCCGAACGGGTTATAGCCCGAGGGATGCTGAAACCGGGGGCAACAATGGTATTGGAGCATTCCTCCACGCGCAGTATCGGCTCACATCCCAACCTTGGTGAGACCCGTAAATATGGGTATTCGTCGTTTTCTTTTTATGAAGTTTAAAGGTTCGTTATAACAATCCCGTTCATACTTGCCATTGCCACTGCAATCTCTTATTTTTGAAAAAAACACGCCATGAATATTGCTGTATTTCCCGGCTCATTTGATCCTATCACGAATGCGCATGCTGACATCGTGGAACGTGCGAAGAAGCTTTTTGATAAAATTTATATAGCCGTTGGTACGAATACCACAAAGAAGGGGTTTTTTAGCCAGGAGGAAAGACTGGCAATGATTAAAGAAGCATTTGCTTCACAGACCGATCGGGTGGAGGTGGTCCCCTTTGAAGGTCTCACCGTGGATTTCTGCCGGAAGGTAGGCGCTCATTATATCCTACGTGGAATGCGTAACGCCGCGGATTTCGAATTTGAGAAAGCCATCGCCTTAAATAATGCCGTGTTGGCGCCCGATATCGAAACGGTGTTTTTGGTGAGCAGCAGTGGGCTGTCCCATATCTCTTCTACGATTGTCCGCGAAATCATTATCAATAAAGGCGATGTCAGCCGACTCGTACCGGAAGCAGTCTTGAAAATGGTTCGCTGTAAGTGATAAGTAAGTGCGTTGTATACCTGTGTTTAATTCGGAACAATAGTATCCAGAATATCCGCAATTAACGGATATGTATTTTTTCGGATTTTGTCGAATTTGCTGGTCTCTAACCAGATGGCTTCGGTAATATCCTCTTCGTACTGTGGCTTCAATTTCGGAACCTTATTTACCCCCATTTCATACCAGTTCGTTTTTTTCAAGACCAGTTCACCCTTCAGTAAATAGGTATGATAGGTGGTCGTGATTTTCTTCCCCAGGTAGTTAACCTCGATCCCGCATTCCTCCTCTACCTCCCGTATGGCAGCCTTGCGCATGGACTCTCCTTCATCCACTTTGCCTTTCGGTAAATCCCATTTTCCAAGCCGATGGATGAAGAGGTAACTTCCTTTTCCGTTTTTTACTAAGCCGCCGGCTGCTTTAATTAATTTGATTTGTTTTTTAATGAGATCAAAAAAATCTGTTGGCTTTTTTATTAGTATGAAATATGTAATGGGAATTTTATTTTCTTTAGTTTGCTTGAAAAGTTTTTCCAAGTCAAAATATTGATGGTCAATTGATTGAATGTTGGTTGCACTTTGGGGTACAAAATCTGCTATAACGAGGGCAGATTGGTTCATATAAATTTTATAGATTTGCGCCATGAATAATATGAATGAGGTTGCACAAAAAGTTGCCGAATCATTGTTGCAAATTAAAGCAATTAAATTACAACCCAAAAAACCTTTTACA
>Ga0164243_10004270_pt1 | contig 22482 bp, 19 predicted proteins | sample OricompcompostOP_FD_108781 | JGI IMG/M metagenome (GOLD analysis project Ga0164243, IMG submission 108781) | Organic Plus compost microbial communities from Emeryville, California, USA - Original compost - Organic plus compost (OP) | ecosystem: Engineered > Solid waste > Mixed feedstock >...
CGACGAGCAGATCGCGAAGGGCCTCGATCGCAAGGTGTGGCTGCCCTCGGGCGGGTCGCTGATCATCGATCGCACCGAGGCGATGACGGTCGTCGATGTCAACACCGGCAAGTTCACCGGCTCCGGCGGCAACCTGGAGGAGACGGTCACGAAGAACAACCTCGAGGCCGCCGAGGAGATCGTGCGCCAGCTCCGGCTGCGCGACATCGGCGGCATCATCGTCGTCGACTTCATCGACATGGTGCTGGAGTCCAACCGCGACCTGGTGCTGCGCCGCCTGGTGGAGTGCCTCGGCCGCGACCGCACCCGCCATCAGGTGGCCGAGGTCACCTCGCTCGGCCTCGTGCAGATGACCCGCAAGCGCATCGGCACGGGTCTGCTGGAGGCCTTCAGCGAGACCTGCGAGCACTGCCAGGGCCGTGGCGTGCTGGTGCACGAGATGCCGATCGAGCCGCGCCGCGGTGACGACGAGCCGCGCCGGGGCCGCAAGGGCAAGGGCAAGGGCGACCAGGCCAAGGGCAGCGACCAGGGCAAGGGCGGCGACCAGGGCAAGCGCGGCGACGGCAGGCAGGGTCAGGAGAAGCAGGCCTCGCGGCCTGCCCCGGGCGCTGTGCCCAGCCCGAAGGACGTCGCCGCGGTGGCACGCCCCGACGCTGAGCCGGTCGTCCTCGCCGACGACGAGCCGGCGCCCAGCGAGGCGAAGGCTGCTCAGGCCCAGCCGCAGCCCGCCTCGACGGAGCAGCCCGAGCCAACCGAGCGGCCCGAGCAGGGGGCGCCGACCGAGCAGCCCACCCCGACTGAGCAGCCCGAGCAGCCCACGCCGAGCGTGCAGCAGCCCGAGCAGCCCACGCCGAGCGCCGGCGTACCGGCGACCACGGTGAGCACGGTGACGCGCAGTCGTCGTTCGGCCCGCAGCGGGGTGATCACCCCGAAGCAGGGTGAGCCGGTGGTGCTGACCGTCGCGACCCCCGAGGTCGCCACGCCGGTGGCGGCAACACCGCCGCCGAAGGTCACGACCCGCTCACGCCGCCGCGGCGGGGCGCGTGCCGAGACCGAGCCGACCACGTCGGAGGAGTCGGCGAAGGCCGATGCCGTCGACCTGCACGTGCCGGTGAAGAAGCGGGGCTCGCGCAAGCGCTGACGTCTCACGTGGGAGGACGGCCCGTCGAGGTCCGTCCTCCCACGCCACAATGTGCGCGGTGCGGGGTCACGATGCCGACCATCGGGAACCCACCGCGCCAGTCGACTTCGGATCACCTTCGACGAGGAAGAGTGTGAACATGAACTACCGTCCCGAGACCCTTGCCGTGCATGCCGGCCAGGAGCAGGCCGATCCCGCCACCAACTCGCGGGCCGTGCCGATCTACCAGACCACGTCCTACGTCTTCAACGACACCGAGCACGCGGCCAACCTCTTCTCGCTGGCCGAGCCGGGCAACATCTACACCCGGATCATGAACCCCACGCAGGACGTCTTCGAGCAGCGGATGACCCAGCTCGAGGGTGGTGTGGGCGCTCTGGCGGTCGCGTCGGGGTCGACGGCGACGACGTACGCCGTGCTCAACCTCGCCGGCGCGGGCGACAACATCGTTGCGCTCTCCACGCTGTACGGCGGCACCTACGCGCTCTTCGCCCACACGCTCCCGCAGTTCGGCATCGAGGTGCGCTTCGTCGACCCGGAGAAGCCCGAGGAGCTGGCGAGCGTGGTCGACGACCGCACCCGCCTCGTGTTCGGTGAGACCCTCGGCAACCCCAAGATCAATGTGGTGGACATCCGGGCGTGGGCCGATGCCGCGCACGCCCAGGGCCTGCCGCTCATCATCGACAACACGGCACCCTCGCCCATCCTGTGCCGTCCGTTCGAGCTCGGCGCCGACGTGGTCGTGCACGCCGCCACCAAGTACATCGGCGGCCACGGCACCTCGATCGGCGGCGTCATCGTCGACTCCGGCAACTTCGACTGGGCCGCCCACAGCGACCGGTTCCCCGGCCTGACCAAGCCCGACGGCGCCTACCACGGTGTCGTCTGGACCGAGGCGGTCGGCAACCTCGCCTACATCATCCGGGCGCGCACGGTGCTGCTGCGCAACACCGGCGCCGCCACCACGCCGATGAACTCCTGGCTCTTCCTGCAGGGCCTGGAGACCCTGCACCTGCGCATGGAGCGTCACAGCGAGAACGCGCTCAAGGTCGCCGAGTACCTCAACCAGCACGACGACGTCGCGTGGGTGAGCTACCCGGGCCTCGCCGACAGCCCCTACAAGGAGGTCGCCGACCGCACGCTCAAGGGCGGGTACGGCGGGCTGGTCAGTTTCGGTGTGAAGGCCGGTCGCGAGGGCGGGAAGAAGTTCGTCGAGTCGCTGCGGCTCTTCAGCCACCTGGCCAACATCGGCGACGCGAAGTCGCTGGCGATCCACAACGCCACCACCACCCACTCGCAGCTGACCCCCGAGGAGCTGGAGTCGGCGGGCGTGCCCGAGGACATGGTGCGGCTCTCGATCGGCATCGAGCACATCGACGACATCCTGGCCGACCTCGAGCAGGCGCTCGCCTCCACCCGGTGACCCCGACGCGCGAGACCCTGACAGCGTGAGCCAGATCGGCTACGTCGAGACACAGCGGGTCGTCCTCTTCACCGAGGACGACCCGCTGCGACTGCGTGGCGGCGACACGCTCGGCCCCGTCGAGGTGGCCTACGAGACCTACGGCGAGCTCTCGCCGGAGCGAGACAACGCCATCTTCGTGTGCCACGCCCTCACCGGCGACGCCCACGCCGCGGGTCTCCACCTGGGCGCGAAGAAGCGCGGCTGGTGGGACAACCTCATCGGCCGGGGCAAGGCGATCGACACCGACCGCTTCTTCGTCATCTCCGCCAACCTGCTCGGCGGCTGCCGCGGCACGACGGGACCGCAGTCGATCAACCCGGCCACCGGAGCGCCGTACGGCCTCGACTTCCCGATGATCGAGATGGCCGATCTCGTCACGGTGCACCGGCGCCTGGTGGAGCACCTCGGCATCGACCGGCTGTACGCCGCCGTGGGCGGCTCCCTGGGCGGCATGCAGGTGTTGCAGTGGGTCATCGACGCACCAGGGCAGATCGAGCGAGCGGTGCTGGCTGCCGCATCGTCGCAGCTGACGGCCGAGAACATCGCCTTCTCCGCGGTGGCGCGGGAGGCCATCATGAGCGACCCCGACTTCCACGAGGGCCGCTACGCAGAACACGGTGTGGTGCCGGCCCGCGGGCTCAAAGTCGCCCGCATGATGGCGCACATCACCTACGTCTCCGACCAGTCGCTCGCGCACAAGTTCGGCCGGCGGCGCATCGGCGCCGCCCCCACCTTCGGGGTCGACTACGAGGTGGAGAGCTACCTCCACCACCAGGGCGACTCCTTCCTGCAGCGCTTCGACGCGCTGTCCTACCTCTACCTCTCCCGGCTGCTCGACTACTTCGACCCCTTCGCCGAGCCCGCCAACCTGGCCCGGCTGCGGGAGGCGGTGACCGCCTTCCGGGTGCTCTCCTTCGACTCCGACTGGCGCTTCGACACCCGGCAGTCGGAGCGGATGGTGGCGGTGCTGCGCCAGTGCGGGCTCCAGGTGGAGTTCGACGAGATCGCCTCACCGCACGGGCACGACTCGTTCCTCCTCGAGCCGCCCGGCTACCACGAGGCGATCGCAGCCTTCCTCGACCGGCCGACCTCCGACGTACGCCGATGACGCACGTCACGCGCGGCCCCGCGGCGTCGTTTTGCGCACCGGGGAGGGGATCCGTAGTATGGACCCTCGGTGTGCAGCAGCACACCCCCTCCGTGTTGGCCCCGACCGACTGACTGACGTAGTCGGTCGGCGAGCACCGGAGACAGCAGGCTTGAGATGGACACGACGAAGGAGACCGCGGTGTACGCGATCGTGCGCGCAGGCGCCACCCAGCAGAAGGTTGCCGTGGGCGACGTCATCGAGATCGACAAGGTGGAGACCGCGGTCGGCGAGTCCGTCGAGCTCCCCGTGGTGCTCCTGGTGGACGGCGAGTCGGTGACCTCCGACGCGACGACCCTGGGCAAGGCGTCGGTGACCGCCGAGGTCCTCGGCGGCACCAAGGGCCCCAAGATCGTGATCCAGAAGTACAAGAACAAGACCGGCTACAAGAAGCGCCAGGGTCACCGCCAGAAGTACACCCAGGTCAAGGTCACCGCGATCAGCGCCTGATCCGCCACGCTGAGCTCTCCAACGAAGGACTACTGAAATGGCACACAAGAAGGGTGCAGCCTCGACCAAGAACGGTCGGGACTCCAACTCCCAGCGCCTGGGCGTGAAGCGCTTCGGCGGCCAGGTCGTCAACGCCGGCGAGATCATCGTCCGCCAGCGTGGCACCCACTTCCACCCCGGCGCCAACGTCGGCCGCGGTGGCGACGACACCCTCTTCGCGCTGGCTGCCGGCGCTGTCGAGTTCGGCACGCGTCGCGGTCGTCGCGTGGTCAACATCGTCCCGGAGGCCTGAGCCTCCGGCTACGATCCGCAGCTTCGTCGAAGGCGCCCCTGGACACCGGGGGCGCCTTCGATCGTTTGGTGGCCCACCCGGGTCCCGGAAAGGAGACGCCCCATGGCCGTCCCCACCTTCGTCGACCAGGTCCGCCTGCACATCGCCGCCGGCCGCGGCGGCAACGGCGTGGCCTCGGTGCACCGCGAGAAGTTCAAGCCGCTGGGCGGCCCGGACGGCGGCAACGGCGGGCCGGGCGGATCCGTGATCCTGCGGGTCGACCCCGACGTCACCACGCTCATCGACTACCACCACAACGCCCGACGTCGCGCCGAGCACGGCGGTCACGGTGCCGGCGGACACCGCAACGGTGCCCACGGGCGCGACCTCGTTCTGCCCGTGCCCGACGGCACAGTGGTCAGCGACGACCAGGGCAACGTGCTGGCCGACCTCGTGGGCGCCGGCACCGAGATGGTGATCGCGCAGGGCGGCCGCGGTGGCCTCGGCAACGCGGCGCTGGCCTCGGCCAAGCGCAAGGCGCCCGGCTTCGCCCTGCTCGGCGAGCCCGGCGACGAGCTCGACGTGGTGCTCGAGCTCAAGGTCGTGGCCGACATCGGCCTCGTCGGCTTCCCCAGCGCGGGGAAGTCCTCGCTGATCGCGGCGATCTCGCGCGCCCGGCCCAAGATCGCCGACTACCCGTTCACCACCTTGGTGCCCAACCTGGGTGTGGTGCGCGCCGGCGACACCACCTTCACCGTCGCCGACGTGCCGGGCCTCATCGAGGGCGCCGCGGAGGGCCGCGGCCTGGGCCATGACTTCCTGCGCCACATCGAGCGGTGCGCGGCGTTGGTGCACGTGGTCGACACCGCGACGATCGAGCCGGGACGCAACCCGGTCGACGATCTCGACGTCATCGAAGGCGAGCTGCAGCGCTATGGGGGTCTGGAGGATCGGCCGCGACTGGTGGCCCTCAACAAGGTCGACGTGCCCGACGGCAGCGACATCGCCTCCTTCGTGATCGACGAGCTCCGGGGCCGCGGCCTCGAGGTCTTCGAGGTGAGTGCGGCCTCCGGCCAGGGACTCAAGGAGCTCACCTTCGCCATGGCGCGCATCGTCGCCCAGGCCCGCGCGGCGCGGCCGGTGGTGGAGGCGACCCGGATCGTGCTGCGCCCCGGAGCGGCGGACGGGGGAGAGGAGTTCACCGTCAAGGAGACCGGCGAGGGGTGGCGCGTGCGTGGCGTCAAGCCGGAGCGCTGGGTGCGCCAGACCGACTTCAGCAACGACGAGGCCGTCGGCTTCCTCGCCGACCGACTCAACCGACTCGGCGTGGAGGCGAAGCTCCTCGAGCTCGGCGCGGAGGAGGGGGACACCGTGCTCATCGGGCACCCGGACAACGCGGTCGTCTTCGACTTCAGGCCCGGAATCGACGCCGGCGTCGAGATGCTCGGGCGCCGCGGCGAGGACCAGCGCTTCGACGAGCAGCGGCCGGCCGCGCAGCGGCGGCGTCGGATCGACGAGGCGATGGACGAGCGGGCCGAGGGAGAGGCGCGCGCCGACGTCGCCCGTCGCCTCGACCACGAGATGCCCTCGGGGCCCATGGCCTACGAGATCGGGTCGGCCGACGACCCGGACTGGCAGGAGTTCGACCCCGACGCACAGACGGGGGACCGCGGTGAGTGACGACGTACTCCGGCCGGAGGTGGTCGGCGCCCGACGGATCGTGGTCAAGGTGGGGTCCTCCTCGCTGACCACCGCCGCCGGCGGCATCGACCCCGACCGGCTCGCGGCGCTCGCCGACGTGGTCGCCGGCGTCCGCAAGCGGGGCAGCGAGGTCGTGCTCGTCTCCTCCGGTGCCATCGCGGCGGGCCTCGCCCCGCTCGGGCTCAAGCGTCGGCCGCGGGGGCTCGCCGGCCAGCAGGCGGCGGCCTCGGTCGGCCAGGGGCTGCTGGTGCGGCACTACACCGAGGAGCTCGCTCGCCACGGCCTGACCACCGGCCAGGTGCTGCTCACCGTCGACGACGTGACCCGCCGCTCGCACTACCGCAACGCCTACCAGACCTTCGCCAAGCTGCTCGAGCTCGGCGTGCTACCGATCGTCAACGAGAACGACACGGTCGCCACCTCCGAGATCCGCTTCGGTGACAACGACCGGCTGGCAGCGCTCGTGGCGCACCTCGTGCATGCCGACCTCCTGGTGCTGCTCTCCGACGTCGACGGGCTCTACGACGGCAACCCGGCGCTGCCCGGCACCTCGCTGCTACGTGAGGTCAGGGGAGACGCGGATCTCGCCGGCATCAGCATCGGCTCCGTCGGAGCGGCCGGGGTCGGCACCGGTGGGATGCAGACCAAGGTCGAGGCGGCGCGGATCGCGACCGGCTCGGGCATCCCGGTCGTGCTGACCTCGGCGGCCAACGCCGACTCGGCGCTGGCCGGCGACCCGGTGGGCACCCTGTTCCACCCGACCGGCCGGAAGCGGCCGACCCGGCTGCTGTGGCTGCGGCACGCCACCGAGCCCAAGGGGCAGCTGCTGCTCGATGCCGGCGCGGTGCGCGCGGTGGTCGAGCGGAGGGCCTCGCTACTGGCCGCCGGGCTGCTCGGCGCCACCGGAGACTTCACTGCCGGCGACCCCGTCGATCTCGTCGGCCCCGACGGGGTCCCCGTCGCCCGCGGGCTGGTGAACTTCGACGCCGTGGAGATCCCCCGACTTGTCGGCAAGTCCTCGGCGGCACTGCGTGCGGAGTTCGGCGAGGAGTACGAGCGCGAGGTCGTCCACCGCGACGGCCTGGTGGTGTTCTGATCCCGGCCCACGCCCCGGCGACCTGACCGGCGGCCGCAACGTCCGGCGTACCGGCTGCTGGGGGCGCCGGGGCGCAGGACGTTGTGCGGGAGGTCCTGCGTACGGCGGTTGGGCGGGTTCACGCGGGGAGCCGTAGGCTTGACCTGCAATGACTGATGCTGCTCCGCGGGTCTACCTCGACCACGCCGCGACCACGCCGATGCTGCCCGAGGCGGTCGAGGCGATGACCGCCCACCTGGGCCGGGTCGGCAACCCGTCGTCGTTGCACGCCTCGGGGCGCGATGCCCGCCGGGTCGTCGAGGAGTCGCGAGAGCGCATCGCCCAGGCGCTGGGCTGCCGTCCCGGCGAGGTGGTCTTCACCTCCGGCGGCACCGAGGCCGACAACCTGGCGATCAAGGGCGTCCACTGGGCGCGATGTGCCGTCGATCCCGCGCGCACCCGCATCCTCTCCACGGCTGTCGAGCATCATGCCGTGCTCGACCCGCTGCACTGGCTCGCCGAGCGCGGCGCCGACGTCGAGCTGCTCGGAGTCGATCAGGCCGGACGGCTCGACCTGACCGCCTTCGTCGACTCGGTCGAGGCCGACCCCGGATCGGTCAGCATGATCTCGGTGATGTGGGCCAACAACGAGGTCGGCACGCTGCAGCCGGTCAGCGAGGTCGTCGAGGTGGCTCGCCGCCACGGGATCCCGGTGCACACCGACGCCGTGCAGGCAGTGGGCGCGGTGCCGGTCGACTTCGGAGGATCCGGGGTCGACGCGTTGACGCTGACCGGTCACAAGGTGGGCGGCCCGTTCGGCGTAGGTGCGCTTCTCGCCCGCCGCGAGCTCGACGTCACCCCGCTCGTCCATGGCGGCGGCCAGGAGCGTGACGTGCGGTCGGGCACCATCGACGCCCCCGCGATCGCCGGCTTCGCCACCGCGGTCGAGGTCTCGATCAAGGAGCGTGAGCTGCGTGCGGCACGGTTGAGCGCCCTGCGCGACCAGCTGGTCCGGCGGGTGCTCGCCGAGGTGCCCGACGTCCAGGTCAGCGGCCAGGGAGCCGAGCTGCTGCCCGGCCACGCCCACCTGCGGTTCCCCGGGTGTGAGGGCGATTCGCTGCTGATGCTGCTCGACGCCCAGGGCATCGAGTGCTCGACCGGCTCGGCCTGCAACGCAGGGGTGCCGCAGGCCTCCCACGTGCTTCTTGCGATGGGATGCTCCGAGGCGGAGGCCCGCAGCTCGCTGCGCTTCACGCTCGGTCACACCTCCACCGAGGCCGACATCGACCGGCTGGTGGCCGCGATCGGCCCGGCGGTCGAGCGTGCCCGGGCGGCGAGTCAGCCAAGGGGGCTGCGGTGAGGGTGCTGGCCGCCATGTCCGGCGGCGTGGACTCCGCCGTGGCGGCGGCCCGCGCGGCCGAGGCGGGTCACGACGTCACCGGCGTCCACCTGGCGCTCTCCCGCAATCCCCGGTCCTACCGCAGCGGCGCCCGCGGCTGCTGCACGATCGAAGACAGCAACGATGCGCGTCGAGCCGCCGACGTGATCGGCATCCCGTTCTACGTCTGGGACATGAGCGACCGGTTCCACGACGACGTGGTCGAGGACTTCATGGCCGAGTACGCCGCCGGCCGCACCCCCAACCCGTGCCTGCGCTGCAACGAGCGGATCAAGTTCGCCGCCGTGCTCGACCGGGCGCTCGCGCTCGGCTTCGACGCCGTCGCGACGGGCCACTACGCGCAGCTGCGCACCGGTGCCGACGGACTCATCGAGCTGCACCGCGCGGAGGATCCGGGCAAGGACCAGTCCTACGTGCTCGGTGTGCTCACCCAGGACCAGCTCGCCCACTCGCTCTTCCCTCTCGGCGACTCCCACAAGACCGAGGTGCGGGCCGAGGCGGAGCGACGTGGCCTGACGGTCGCGCACAAGCCCGACTCCCACGACATCTGCTTCATCGCCGACGGCGACAACGCCGGCTGGCTGCGGGAGAAGCTCGGCGACCGGCTGCCCAACGAGGGCGGCGACATCGTCGATCACGCCACCGGGGAGGTGCTCGGTCACCACCGCGGCACCACCGCCTACACGATCGGCCAGCGCAAGGGTCTGGCGATCGGCCGGCCGGCGCCCGACGGCAAGCCCCGCTTCGTGCTCGACATCGAGCCGGTGACCGGCACGGTGACGGTCGGATCGCGCGAGCATCTGCGGATCGATCGCATCAGCGGCATCAAGGCCCGCTGGTGCGGCACCGTGCCCCAGCGTCTCGAGGGCACCGTGCAGCTGCGAGCCCACGGCGCCGAGCACCGCGCGGTCGTGACCCTGGGGGAGGAGCCGGACAGCGTCGAGGTCGAGCTGCTCGACGTCGCCGAGGGCATCGCCCCCGGCCAGGCGGCCGTGATCTACGACGGCACGAGGGTGGTCGGCTCGGCCACCATCTCCGCGACCGCGCGCAGCGAGGCGCTGGCCCGGGAGACGCGCGGGTGAGCGGCGTCGTCGCGACCGGGATCGGATCGATGCCCGGTGGAGACGTGCTCGCCTCGGAGGAGGACAACGCGCGCGCCTTCACCGAGGCGGCCCGGATCGTGCTCGGCGAGCTTCCCGACCTGCCGCACCTGCCGGAGCTTCCGGGCCGTGGCGCCGGAGCGGGCATGACCGGTCGTGGCGCCGCTCTGCTCGCCGGCCTGGCGACCGATCTCCAGCCCGCGGGCTGGCGGCTGAGTGACGCGCCGGGCGTCGACCAGCGACGCGCCCGCTCCCTCCTCGGCCGCGACCTCGACACGATCGAGGAGCTCGCCGACGGCTTTGCCGGCAGCTTCAAGGTGCAGGTCGTGGGGCCATGGACGCTGGCGGCCACGCTCGAGCTCCCGCGCGGAGGTGCGGTGCTCGGCGACCACGGCGCGCGGCGCGACCTCGCCCAGTCGCTGGCAGAGGGCGTCGGCAGGCACGTGGCGGACGTACGCCGTCGCCTGGGCGGGGTGACCGACCTCGTCGTGCAGCTCGACGAACCGGCCCTGCCGGCAGTCCTCGACGGAGCGGTGCCCACCGCGTCGGGCTACGGCCGGCTCCGCAGCATCGATCGCCCGGAGGCCTCCGACATGCTCGGCTGGGTGCTCGAGGCGGTGCGCGCCGCCGGCGGCGAGCCCGTGGTGCACTGCTGCGCCGACGACGCGCCGATCGCGCTGCTGCGCGGCGCGGGGGCAGCGGGTGTGGCGGTCGACCTCGCCCGCCTCGGCGCGCCGGGCCTCGACCAGCTGGCCGAGGCCGTGGAGGCCGGTGACCGGGTGCTGCTGGGCGCGGCACCGACCTCCGGCCCCACCAGCAAGTCGCAGGTCGCCGAGACGGTGGCCCGCACCCTGGATCTGCTTGGACTCGAGCCCACCCCCCGCCTCGCGATCACCCCCGCCTGCGGACTCGCCGGAAGCGGCGGCGTACCCGCCGACGGGTCGCGGGACGCCCGGGACCGCCTCGCCGCCTGCCGCGAGGCGGCAGCCACGTTCTGACCACGCGCGCCGGCCGGCTGCGAGTGGTCAGCTCACCGGGCCGACCGGGCCGACGAGCGGGAGCACCACCGGACAGGGCACGGGCACCGGATGCGCGGGGTCGAGCCGGTTGAGCACGAGGTGGGCCGCCACCGGGTCGGCCGCGATCTCGAAGTGCTCGCTGTAGTCGGTCCGGCACACGTCCTGGAGCACGATGTTGTGCATGCCGGGTTCGCGGCCGGAGTGCCAGGGCAGCACCAGCTCGTCGTAGCGGGTCATGATGTTGGTGTAGCGAATGCCCTTGACGGCCAGGCCGCCCTTGCGCAGCTTGCGCAGGAATCCCGACGAGGAGGCCATCTGGGGGCACGCCGTGCACAGGGGGAGGGCGTCCTCGGCACCGAACACCCGCGCGGCCACGGTCAGCAGGTCGGCCGCCCGGGTGCCCTTCCACAGCGGCGCCAACGAGACGTAGTTGCGCACGAGCCTCCGCCCGCCGAGGAACTTCACCCAGTACTGCGGCATGTAGGTGCCCTGGGAGTGCCCGATGATGTCGACCTTCCGAGCGCCGGTCCGCCGCAGCACCCTGTCGACGAAGGCGTCGAGTTGCTCGGCGCTGCGGCGGATGTCGCCGAGGCCACCGAAGATGTCGACGCCCGGCACGTCCGCGGCCACGCCGTAGGTGAGCGCGAAGACGCAGTAGCCGTGGTTCTTCAGCAGCGGCCCGTAGGTCTGCCAGTTGGTGCTGCGGTTGCCGAGCGTGCCGTGCACCAGCACCACCGGCCTCGGGTGGCGGTCGGTGGGTCGGCACGACCAGTCGTTGGTGCCCGGCGCGCTCGCCCCCGGCTTCAGGCCGCCGGCCGCCGCGCCGACGAGGAAGTTGTAGCCGACCGGCAGCCGCTCCTCGGCGTACGTCGGCGCTCCCGGCGCGAGCGTGGTCGCGACGAGCGCGACGAGGGTGAGCAGTGCGGTGGCCGTGCGGCGCATGCGTTCCTCCCGAGGTGGTGTCCCGGAAGACGCAACGACCGCTGGGCGCGGAGGTGACGGGAGGCGGAGCCGGCCCGGACGGCGACGACCTCGCCGTCCGGGCGGCCCGCTGCCTCAGACGTGGACGCCCGCCGGCGCCTCGGTGGCCAGCTCGGTGTGCTTGACCCGCAGCTGGGTCCACACGATGAGGGAGGCGAGCAGGCCCATGCCGGCGGCCACGAGGAAGGCGGTGGTGGCGCCTTCGGTGAAGGCGGCCTGCCCGGCGAGCTCGCCGAAGCGCGCCGCGACCGCAGGATCGGCGCCGGCGCCGGCGCCGGAGGCGGGGGCCGCGGCACCGCTGGGTGTCCATTCGCCGGCGGTGTGGATCGCCACCGTGCTGAGGGTCGCCAGGCCGAGTGCGCCGCCGACCTGCTGCATCGTGTTGAGCACGCCCGAGCCGATGCCGGAGTCCTCGGTGCGCAGGTTGTGGACGGCGGTCAGGGTGAGCGGGATGAAGGTGCAGCCCATGCCGAAGGCCATGGTCAGCACCCACGGAAGGATCGCGGTCCAGTAGTTCACGTCGTCGCCGAGGGTGCCGCCGTCGGCCGCGAGCTGCAGCAGGTGGCGGGTCGAGTCGTCGACCGAGATCCGGGAGAACATGAAGAGCGAGAAGGACGCGATGAGGGTGCCGACCCCGGCGATCATGCGCGGGTCGACCTTTCCGACGAGGTTGGTGGACAGGCCCGCCGCGAGCACCATGCCGAAGCAGAACGGGAGGAAGGCGAAGCCGGCCTTGAGCGGGCTGTAGCCCATCACGTTCTGCACGAAGAGACTGAGGAAGAAGAACATCGCGAACATCGCCGCGGGCATGAGGAACATCGCTCCGAAGCTGGCCGCGCGGGAGGGGCTGGCCAAGACCCGGAACGGCAGCAGCGGGTGCTCCTGCCGACGCTCGACGAGCACGAAGACCGCGAGCAGGGCCACGCCGACGGTCAGCGCGGTGATGGTCCAGGTGTCGCCCCAGCCGTGGGCCTCCTCGCCGGCGCGGGAGAGTCCGTAGACGACGCTGAGCAGTCCGAGCGTGGCGGTGATCGCCCCGGGCACGTCGAGCCAGCCGGTGTGTCGCTCCGACTCGGTCAGCACCCGTGGTGCCATCGCCGCGGCGAAGAGCCCGATCGGCACGTTGATCAAGAAGGTCAGCCGCCAGCCGTCGACATGGGTGCCGAAGGCGTCGAAGCCGGACCCGGTGAGCCAGCCGCCCAGGAGCAGGCCGACGGCGGCGCCGATACCCGACATGGCGGCGTACACCGCGAAGGCGCGGCTGCGTTCGGGTCCGGCGGGGAAGGTGGTGGTGATGAGGGCGAGGGCCGAGGGCGCGGCCAGCGCGGCGCCTACGCCCTGGAGCCCACGGGAGGCCAGGAGCAGCCCCTCGTTGGTGGCGAGACCGCCGAGGAGAGAGGCTATGGCGAAGACGGAGACGCCGGCGATGAAGATGAGGCGTCGGCCGTAGAGGTCGCCGAGGCGGCCGCCCAGCAGCAGGAGGCCGCCGAAGGCCAGGGCGTAGCCGGTGACGACCCACTGCAGGCTGGCGTCGCCGATGCCGAGGTCGTCTCCGATGTAGGGCAGCGCGATGTTGGCGATGGTGCCGTCGAGCACCACCATGAGCTGGGCCACGCAGATCAGGACCAGGGCCAGGGTGTGGTTGGTGGCGGCGCGCTCGGGCGCGACCGAGGTGTTGTCTGACATGGTGGGTCTCACCGTTCTGGGAAGCTGGGAAGGGTCAGGGACAAGCGGCACGCAGGATCACCTGGTCGATGATCCGCACCAGCTCGTCCTCGCTCGGCGGCTGGCCGAGCAGGTAGGTCCGGTGGATGACGACGGCGGCGAGGACCGGCGCCAGCAGGTCGACGTCTACGTCGTCGCGCAGGTCGCCACGGGCCTGCGCTCGCTCGTAGATTCCGTGCATCGCGCGGATCTTGGGGCCGAGGAACCGCTCGCGGAAGTCGCTGGCGAACTCCTCGTCGCGTTGCACGGCGGTGATCACCGAGGCGACCACCGCCAGGCCCTCCTTGTTGACCAGGGTGCGACAGGCGAAGTCGATCAGGTCCTGGCGGAAGGAGCCGGTGTCGGGCACCCCCGGGGTCTGCGCCATCGAGAGCAGTGCGTCGATGACGAGCGCCGACTTGCTGCTCCAACGCCGGTAGAGCGTGGCCTTGCTGGCGCGGGCCGCGGTCGCCACCGCGTCCATGGTCATCCGGTCGTAGCCCTCGCGGCCGAGCACCTCCAAGGTGGCGTCGAAGATCTCCTGCTCCCGCTCGCCCGAGACGCGGGGGCGGGCGGGGGCAGAGTCACCGGAGGGAGCAGGCACGAGTGAATAGTACGAAACGGTTTCGTTTCATCGCAAGGCCCTTTCGGCTACGTCGTCACTCGGTACGTCGTCACTCGACCAGCAGGGCGACGCTGCGGGAGCGGGCCACCTCGGTCCACCGGCCGGAGCCGCGCAGGAGGTAGTGGCCCACCGGACCCATGTCGATGAACTCCGCCCGGGCGCCGGCCCGCTGGGCGCGATGCACGAAGTGCTCGGTGGCGAGCGCGGAGGTGATCCGATCGCGGCTGCCGTGTGCGGCCACCAGCGCTCGTCCCGCGAGCGAGGCCGCAGGCTCCCCGGGCGGGAACCACGGCGCAAGGGCGACCACGCCGCGCACCAGCGGATCGGCGGCCACCCGCACCGCGGTGCGCGCTCCCATCGAGTGGCCGAGCAGCGCCACGGGCACCTCGCCCAGGTGGCGGCGTACCTCCGTCAGTGCCCAGTGGGCGTCGGCCACCGGCGCCGGGGCCGTCGGGTCGTTCCAGCCGCGCTGCCGGTAACGCAGCAGCCAGGTGGCCAGCCGCGCCTCGTGGGCGGCTGGCGTGATCTGTCGCTGCAGCGCCCGGGCGAGGCGCCACGACGCGCTGCGGCCGTCGACCGGCCGGGCGGAGGCGACCTTGCCGCCGTGCAGGAGCAGGATCACGCCCCGTGGACGGTCCGGTTCCCGCCGAAGGAGGGAGGGACGCGCTGGGGTTGGCTCGCTCACCGGACGATCCTGACAGCGGAGGTCAAACCCGGCTGTCGACCGCGCACGGCAAGATGGGCGCATGAGCAACGAGATCGAGCACGCCACAGCCGAGGCCAAGGACCGGCATCACGCCCTGGCCGAGGAGATCGACCAGGCCCGCTGGCGCTACTACGTGCTCGACGACCCGACGCTCTCCGACGCCGACTTCGACGCACGGATGCAGGAGCTGGAGGCGCTGGAGGAGCAGTTCCCGGAGCTGCGCACTCCCGACTCGCCCACGCAGAAGGTCGGTGGCGGGATCTCGACCGACTTCACCCCGGTCGACCACCTGCAGCGCATGGAGAGCCTCGACAACGCTTTCTCCTTCGACGAGCTGGAGAGCTGGTATGCGCGCCTGGGGCGCGACGGCGTCGAGGCGCCGGCACTGCTCTGCGAGCTCAAGGTCGACGGGCTCGCCATCAACCTGCTCTACGAGGGCGGTCGCCTGGTGCGGGCGCTCACCCGCGGCGACGGCACCACGGGGGAAGACGTCACGCCCAACGTGCGCACCATCGCCTCGATCCCCGAGCGCCTCGCCGGGAGCGAGGAGTTCCCGGTGCCCGAGCTCGTCGAGGTGCGTGGCGAGGTCTTCTTGCCGGTGGAGGCATTCGAGCGGCTCAACGAGTCGATGAGGGACGCCGGCAAGCCTGCCTTCGCCAACCCGCGCAACGCCGCCGCCGGCTCCTTGCGGCAGAAGAATCCCCGTGTCACCGCGAGCCGCGCGCTCGACATGGTCTGCCACGGCATCGGCGCGCGCCGCGGCTTCGAGCCCGCGTCGCAGTCGGCGGCCTACGAGGCCTTGCGAGCCTGGGGGCTGCCGACGTCCGAGAGGGTGCGCGTGGTGCCTGACCTCGCGGCGGTGCGCGAGTTCGTCGACTACCACGGTGAGCACCGCCACGACGTGGAGCACGAGATCGACGGGGTCGTGGTCAAGGTCGACGCGGTGGCCGACCAGCGTCGGCTCGGCTCGACCAGCCGGGCGCCGCGGTGGGCGATCGCCTACAAGTATCCGCCCGAGGAGGTCAACGCGAAGCTGCTCGCGATCGAGGTCAACACCGGGCGCACGGGGCGGGTCACCCCGTTCGGGGTGATGGAGCCCACCAAGGTCGCCGGATCGACGGTCGAGCGGGCGACCCTGCACAACTTCTACGAGGTGAAGCGCAAAGACGTGCGCCCCGGCGACACCGTGATCCTCCGCAAGGCCGGCGACGTGATCCCGGAGATCCTCGGCGCGGTCCCCGCGCTGCGACCCGAGGGGCTGCCGGAGTGGGAGCCGCCGACCACGTGCCCGGCCTGCGGCACGGCGTTGGTCGAGCAGAAGGAGGGCGACAAGGACCGTCGTTGCCCCAACCACCGCTCCTGCCCGGCGCAGCTGCTCGAACGGGTCTTCCACGTCGCCGGTCGAGGCGCCTTCGACATCGAGGGGCTCGGGAGCGAGGCGGCTGCCGCGCTCCTCGAGGCCGGCGTGCTCACCGACGAGGGTGATCTCTTCGACCTCGACCACGACAAGCTGCTGCGCACCACGCTCTTCACCCGGGCGCCGAAGAAGGGCGAGGAGGGCCTTCAGGTCACCGCCAACGGCGAGAAGCTGCTGGCCAATCTCGCCGAGCGCAAGCAGGTGCCGCTGTGGCGGGTCGTGGTCGCGCTGTCGATCCGCCATGTCGGACCCACCGCCGCCCGGGCGCTGGCCACGGCCTTCGGTTCGATGGAGGCGATCCGTGACGCCGACGAGGCGGCGCTCGCGGACGTCGAGGGTGTCGGGCCCACCATCGCGGCGTCGGTGCGGCGGTGGTTCGACGAGGAGGGAGCGGAGTGGCATCGCGCGATCATCGACAAGTGGGCCGCGGCGGGCGTCCGCATGGCCGACGAGCGAGACGCCTCGGTCGCGCGGACCCTCGAGGGCTTGACCGTGGTGGTCACGGGCTCGCTGGTCAACTACACCCGCGACTCCGTCAAGGAGGCGATCATCAGCCGGGGCGGCAAGGCCTCAGGGTCGGTGTCGAAGAAGACCGACTTCGTCGTGGTCGGCGACAACGCGGGCAGTAAGGCCGACAAGGCCGAGCAGCTCGGTCTCCGGATCCTCGACGAGGCGGCCTTCGAGCAGCTGCTCGCTGGTGGGCCGGAGGCGATCGCCGACGCCTGAGCGTGGCTCGTCAGGGCCGTGACGACCCGGCTGCCGAGGCCGCGGCGGCACGCTCGTGCCGAGGTGCCTGGAAGAAGAGCACCGCCACCAGGCCGAGCACCAAGATCACGGCCGGCAGGAGCATCGCCTGCGACATCGCCGCCGAGAAGCCCTCGTGAGCGGCCTCGGGCAGCACGCGGCTGCTGGTCTCGCTGACCTCGGCGCCGGGCAGCTCGACCGCGAGCCGGGCCTGCATCACGGCCGCGATGGCCGCGGACCCGATCACCGCACCGACCTGGCGGGTCGTGTTGTAGACACCGGCGCCGGCGCCGGCCGCCGACATGGGCAGGTTGCGGGTCGCCGTGGCACTCAGCGGCGCCCACAGGCACGCGTTGGCGACCCCGAGGAGGGCAAGCGGCAGCAGGAGGCGCCATACCGAGGCGTGCGGCTCCATGCCGAAGCTGAGTGCGGTGACCGCCACCATCGCGCCGGCGAATCCCACCAGGGTGATCGATCGCGGGTGCAGCCGATCGACGAGTCTGCCCACCACGGGAGCCAGGCCGGCGGAGAAGAGCGCCATCGGCACCAGCAGGAGCGCCGACTCGGTGGGCGTCCAGCCACGCACTCCCTGCGCCCAGAACATGAACGGCACCGAGAGCGCCGTGATGGCGAAGGAGACCGTCGAGATGCCGAGGTTGGCGATCGAGAAGTTGCGGTCGGCGAAGAGGCCAAGCGGCAGCAGCGGCTCGTTGGTGTTGCGGTGCTGCCACCAGAGGAACACCGCGAAGACGACGACACCGACGCCGATCAAACCCGGCACCGAGACCACCGGCGCGAGCCAGTCCGGCACGTCGACGTCGTCGAACCGACCCCAGTCGTATTTCTCGCCCTCCTGGATGCCGAAGACGATGCAGAAGAGCGCCACGGCGCTGAGCACCACGCCCGGGATGTCGAATGCGTGGGTGTGCGTGACCATCCGGGGCACCAGGCGCAGCGCGAGGACGGCGGCGACGACGCCGACCGGCACGTTGATGATGAAGATCCACTCCCATCCGGGGCCGTCCACGAGGACGCCGCCGAGCAGCGGACCGACCAGCATGGCCACGCCGGCGGTGGCGCCCCACAGCGCCATCGCCTGACCGCGGCTGTGCGCCGGGAACGTGCGGGTGATGACGGCCATCGTCTGTGGTGACATCAGCGAGGCGCCGAGGCCCTGGCAGATCCGCGCCACGATGAGGCCGTCGATGGAGTCCGTGAGGCCGCACCACAGCGACGACAGCGTGAAGATCGCCAAGCCGATCAGATAGACGTTCTTCGGGCCGAACCGGTCGCCCAGCCTGCCCGTGATGAGCAGCGGCACCGCGTAGGCCAGCAGATAGGCGCTGGTCACCCAGATCACCGAGTTCACGTCGGCGCCCAGGCCACGCATGATCGCCGGCGTCGCGACCGAGACGATCGTGGTGTCGAGCAGGATCATGAAGAAGCCGATCACCATGGCCCACAGGGCCGGCCACGGCCGGTAGTCGGCGGGCAGATCGGTCTGGGCGGGGCCGGTCGTCACGATCGGCCAACGTACACCCGGAGAGCACCTGAGCCTTCACGCACGGCTCGGATGCACGTCTTGATCAGCGAGGTGGCCAGAGAAGCAGGCTTCGCCACGCGCGCCGGAGCACTCAGCCGGTGGCTACTTCACGTAGTCGAGGAGGTCCCCCACCTCGGCGACGGGCTTCGTGACGGCAGCTTGTGCCTTGATCGCCTCCCACGTGGTCAGTTCACCGACGAACTCCTTCAGTATCGCTTCGTCCTCGAAAGCAGGGAAGGTCAGCACGCCGTTATCGTCGACGGTTGCGATTGCATCGCCCCAGTGCGCGACCGTGTGGACCTCGGGGTTGAAATCCACGTGGCCAGTGCCCTCGAGAGCCACGATTACTTCGCCGAGTGCGGCAGCGCCACGTAGCGCGCGAGCTGCGTCGGGCGATCCGCTGACGATGGCGAAGCTGAGCTGTCCGGACTTGGGGACGTCGCCTAGCCCATCGGCGACCTCGACAATGACCTCGATGTGTCGCCACTGCGCGCGCTTGTCGTAGAAGTCGATCTCGGTTCCGGTGGAAGCGTCCGGGGAGAGTTCGTCACCGGGCACGTAGTAGGCGGCTCCAGGCCTCGCTTCGACAACCTTGCCGCGTACGACCCCACGGGACAGGGTGAACGGCTCACCCCCGGAGATGGAGAAGCTCTGGTTGGGGAGGTAGTCGGCGAACGACTTGGCATAGCCGACGACGTTTCGCGCCTCACTCATCGCGCGGAGGTTTTCGAGGATATAAGCAGCGTCCTCCGCGTCGCCCGAGCCGCCCGGAGCACGAACGGCCGTCACTTCGAGCTCGTCGCCGTGCGTGATCCTGTTGACGTCAACGTCGGTGGCGCACCCGACGAACGTCAACGCAACGGAGATCACGGCGATGGGGCCCCAATGTCTGCGAACTGTGGTCATCGTGTTCCTCACGTCTAGAAGGCACTGTTGATGTGGTCGCGGTCGTGGGGCGTGTAGTCGGTGTGGTCATGGGCTCCGATCTCGAGGCAGCCGTCGCTTCCGCCCACGCGGTGCTTGAGCCCGATGGAGTGCCCGATCTCGTGGCAGAGGAACGAACCGCGTAGCTGGCCACGGGAGGCCTGGTCGGCGGCGGTTAGGTTGATACGAACGTCGGACGAGTCACACCGGTTGTTGGCGGTCAGGCGACGACACATCGACATGCCGAGCACGTAGCCCGTCACCTGCCCGAGCGAATTCCGACTCGTCCATTCGATGCCGCAATAGTCGACGTAGTAACGATCGAGTACGACCACGTCGGTCTTGGCGACCTGCTGCGTGTGAATCCGTGTTCCGAGATCCGTGGCGCCTTGTATGCGGTTCTTGCGTACGAATTCGCCGGCATCCGTGATGCGAGCCGTCGTGTCTGAGTAGAAGAATGACATCGGGGCAGCATCCGTACGGTTTCCGTTGGCTCCGCAACTGTTGATCGCCCCAGTGGCACCGAACCAGTTGTTGGCGCTGGCATGCGAACCAATCGCCGGCGTCACTGTCGCCACCAGGACAGTGGTCAAGCCGACTGTGAACAAATGCGTCACGATTTCTCATCTGGCCTCTGGACTCGAGAAGTCCGCCGACCCTAAGCGCGGCCCGCGCGGACGACCAGGCAAGATGACGGCCCGGACCGGCCCCCATCCTTGAATCTTCCGGAAGTTGTCAGGTATGTAACAACTTTCCACTTCCAAGCCAGCAATCCGCTGCAGTCTGCGTCTCAGCATCCGCCGATGCTGGAGGTCGGCCACCCGGTTGAAGCTCGAAGGCGACCTCTAGGATTCAGGCCATGTCCCAAACGTCTGAGACCCCCGGGGCGTCGGCGCAGATCACTCGCGACGAGGTGGCCCACCTGGCCAACCTGGCGCGCATCGAACTCTCCGATGCCGAGCTCGACCACCTTGCCCCGCAACTGTCGGTGATCCTCGACTCCGTGCGCTCGATCAGCGCGGTGGCGGGCGACGACGTACCGCCGACCTCGCACCCGATGCCGCTGGTCAATGTCTTCCGCGAAGACGTGGTGCGGCCGGGGCTCAGCGCGGACGAGGCGCTGGCGATGGCGCCGGAGAGTGAGCAGCAGCGGTTCAGCGTGCCGCGGATCCTGGGGGACGAGCAGTGAGCGACTGGCTGACGAAGACCGCCGCCGAGCTGGCCGAGGCGCTGGCTGCGGGTGAGGTGACCTCGGTCGAGCTGACCCGGGCGCACCTGGACCGGATCGGCGCGGTCGACGGCGACGCCGGGGCCGGCGTCCACGCGTTCCTCCACGTCGACGCCGAGGGTGCGCTGGCCGAGGCCGAGGCCTCGGACGCGCGCCGCGCCGCCGGCACTCCGCTGAGCAGCCTCGACGGCGTGCCGATCGCGGTCAAGGACGTGCTCACCACGGTCGGCCAGCCGACCACCTGCGGCTCCCGCATGCTCGAGGGCTGGATCCCGCCGTACGACGCCACGGTGGTGGCGAAGCTGCGTGCGGCCGGCCTGCCGATCCTGGGCAAGACCAACATGGACGAGTTCGCCATGGGCTCCTCCACCGAGCACTCTGCCTACGGACCCACCCGCAACCCGTGGAACCTGGACAAGATCCCGGGCGGCTCCGGCGGCGGCTCCGCAGCGGCGGTGGCGGCCTTCGAGGCGCCGCTGGCGCTCGGCACCGACACCGGTGGTTCGATCCGCCAGCCGGGCGCGGTCACCGGAACTGTCGGGGTGAAGCCGACCTACGGCTCGATCTCCCGCTACGGACTGGTCGCGATGGCCAACTCGCTCGACCAGGTCGGCCCGGTGACCCGCACCGTGCTCGACGCAGCCCTGCTGCACGAGCTGGTCGGCGGCCACGACCCGCTGGACTCGACCAGCATCGACGCGCCGGTGCCGGACCTGGTGGGGGCCGCCCGCGATGGTGCCGCCGGCGACCTGACGGGGCTCAAGGTCGGAGTCATCCAGGAGCTCTCCGGCGACGGCTACCAAGCCGGCGTGCGGGCGCGCTTCCAAGAGACACTCGATCTGCTGGTCGAGGCCGGTGCCGAGGTCGTCGAGGTCTCGTGCCCCAACTTCGTGCACGCGTTGGGCGCCTACTACCTGATCATGCCGAGTGAGGCCTCCTCCAACCTCGCCAAGTTCGACGCGATGCGCTACGGCCGGCGGGTGCTGCCCGAGGGCGTCGAAGCGCCGAGCGCCGAGGCCGTGATGCGGGCCAGCCGCGACGCCGGCTTCGGTGACGAGGTCAAGCGCCGGATCATCCTCGGCACCTACGCCCTCTCCAGCGGCTACTACGACGCCTACTACGGGCAGGCCCAGAAGATCCGCACCCTGATCAGCCGCGACTTCGAGGCCGCCTTCGCCTCTGTCGACGTGCTGGTGTCGCCGACCTCGCCGACCACGGCGTTCGGGCTGGGTGAGAAGCTCGACGACCCGATTGCGATGTATCTCAACGATCTCGCCACGATCCCGGCCAACCTCGCCGGGGTCCCCGGCATCTCGGTGCCCGCCGGCGTCGCGGAGGAGGACGGCCTTCCGGTCGGCTTCCAGGTGCTCGCGCCGGCCCTGGCCGACGACCGCCTCTACCGGGTGGGAGCCGCCGTCGAGGCGCTCTGGACCCGTCGTCTCGGAGGTCCTGTGCTGGGCCTCGACAAGCTCGATCCGCGCCTGCCTGCCGCCGGTGCCTCGGAGGTGACCCGATGAGCAACACGACCCTGCCGTCGTACGACGCGGTGCTGGAGCGCTACGACCCGGCGATGGGTTTGGAGGTGCACGTCGAGCTCAACACCAACTCCAAGATGTTCTGCGGTTGCTCCACCACCTTCGGCGGCGAGCCCAACACCCAGGTGTGTCCGACGTGTCTCGGGCTGCCCGGCGCGATGCCGGTGGTCAACGCGAAGGCGGTGGAGGCCGCGATCCGGATCGGGCTGGCGCTCAACTGCGAGATCGCCGAGTGGTGCCGCTTCGCCCGGAAGAACTACTTCTATCCGGACATGCCGAAGAACTTCCAGACCTCGCAGTACGACGA
>Ga0164243_10004272_pt1 | contig 22479 bp, 15 predicted proteins | sample OricompcompostOP_FD_108781 | JGI IMG/M metagenome (GOLD analysis project Ga0164243, IMG submission 108781) | Organic Plus compost microbial communities from Emeryville, California, USA - Original compost - Organic plus compost (OP) | ecosystem: Engineered > Solid waste > Mixed feedstock >...
CGTCGCGCCTTGCCGCTCTTACTCATCCGCCTTTCCCTCCTGGAGCCCGGCCACTCGCCGGTCGAGGGGAAAGTGCAACTTCGTCAGGCAACCCTAAAGGCCGATTTCCGCTGAACCACTACAATAGTTCCTACGTCGAGGGCTTCGTATCGCGCGGCCTTGCATTGTGGGATGGATCAGACGCACAGACTGATGCGTCATGTAGCCGGCGAATATTTGTCGCGACCCTCGACGCACGCTTACTTGCCCTCGACGCGTCCACTGGCGCGCCTTGTCTCGGTTTTGGCAAGTCGGGAACCGTGGATCTAGCCGGCGATGTCGCATTGGACCAAGGACGCGCCGACCCAGGCTATTATGGCGTGACCTCGCCGCCGACCGTGATCGGCAATCTGATTGTGGTTGGGTCTGCGATAAACAAGACGCAGCGGCGCGGCGCCGAATCAGGAGTGGTCCGAGCATTTCATGCGCAGTCTGGAGAGGTTGTGTGGAAATTCGATCCCATTCCGCGTGATTCGATTGTGTTCGAACGCAGGCCTGGGATCCACAAGCCGCATTGGTTACTGGAGGTGCGAATGTATGGTCGAGTATTACCGCTGATACGGCACGCGGCCTTATCTTCCTCCCGACTGCGAGTGCGTCGCCTGACTACTACGGAGGATACCGCCCGGGGCGTAACGAACTCGCCAATTCGGTGATCGCGCTCAGAGCTTCGACCGGAGAGGTGATCTGGAGTTTTCAATTCGTTCACCACGATCTCTGGGATTACGACGTGGCCGCAGCTCCCTTGCTAGCGCGGCTGTCCGTGGGTCCCGATACGATACCTGCCGTCGTGGTCGGAACAAAGAGTGGTATGGTTTATGTCCTCGATAGAGAGTCGGGTGCAGCGATTCTGCCTATTGAAGAACGTGCTGTCCCATCGAGCGATGTGCCAGGCGAGCAAAGTTGGCCAACTCAGCCCATCAGTACCGGTCTGCCCGCGTTGCATGAAGCGCGGCTGTCTCAGGACATGATCTTCGGCATTACTCCGAAGGAGTACCGTCTGTGTAGCGAGCAGCTAAACAGCTTGCGAAATAACGGTACCTTCACTCCTCCATCGCTCAACGGCAGCGTCGAATGGCCAGGCGTTTGGGGGGGGATTAACTGGGACGGAATGGCGTGGGACGCGCGACACCAATTGCTTGTCGTGTCGATCAAACGCTTGGCGACGATTGTGCAGCTGTACGATCGGCGTGCTATCCATCCAGTCTTGGACGATGTGCCAGGCTTGGAGGTACTACAACAGCGAGGAACACCATTTGTCGCCATCCGTCGACCGTTTGTCGCGCCATCTGGCGTACCTTGTACGGCGCCACCTTGGGGGGCATTAGTCGGCTTGGACCTCCGCACAAAGACAGTTCGGTGGTCGCGGCCACTCGGCACAATACCTTCGCTACGTCGCATCCCATATTCGTCTCAATGGGGATCGATCACCTTCGGAGCGCCGCTCATCACTGCAGGTGGACTGATATTTATCGGAGCAAGTCAAGACGATCACTTTCGCGCAGTCGACGTCGAGACCGGGATGACGCTATGGGAGTATGAACTGCCAGCAGGCGGTCAGGCCGGAGCAATGACGTACCTCTATCGAGGACGACAATACATCCTTATCGCTGCTGGCGGGCGAGACGGAATCGGTACACCAGGCCACTCGCTCGTTGCATTCGCCTTACCGCGAGTTCGACGGTATTAGCCGGATGTGTTGTCGGCGACGGTCGTCTAAGATGAGGTCGCGATCATCGTGCAAGCACGAGAAGGGCGAAGCACTGGAAACTCGGTTGCTTCGATCGCGATCGAGTTGAGTAAGTGGATCATAATCCTGTCCACTCTCGCATCTTCTCAACTAGCTCCCGCGCCCGCGGCGGCTTCACCACCACGTCGACGCACCCCGCCTGGAGACAGCGCGCACGCGTCGCCGCATCGTCGTGGCCCGTGAGCGCGACGAACGTCTTCGCTCCCGCCACGCGCAATGGTTCGATCAGTTGCAGTCCGTCGCCGTCGGGAAGCGTGAGGTCGAGCAGCACGAGCTCCGGCGCATCGCGATTCGCGGCGCCGATCGCCTCGGCGATCGTATGCGCGACCGACACGCGCGTGCCCGCCGACTCGAGTAAAATCTGAAGCGCACTCGTCACGAGCTCGTTGTCCTCCACGAGCAGCACGTGCGGCACGCTCACGTCAGTCGGATTGCTCGCTCTGATCGAGCGGAATCGTGAAGAAGAACCGGCTGCCTCGGCCGATGTCGCTCTCCACCCAGATGCGGCCGCCGTGCAGCTCGACCAGCTTGCGCGCGATCGTCAAGCCGAGCCCCGTGCCGTGGTGCGACCGCGACGGCGTCGAATCGACCTGCGCGAATTCGCGAAAGATCAGATCGTGATGCTCGGGTGCGATACCCACGCCCGTATCGCCGACTTCCATGAGGACCGACGGCACCGGCTCGCCGCTCGCCGACGACGCGTGGATCCACACGTTGCCGCCGGCCGGTGTGAACTCGATCGCGTTGCCGAGCAGGTTGCCGATGATGTGCGCGATCTTCTCACGGTCGGCGACGATCGGCGGAAGGTCCTCCGACACCTGAATGCCGAGGTGAAGCTGCTTCTTCCGCGCGAGCGACGCGTTGAGCGCGCTCACGTCCTCGAGGATGTCACGCACGGAGAACGTGGTCAGGACGAGCGTGAGCTGATTCGCCGCGCCGCGCGCGTAGGTCAGAATCTCGCCGACCTGATTGAGGAGTTGCCGACCGCCGCTGATGATGCCGCGGATGCTCTCGAGCTGCCGCGGCGCGAGGTCGCCCAGGATGCCGTCGCGCAGAATCTCCGCGTGCGTGATCACCGCGGTGAGCGGCGTGCGCAGATCGTGCGAGATGTTGGCGAGGAACTGGGTCTTCAGCGCATCGCGCGCGCGCAGCTCCGCGATCTCCACCGCGGCTTCCTTGAGCTGCGCCTCGAGCAATTCGATGCGCGCCTCCGACGACGAGGCGTCGAGGGTCATTGGAGCACCGGTCCGTTCAACGCGCGTCATTCGAGACACTCATTCGCGAAACGTACTCCCCGTGACGGTTTCTGCCAACGTATCGTCGCCGTCCGACGACGCGTCGCCGGCATCGATCGCATCCTCCAACTGCTGCCGATTCAGCAACGCCCAGTAGCGCCCATGTGCTGCAAGCAGCGCGTCGTGCGTCCCCTGTTCGACGACCGCACCGTCGTCCAGCACAATGATCCACGTCGCGTCGCGGATCGCACTCACCCGGTGTGACGCGATCAGCGCCGTCCGTCCGGCCAGCGCCGTCCGCAGCGCATGGAGGATTTCCGCTTCGGTGTGCGTGTCGACCGCCGAGAGCGCATCGTCGAGCAGCACGACCTTCGGCTTCCGCGCGAGCGCCCGGGCGAGCGCCGCTCGCTGCTTCTGCCCGCCCGACAGATTGATGCCTCGCTCGCCGAGCAGCGTGTCGTACGCCCCCGGAAACGCCTCCACCGTCGCGGACAGCTGCGCGATTCCGGCCGCCCACTTACCCGCTTCGAGGTCCGTGGTTCCGTAGGCGAGGTTGTGGCCGATCGTGTCGCTGAACAGAAAGCTTTCCTGCGGCACGTAGCCGACTTCCCCCCGCAGCTCGGACAGCGACAGCTCGCCGATCGGCACCCCGTCGAGGAGAATTTCCCCTTCCTGCGGATCGAATAAACGTGGGATCAAATCCATCAGCGCGCTCTTGCCGCTCCCCGTCGCGCCAACCACGCCCACCGTGGCGCCGGCCGGAGCGGTGAAGCTGACGTGGCGCAGCACCCACCGCGGCTCGTCGCCGGGCGACGGTTTCGGGTAGTGGAATCCCACATCTCGAAACTCGAGCGTACGCCCCTCGCCCGCGGGAGCGGGAAGCGCGCGCGGCGCCGGCGCTTCGCCCAGCGCCGTGTGCGCGTCGAGAATGTCGAGCAGGCGCGCCATCGACGCCGCGCCGCGCTGGAACAGATTGATCACCCAGCCGAGCGCGATGAGTGGCCACGTGAGCATTCCGAGATACATCGCGAAGGCGACGAAGCTGCCGACCGTGATCGTGCCATTCACGACGAGCCGGCCGCCATACCCGACGACCGCGACCATCCCGAAGCCGGCCATGATGCCGAACCCCGGCTGCATGATCGCGTACAGCCGCGCCAGGCGCATGTTCTTCTCGAGGTACGCGTCGTTGAGCGCGGCCCACCGCGCGATCTCCGCCTGCTCCTGCCGGAACGCCCGCACGATCCGCACGCCGGCGAGGTTCTCCTGCGCGAGCGTCGTGAGATCGCTGAACTGCGCCTGAACGTCCTCGAACCTCCGATGGATGAATCGGCCCAGCACCACGCCGAGCACGGGCAGTGCGAGCATCGGCACGGCGGCGACCGCCGTGAGCGTCGGTGAAAGGGTCACCATCAGCACGAGTGCGAACGCGCCGCCGAAGATCGTATCGGCGAGGTACATGATCGCCGGTCCGGCGGCCATGCGAACGGCGCTGAGGTCGTTCGTCACGCGGGCCATCAGATCGCCCGTGCGCATTCGTTGATAAAACGTCGGGTCGACGAGCTCGAGACGCGCGAACAGATCGTTGCGCAGATCGTACTCGATGCTACGGCTCAACCCGTTGAGTAGCTGACGTTTCCAGTAGCTGCCGACGCCTCGCAGAAGTGTGACGCCGATCATTGTACCGGCCAACAGCCAGATATAGCTTAGGGGCTTGCCAGCACGCATGCCGTCCAGCGCTCGCCGCAGGAACAGTGGCACAACGGCCGAGAGCGCCGCGCTGGCGATGATGACGATGATCCCCAATGCAACACCGCGCCGATACGGGCGGTAATAGGGAAGTAGGCGTCGAAGAGCATTCACCGGTGGCTCACCCCGCTGCCGCGCCTCAGTTCACCTCCAGGAGGTTTTCCCATGTCGCAATATACCCGCCGCCTTGGAGCATCCGCGCTCGTCGCGGCCGCGCTACTGGCGGCGTGCAGCAAGTCGGATACGAAGGCCGACAGCAGCACCCTTGCCGCCGACTCGACGCTCAACCGCGACCTGGCGCTCGCCGGCGCTGACAGCGCGGCTCAGCCGGAGCTCAAGGACGTGCCCGCCGAGCAGCCCAAGGCGAACGTGCCGCCCGCGCGCACGAACCGCCCCGCGCAGTCGGGCTCGACCAAGCGTCCGGTCGATCGCGCGCCGACTCCCGCGCCCAAGCCTGTGACCACCGCCAGCGGCAACACGGTGACCACCAGCCCGAGCGGCTCGAGCAACGGCGGCGGCGCCGTCGGCTCCATCGCGGCGGGCACCACGCTGACCTCGCACGCGACCTCGAAGATCTGCACCAACACCAACTCGGTCGGCGACCACGTCACGGCCACGATCGAGAACGCGGTGAGCGGCACCAACGGCGCGGTGATCCCGTCCGGCGCCACGCTCAACATGACGGTCACGCAGCTCAAGCGCAGTGAGAACGCGAATGATCCGGTCGTCATGGAGTTCGCCGTGAACTCGGTGACCTTCGGCGGCAACACCTATCCGATCGACGGCAGCGTCACCTCCGCGTCGGTCGAGCGGGTGCGCGATCAGCCCAAGTCGAAGGACGTTCAGAAGGTCGCGGTCGGCGCGGTCGCCGGCGCGATCGCCGGGAAGATCCTCGGCAAGTCGACGAAGGGCGCCGTGATCGGCGGTGCGGCTGGCGCCGCGGCTGGTGCCGCCACGGCTGCCGCCACGGCGAACTATTCGGGCTGCATCAATTCGGGCAGCGAGATCGTCGTCAAGCTCAACTCGCCGGCGATGATCAAGGCCTGACGCTCTCGCGTCGGAAGTTCTTCGGCGGCCTCACCGCGACGCGGTGGGGCCGCTCTGTTTTTGCGCGGCGCCGGAGGGAACGACCGGCATCATCGTATCCACGGCGGCCGCGGCGGGCACGTGAAAGAGCAGCAACGACGGGCCGATCCGCCCCACCAGCTCGTAGTCGTACAGCCACTGATACCCCTGGCCGACCCACAACCCCGCGAGGCTCGTCTGGCTCGCCGCGATCCATCCCGTCGCTCGCTCGTTCGGCTCGAGCCGGCGCGCATTGGGCACGCCGGCCGCCTGCAGGTCCGCGCTGCCGAAGTACGCGACGCGAATCTCGCCGATGCGCATACGCTGCATCACGTCGGCAAGACGATAGAGATCCTGCCCCCAATCCAGGTTGCTGTCGACCAGAATGCGCTCGGGATGAGCGCCCGCGATCGGGTTGAAGTAGGCGAGATGGTCGGGGTGCGCGCGCGCCGCGACGAACAGCGTGCTCCCCGCCAGCGCGACGGTCGCGGCGCGCGCGAGTTCGGTCGCTTCGACTCGCGTCCACAGCTCGATGGTACCGCGCGCGGCGAGCAGCGCGAGGAACGGGTAGAGTGGGAGAATGTGGCGAATGCCGATGTCGACCTTGGTCACCAGTCCCACGCTCATCACCGCGATCAGCACGGTGATCGGCAGGACGGCATCGAATTCCTTTCGCCGGATCGCCGCCATGGTCCCCGCGATCCCGACGATGCCGAGCGCCAGGAGCGGCAGCGGCGTCTTCACGAGGAATGCGATGGGGAAGTAGTACCACCAGCCCGTCGTGTTGGTCTCGCCGAGCAGGAATGACTCGTGGCCCAGCGAGGCGTGCCCCAGGAAGGTGCCGAGTCCATGCCACAGCTCGGGAGCCGGGACCGGGACGCCGCCCGATCGGAGCGGACCCACGCTGAACCGATAGCCCGCCCACACGACGGCGAGACCGAGCAGGATCGCCATTCCCAGCTGCGACGGCGGGAACCCCCACGCGTCGCGCCTCGCGCGGACGATGTACGACCGCCAGAGCTCAGCGAGGAGAATGGTGATTCCGATGAAGGGGAGGGCAGTGAACTTCGTCAGCGCGGCGACGGCCATCCAGAACCCGAACCAGAGCGCCCGCTTTCGCGTTCGCTCATCAGTCCACCGCGCGTACGCATAGAGCGCGGCTGGCATCGCCGCGGTGATGCCGATGTCCGTCGTCGCGAGCCCGGCGTGCGCGAGGATGTTCGGATTCGTGACGACGAACAGCACGGCCAGCGCGCCGCCTGCCTCGCCGAGCAGGCGGCGGCCCCAGAGCCATGTCGCGGCGCATAAGAGAATCAGAAACGGCAGCTCGCCGAGCCGCGCCAGCGCGAGCCGGGTGCGATACTCGGCGCCACGGTCGAGGAGCACGTCGCCCTCGACGAACTGGTTGGTCATGCCGCGTGTCTTCGCGCCACGGCTGCGCGGTCCAAGCGCCGCGAGGATGTGCGTGAGCGGCGGATGCTGCGCGCCGTCGTAGGTGTACGTGCCGCGCGTGAGCCATTCCATGCCGGACGCGATGTGCGCGGGCTCGTCGAGCGTCTGGCTGAAGACCGAATAGGTCGAGACTACCGCGACGGCCGCCGCGACCGACAACACGATCGCGGCAAGCCGCCAGCGGAGGCGCGTCAATAGCCGACGGGACGGCCGCTCGAGCGCGGGTCGGACATTCCTTCGTAGCCGCCCTTCACGCGCATGATCGCGTTGATCAATCCCACGCCGCCGATCGGCTGCAGACCGTAGCCCATCGCGCGCAGCGAGTCCTGCGTCATCGTCGACAGCCCGCCGCGCTCGAAGGCGAGCGAATCGGGCAGGGCCTGATGATGGATGCGCGGCGCGCTGACGGCGTCGGAGAGGATCATGTGTTGATCGAGCACGTTGAGGATCACCTGCGATGTCGAGGTGATGATCCGCGGACCTCCACGGCTTCCGACGACGAGCAGCAGCGATCCGTCACGGTCGAGGACGATCGTCGGCGACATCGCGGAAAGCATCCGCTTGCCCGGCTGGATGGCGTTCGCCTCGCCCTGAACGAGCCCGAACATGTTCGGCTTGCCCGGGGCGGCGGCGAAATCGTCCATCTCGTCGTTCAGGAAGAACCCGCCCTGCTCGACGTACACCCCCGATCCGTAGAGCGCGTTGAGCGTCGTCGTGGTCGCGACGGCGTTGCCGTGCGAATCGGCGACGGAGTAGTGGGTCGTCTCCGTCCCTTCACGCATCGCGCGCGACACATCCGGCGTCGGCGTCGCGCGTGACTGTCCGATCGTCGCGCGGAGCTTCGCGGCGTACGCCTTGTCGGTGAGCTGCTGCATCGGGACCGGCACGAACGCGGGATCGGCGAGCTTCTCGTTGCGATCGATGAACGCCCGCTGATACGCCGACGCGAGCACGTGGACATACTCGGCGGAGCCGAACGGCGGCATGGGCGAGAAGCCCTCGAGAATGTTGAGCGTCTCGGTCACGACCACGCCCCCCGACGACGACGGCGGCATCGTGAAGAGCGTGTAGCCGCGATAGGTCGACTTCACCGGGTCGCGCCAGATCGCCTTGTACCGCGCGAGATCCTCTTCGGTGATGATGCCGCCTTCGCGCTTCATCTGGTCGGCGATGTAGCGCGCCGTCTCACCGCTGTAGAAGCCGGCGGCGCCGCGCTCGGCGATGCGGTGCAGCGTCGCCGCGAGCGCGGGCTGGACGAGGCGCGTCCCCACGGGGATCGGCTTGTCGTTCGGCAGGAAGACCTTCGCGCCTGCGAACTCGCGAAGGAGCGCGGCGTTGTTCGTGAACGACCGCGCCAGCGCGCTGTCGACCACGAAGCCCTCCTCGGCGTAGCGGATGGCGGGGGCCATCACGTCGGCAAGCTTCATCGTGCCGTACTTCGCGAGCGCTTCCGTCAGGCCGGCGACGGCGCCCGGCACGCCGCTCGCGAGCGGTCCCACGACGCTCTTGTCGGTGAGGTTGCCGTTCGCGTCGAGGTACATGTCGCGCGTGGCGGCGAGCGGCGCGATCTCGCGGTAGTCGATCGCCGCGGTGCGGCCGTCGGCCATGCGGATGACCATGTACCCGCCGCCGCCGATGTTGCCGGCCTCGGGGTAGACCACGGCGAGCGCGAAGCCCACCGCGACCGCGGCGTCGACAGCGTTGCCGCCGCGCTGGAGAATCTCGACGCCGGCCTGGCTGGCGAGCGGTGCGTCGCTCGCGACCATGGCGTGCTGCCCGAAGACCGCCGCCCGTCCCGCCTTGTGCGGCCAGGTCGCCGGGAAATCAGGCTTCCGACGATCGCCGGTGTAAACCGCCGTTCCGGTCGCGCTCGAGGACGGAAACCCGACGTCGGTCGCACCGGAGGGGAACGAGGTCGGAGCGGGAGTGCGAGCACACGCGGCGGCGGTGGTCGCGAAGCCAAGGACGAACAGAAGTCGATGATGCATGAACCTCAAACAATCGACACCCCAACACACCCGCAAGCGACGGCTCACGGCTCACGGTTTCTGCTGACGGCTCACGGCCGTGCTGACGGCTGCCGGCTCGCTGACGGCTACCGGTGACCGGACTGCTCTCGGCTTCGGTCGTCGGACGCGGCTGCCGGCTGTGCGCCGGCTGCGGCTACCGGCTTGGCTGCCGGCGGCGGCTGCCGGCTCGGTCAACGGCGGTCGGCTGCCTGCGGGGCTGAAGCCGATAGCGGGAGCGGGTAGCCGGAGCCGGGAGCGGGAGCCGGAGTCGGGAGCCGGAGCCGGGAGCCGGGAGCCGGGAGCCGGGAGCCGGAGCCGGGAGCCGGGAGCCGGTAACCGGCGCCGATCACCGAAAGCCGGAAGCAAGGCGCCGCAGCCGAGCAGGTAGCAACGGCGACCAGCCATTCGCGACTGAAGCGGTTGACCGGATAGAGTCATCGGCGGGCTCACTGCGCTGGTAGCCGCTCGCCGACTGCCAGCCGGAAGCCGGTAGCCAAGCCGGTCGCCGCAGCCGGCGCTCAGCCGGCAGCCGCGTCCGCCGACCGAAGCCGGGAGCAGTCCGGTCACCGGTAGCCGTGAGCAAGCCGGGAGCCGTCAGCCCGGCCCGTCAGCCGTAAGCCGGCAGCCCGGCCGCCAGCCGGTTAAAATCCGATTCGAATCCCTGCTCTGAATGTTGTGATTCTCGGTGCGCTCGTTGATGCCGCCGATCCTTGTGGGTGGAGTACGAAGTCGAACATCTCGGCCACGTAGATGTCGCTCGTCGGGGAGAATCCATAGCCGATTCCTCCCCCCAGCCCGAACGAGAAATCGTACTTCCCGTTCGCCGGCGGAAGCCGGTCGTCCGTGTCCCGATCGCGGAAATTCGAGAATTGGGTGACGCCCCCCTCGAGGCTGTACACGCCGTGAAAGCCCAACCCTCCTCCGCCGTGGATGAACGCCATGTACTGCGTGACGTCCGCCTTCGCGTCGCACGAGAATCCGCATGAGGCGAGTCCCGCGGAGTTCACGTAGGTGAGCGGTGCGGTCGCGTACGCGGCGCTGATCCCCGCCGTCACGTTCCGCTGGATCGTCTTCTCGAGCGTCGCGCGAATTTGCGACGTGTAGCCGAACCGCCACTCATCGCCCGTGTCGCCATCGTGGATCGTCGTGCCGTCGACGAAGCCGTACGACAGTCCCACCCAGTAGTCCGGGCCGGCATAGGTCGAGCGAGGACGCGGAAACTGCGCGGCGAGCGGCAGCGCGGCGAGGACGAGAAGAGCGAACGCTTTTCTGAACATGAAAAACCACTCGGGTAGGCGATCCGGATGCGGACGGCAATGGGCCGTGTTCGGTACCAGTCGACCGCGGGAAGGATCCGCGTCCCTGTATGGACGACCGACTGTGCGCCGCGGATAGCGGCGGCCTGATTCGACCGTCCATGTTCACGCTATAATTCTCGGACACATGACTTTCCTCGATCCCCGGCTTACCGAACGCCGGAACCCTCGCACCGCCGAGATCGACCTCGCGTCGCCGCTCGAGATCGTGGATCTCATCAATGCGGAAGACCAGACGGTCGCGCCGGCCGTCGCGACGCAGCGCGAGCCGATCGCCTCGGCGATTGCGAAAGCGGAAGCGACCTTCCGCGCCGGCGGACGCCTCTTCTACGTCGGCGCCGGCACCTCCGGACGGCTCGGCGTCCTCGACGCGTCGGAGTGTCCGCCCACCTATGGCACCGATCCCGAAATGGTTCAGGGGATCATCGCGGGCGGTACGCCGGCGCTGACGCGGTCGCAGGAGGGGGCGGAAGATCGCATCGAGTCGGCGGTCGAGGATCTGCAAGCGCACGGCGTGCGGGCCGGCGACTTCGTCGTCGGAATCGCGGCTTCGGGCACGACGCCGTACGTGCGCCGGGCGCTTGCCCACGCGCGAAGCATCGGCGCCGCGACCGCGCTGGTCGCCTGCTCGCCGCCGCCGCAGGATGCGATCGACGTCAGCGACATCGTCATTCTGCCGATCACGGGCCCGGAGGTCGTCACGGGCTCGACGCGCATGAAGGCCGGCACCGCGACGAAGCTCGTGCTCAACATGATCACGACCGGCGCGATGATCCGGCTCGGCAAGACGTTCGGAAATCTGATGGTCGACCTCCGCGCGACGAACGCCAAGCTCGAGGACCGCAGTCAGAGAATCCTCATGGAAGTGTGCGACGTGGCACGTGACGAGGCGCAACGGCTCCTCGAAGCGGCCGGGGGCACCGTCAAGACCGCGATCGTCATGCACTTCACCGGCGCGTCGCGCGACGAAGCCATTCGCCTGCTCGACGAACACGGCGGCGTGATCCGCCGCGTGATCAACCGCGCCCCGCCGCCGGTGACGCCCGCGTGACCGGGCCGGCGCGCGACCCGCGCGACGTCTACGTCGGACTCATGTCCGGGACGTCGCTCGACGGCATCTCCGCCGCGGTCGTGCGCTTCACGCCCAGTGTCCACGGCCGCGTCGACGCCCAGTTGCTCGCGTTCGTCGGCTCGACGTACGACGGCCCGCAGCGCTCGCGGCTCCTCGAGTCGCTCACGTCGGGCTCCGCGCGCGACTACTGCCGCGTCAACTTCGACCTGGGCGGTTGGTTCGCCGACGCGGCGATTGCCGTACTCGCCGAAGCCGGTGTTTCCCGCGCCGAGGTTCGCGCGATCGGCTCGCACGGCCAGACCATCTGGCACGAAGCGCCGCATTCCACCTGGCAGCTCGGCGAAGCGGCCGTGATCGGCGAGCGACTCGGCGTCGACGTGGTGAGTGATTTCCGCGTGCGCGACGTTGCTGCCGGCGGTCAGGGGGCGCCGCTCGTGCCGATCGCCGACGCGATGCTCTTCTCGGGCGAGACCTGGCGCGCGCTCCAGAACATCGGCGGCATCGGCAACGTGACCATCGTGCCGCCCGACGGTGCGATCGACGGCGTGCGTGCCTTCGACACCGGGCCGGGCGTCGCGGTCATCGACGCCGTGACGCGGACACTCTCCCCCGATCGCGACTTCGATCGCGACGGCGAGCTCGCGGCGCGAGGCACGCCGATCCAGGCCGTCGTCGACGAGCTCCTCGCGCACCCCTACTTCGCCGCCGAGCCGCCCAAGTCTACCGGCCGCGAGCTGTTCGATCGCGCGTATGTCGAGCGGCTCATCGCGCGTTGCCGCGAGCTGCACCCCGCGGCGGCGCACGAAGACATCATCGCCACCGCCACGCTGCTCACGGCGCGCAGCATCGGGGATGCATATCGCCGGTTCATGCCGGAGCCGGTCGACGAGGTGCTCGTCTCAGGTGGCGGTGCGAGGAATCCGACGCTCGTGCGGATGATCGCCGCCGCGATCGCGCCGGTCGCCGTGCGCCGGTTCGACGAGGTCTTCTTCGACGGCGAGGCGAAGGAAGCCGTGGCGTTCGCGCTGCTGGCCTATCTCCACGTTCACGGGCTGCCAGGCAACGTGCCGCGCGCGACCGGTGCGCGCGGCCCACGCATCCTCGGCAAGCTCACGCCGGCGTGACCGCTATCGGGTGTTGAGCAGCGACACGAGGTGCGGCGACGGCACGGCGTAGACGATCCGCCCCGCCGCCTCCTTCGGTCCGGCGTAGATCACCCCGATGACGTTCCCCTGTCCGTCGAACACCGGACTGCCGCTCGACCCGTGCGTCGCGTACGAGTCGATCTGCAGCACGTCGACGATGCTCTTGCTCACCGTTCCGGGCGTGAGCGTCGTGCGGGCGATCAGTCCGTCCATCGGCGTGTCGCTGCCGAGTGGATAGCCGATCGACGCGATCGTTCCGCCGACCGGGACGGTGACGGTCGACGCGACGCCCTTGACCGCGGGGAACGGACCGCTCTCGTCGATCTGCAGCAGTGCGAGATCCGCGTCGGCGAGCGAACGGACGATGTGCGCCGGATGCCAGACGTCAGTGTCCGCGAACTTGACCGTGATGTGCCGCGCGTGGTTGCCTGCGCTGTCGATGACCACGTGACGGTTGGTGATGACGCCTCCCGCCCGCGTGACGCCGAAGCCCGTCGCCTCGATCCGCACACCGCCCGCGTCGGCGTGAATGAGCGCGACGGCCGCGTTGTTCGCGGCGCGCACCGCCGGGAGGTTCATGTCGTCGATCGCGCGCGTGAGATCTTCGTGGCGACGCAGCGCCTGCTGCACGACCACCGCCTGAGCGCCGCGCGCCGATTGCGCGACCGCCACGAGGCTGTCGCGCTGGCGGGTGAGATTGTTGATCAGCCCCGTGTCGTTCGTCGCGGCCAGTCGCGCCTCGAGCCGCTTCGACGTCTCCTCGTAGGCCTCCGTCGCCGCGCGCAGCTTCGCCGCGCTCTCGGCGGCTTCGCGGTGCCCCATCCAGTAGAGCGCACCGCCGACGCCCGCCAACACCACCACACCGAGCGTCATGGCGATCTTGAGCATGCGCGTCTGCTGCCGAACGGCGTGCGCCACCCGCTCGCCTGTCGACACACGCGGCTTTGCGATCGGGCCGGTCTGCTGCGCGCGCCCGACCGCCACGGTGGGACCGTGATGGCCGAAGCCGATCACGTCGCCCGTCCTGATCTCGTGCGATCCGCCGCGTGGAATCCGCTGGCCGTTGACGAACGTGCCGTTCGTGCTGTCGCTGTCGACGACCACGTACTGTCCGTCGACCTGCCGGATCTCACCGTGGCGCGTCGACACGTCGATGTCGACGCGCGGATCGAATTGGAGATCGCTCATCGGATGGCGGCCGACGGCGATGACGGGCTTGTCGAACGTGACGGTCTCGCCGGCGCGCGACCCGCTCTGAATGCGGAGCTCGATCGGCATGAACGCGCGGTGCGTCAGCGCGTCGTGACGCCGGACGGCGCGCCCGACGTCGTCGGCTCGGCAACGCCCCGCGCGGCCTTCACGGCGAAGTACGCGGCGCCGATGACGAGGAGCGCCAATAGCCCGATGGCGATGAGACGCCCGGCGTTGCGGCGTTCCGGTGACACGTCGGGCGCGACATCGGCCGCGGCGCCCGGCGCGCGACGCGTGCGTGCCGCCGCCGCGCTCGCGTGGGGCGTCGCCACCGGCGTGAACGCCGGCGGCTCCTCCGTCGTCGTGCGCACCTGCGTCGGGACGGGGACCGGCTGGGTGATCGCGTGCGGGTCGACCGTCCGCTCCATCGTGATGGCCGGCGTCGAGCCGGTGTCGGGAAGCGGATAGACGCGGTGACCAACTTCGTCGTCGGCGTCGGGTTCGCGCAGCCCCGTTCCGTCGAAGTGCACGAGGATCACCGTGATGTTGTCGGGCCCACCGTTCTCGTTCGCGCGATCGATAAGCGCCTTGCAGGCGTTGACGAGATCCGGCTCCTCGCGGATGATGCGCGCGATCTCGTCCTTGGGCACCTGGCCGGACAGCCCGTCGCTGCAGAGGACGAGCGTGTCACCGCGGCGAAGCTGCTGGTGCGTGAGATCGACCTTCACCGTCGGCTCGGGGCCGAGTGCCTGGAGGATGATGTTGCGTCGCTCGCTGAGCTCCGCCTCTTCCTCGGTGAGCTCCCCGGCCTCGATGAGCTTCTGCATGAGCGACTGGTCTTTCGTGATCTGTCGCGCGACGCCGTTCCGCACGAGGTAGGCGCGGCTGTCGCCGACCTGCGCGAGATAGATCGTGTCGCCGAGGAGGCCGGCGATCGTGGCGGTCGTCCCCATGCCGCGGAACTCGGGGTGAGTTCCGGCGAAGCCATGGATCTCCTGATTCGCGGTCTTGGTCGCCTGCTTGATGGCGCGCACGAACGCGTCTTCGGTCGACGACGGATCGGGGATCCAGGCGCCCTGGAGCTCCGAGAGGACGATCTTGACCGCCATGTCGCTCGCGACTTCGCCGGCGGCGGCGCCGCCCATGCCGTCGGCGACCATGAACAGCGAGCCCTTCGACCCCACGCGATGCGTGCGGACGTCGGGATGGAGCGTCGCGTTGTTCGCCGTCAGGTCCGCGACGACGAACGCATCTTCGTTGTGTTCACGAGTGCGCCCGACATCGGTCCGCCCGAAGACGTGAACGATGATCTCTCCAGGGGGCGTATTGCTGGAGCTCATGGCGCGGGATGAGGGGTTCGAGGCACGCGGGCGCGGGACTGGTGGTCCTGGGGCACGAAAGGCGGCGGTTACTCGTCCAGATGGCAGCCGTCGTACAGCGCCGCCTTCGAGGAGAGATTCTCCCGATCGGCGGCGTTGACCTTCGAAGCCCCCTTCCTCAACTCCGCGCATGCGCCGGCCATGTCGCCCTTCGCGCCGGCCACCTTGGCGCGCAGCGTGGCGACGAGTCGGAGCTCCTCGCTGCTGGTCGCGCGAGGTTCGAGGCGCTGAACCGTCGCGAGCACCGTGGCGCCTTGCGCCGCGTCGTCTGCCGCATCGAGAAGAGCAATGAGTTGCTTGGAAACAGGTTGCGCGCTCGCGGTGGTTGTGCCCGCCGGAACTGACGACTTGTCCGCCCCATCCGTAATCGCTTTCCCGAACGCCTCGGTCGGCGGCGGCGTCTCCGCCGCGCCCGTCGGCTGCACCGTCGCGGAATCGCTCGCCGCCGTCTGCACCGGAGCGTTCGACGTTTGCGACGACGGCGCCGGCGCACTTGGCGTCAGCGCGAACTTCGCGATCACCGCGGCGATCACGATCACCGCCGCCGCGCCGCCCGCGTAGAGGCCAACCTTATTCGACTTCTTCTCGGGCGCTGTATCGCGCGACACAGATGCCCCGAAATTTTGCGCCGGCGCCGGCGCCGCCACCGTCGCACCGTCGTTCGGAACGCTTGCACCTGCACTCGCGACCGACGGATTCGCCATCGCGGCGGCCGACACGCGCGTCGGCGGAATGGCGCCGAGCACCGACGTTCCCGCTTCGGCCGCCTGCGTCTCCGGCATCCGATCGATCGCGGTGTAGAGCGCGATCCCGAAGTCGGTCGCGTTCTGATAGCGGTTCGCTACGTCGCGCTCGAGCGCGCGATCCATCACCGCCTGCACCTCGGCGGGCCAGGCGCGGTCCGGCTTCATCTCGGCGAGCTGCTTCGGCCGGTCGGTGAGCCGCATGATCATCGATTCCTGCTGCGACTCGCTCGGGAAGGGGAGCGTGCCCGTGAGCAGGTTGAACGCGACGAGACCGAGCGAGTAGATGTCGCTGCGGCCGTCGAGCTTGTCGCCGGCGAGCTGCTCGGGGCTCATGTACTCGGGCGTGCCGACGACGAGCCCCGTCTTCGTCACCTTCTGGGCTTCGTTCCCCGCTGCCTTCGCGATGCCGAAGTCGACGACCTTCACGAGATCGCGGCCGTCGCGCGTGCGCGCGACCATGATGTTGTCCGGCTTGAGATCGCGATGCACGATCCCCATGTCGTGTGCGACGGCGAGCGCCTCGGCCGTCTGCCGCACGATGTCGGCGGCCCGCTTGGGCGTCAACGCCCCCTGCTGCTCGACGATGCTCGTGAGCGGCGGTCCGTCGACGAACTCCATCGCCAGATAGATGATGCCGTCCGGCGTCTCACCGAAATCGTAGACCGACGCCACGTTGGGGTGTGCGATCCGGCTCGCGTTCGCCGCTTCGCGATTGAAGCGCGACACCGCGTCGACGTCGGACTTCATCGCCGGATGCATGACCTTCAGCGCGCTCTTGCGCCCCATCTTCACATGCTCGGCGAGATAGACCTGCCCCATCCCGCCTTCGCCGAGCTTCTTCAGGATGTGATAGCGGTCGGCGACGATCGACCCGACCAGATCGGTGCTGCCCGACGCGGAGCGGAGGGCGGTTCCATCGATCTCGCAAAAGCGGGCGTTCGCCGGATATTCCGCCCCGCACTGCGGGCACAATTTGATTGCTGCGCTCACACCGACTCCAGGCGGAGAATCTGATCGCCGACGAGCAAACGCTGCCCCTTCTTGAGCTCACGCTCGCCGCGGACGGAGATCGCGACGCCGTTGCGGCTGTTGGCGTCGTGCACGAAGAACTCGCTGTCCTCGGTGCGCACTTCTGCGTGGCGTCCGCTCATCGTCGGGTCGTAGGGAAAGATCCAGTCGCCCGTCTCTCGTCCGATCACGATCGGACGTCCGGGCGACAGGTGGAACGTATCGCGCACGCTGCCGTCGGCGCGGACCTGCTCGAGGACCGCGACATCGACCGTCGGGACGGACGACCCCATGCGACGCGTCGAATCGGCTTCGGGGGAATGCGGCCCCGGATAGCCCAGCCGGCGAAACCGGATGAGCTGCGATCCGATGAGCATGAGATCGGAGTCGGCGAGTTTGCACGGCTGATCGATGAACAACCACGTGCCGTTGCGCGAGCCGAGGTCGCGCAGGAAGATCTGGCCGTTGCGCGCCTCGAGCCGCGCGTGCAGCGGCGACATGAACGGATCGTCCTCGAAGCGCATGTCGGCGTCGCCGCGGCCGATCACCGCTTCGCCCCGGTCGAGCAGGTAGGTCTTGGTGACCTCGCCCGTCTCGCCGATGAGCGAGAGGCGTGGCGCGTTCGTGAGCCGGCCCGCGCCGAAGATCGCGGTCGAACCGGTGGCCGGCGCACCCGCGTTCGGCGCGCCTTCGATCGACACGCGCTGTCCGATGAGGGTGCCGCAATGACCGCAAAACGGCAGTCCGGCGGTCGTGCTCTTGCCGCACCGCGGACAGGTGATCAGCGCGTCCGACGCGCGCGGCTGCGGCATGCCGCCGACCGACGCGGCGGCGGGACGCGCGGCGCCGCCCGGCGCATTCGCCGGCTGCGGCTGACCACCGAGCGGGTGCGGAGCATAGGCAGGGCCGACACGAGCGGCGGACGGGTTCATCGGCTTGCCGCAGTCGATGCAGAAGCGCGAATCCGCCTCGTTCTCCCGTCCGCAGAAGGCGCAGGATGTCAAGCGAGGGCCTCCGGCGGGAACACATCCATAGAGGCGCGAATATAGGCCGCGGGGAGGGGCGTGGTCAATGAATTGCATGCTGCGACGCGACCAATGGAAACGCGATTTACCAATCACGCGTCCTTCGTCCAGCAGGCGCCGAAACTACCGCCCGTCGTTCACTCATCGCATCGCGCGACTAGCTTGACTGCACCTATGCGGACCGCACGCCTCGTCCTGTGCCTCGTCGTCGCCGGCGCCTGTCAGAAGAATCCAGCGCCGTCCACTCCGTCTCCCGCGCCGGCGCGTTCGGGCGTGACGCCGCCGACGGTCGCCACGTTCGAGCGCGGCATCACGCCGCGCGCGGCACCGCCGCTGCCGACGATTCCGCTCACTGAAGGCCCGCTCGCTCCCAAGACCGTCTTCCCCGCGCCGAACCAGTCGATTGCCGTGCGCGACTCGAACTTCATCTTCGGCTCGGTCGGCAACGGACGCGCGTCGCTCACGATCAACGGCGCGAACGTGCCGGTGGCGCCCAACGGAACGTTCATGGCGTTCCTCCCTGTGCCTCCGCCGACGAACCCGCGCTACGTCCTGGTCGCACGCACGGCCACCGACAGCGCGACCACCGTCGTGCCGGTGCGCGTTCCATCCGCTCGTCCCGAGCTGCCGCTCGACGGACCGCTCGTCGTCGATACCGCGAGCGCGTCGCCGCGCGGCACGACCAACCTCACGCTGCGCGACGACGAGCCGGTGCGCGCGAGTGTTCGTGCGCCACTCAATGCCACCGCGTGGGTCTCGAGCGGCGGACGCACGTTCCAACTCGTGAACCTCGGCAACAATCAGTTCGCGACGGACATCACCTATCGGGATCTCAAGACCGGCGGCTCGCTCAACATCGCGCGCGGTCGCGACACCGTGCGCTTCGCGCTCGCGCGAGTGCTTGCACCGCGCGCGACGCTCGGCGGTTGGGTGATGCTGGGCGACACGCTCGCGCAGCGCGACACCGACGCCACCGTCATCGGCCGCGACATCCCGGCCGGCACGTACAAGTGGATGTTCGTGCCGGGCACGCTCGTGCAGGAGACGGGGCGTAGCGGCGACAACGTCCGCGTGCGACTCGACTCGCAGCTCGAGGTGTGGGTCGACGCGCCGACCGTGGTGACGTTGCCCGCGGGCTATCCAGCGCCGCGTCGCGTCGTCGCGCCCATCTCCGTGCAGCCCACGCCCGAGTGGGTCGATGTCGTGATGCCCGTCTCGTCGCCGCCGCCCTACCTCATCGAGCAGTACATCAACCGCATCGACCTCACCCTCTACGGCACCACGGCCACGCCGGAGACGATCAAGTTCCTGCAGAACGATTCGCTCGTTCGTATGATCAACTGGATCCCCGAAGCCACCGACCGGTTGCGGCTGAGCCTCGAGCTCACGAGCGCACCGTTCGGCTATCTCATGTTCTACCAGCCGGGGCGCGGTCTGGTGCTGCGCCTGCGCCGTCCACCGCAGGTGAACCTCTCGCATCCGCTGCAGGGCCTCACGATCGTCGTCGATCCGGGGCATCCCCCCGGCGGCGCCGTCGGACCCACGGCGTTCACCGAGGCGGAAGGCACGCTCGGCGTATCGCTCAAGCTGCGCGACATGCTGCAGCAGCGCGGCGCGAAGGTCGTGATGACCCGCACCGACATGAACCCGGTCGATCTCCATGGACGCAGCGTCGTCGCGCGACAGGTCAACGGCCACGCGCTGGTCTCCATCCACCTCAACGCGTTCGGCGACGGCACCAACCCCTTCCCGAACGTGGGCACGAGCACGCTCTTCTTCCATCCGCAGTCGGAGCCGCTCGCCCGCCTCGTTCAGGCGGGGATGATGCGCGAGATGGGGCTGCGCGATCTCGGCATCCACTATCAGAACATCGCCATCGGGCGCACGATGTGGATGCCGTCGATCATCACCGAAGGGTTGTTTCTCATGGTGCCCGAGCAGGAGTTCGCGGCGAAACAGCCGGAATTCCAGGAGCGCTACGCCCGCGGCGTCGCCGACGGAATCGAGGCCTACTTCCGCTCGTTGGCGCAGCGTTGACCGCACCGATTCGCCCGACGTGATCCGTATCCGCCGCGCCGCGACGAGAGCAGGCGCACGTCTTCTCACGGTCGGGCTCGTCGCGGCCGCGTCGCTCTTCGCCCCGCGCGCCGGCGCGCAGGCGCCGAACCTCCGTTGGCTCACGATCGAGACGCAGCACTTTTACGTCCACTTCAATCCCGCCACGGAGCCGCTCGCGCGACGTCTCGCCGCCGACGCCGAGCGAGCCTACGCCGAGCTCGCGCGCGATCTGCATCCGCCGCGCGGCAAGATCGACGTCGTGCTCTCCGACGACGTCGACGCATCGAACGGATCGGCCACGCCGTTCCCCACCAACCGCATCGTCGTTTACGCCAACCCGCCGGTCAGCGAATCCGCACTGCGCTACACGAACGACTGGGCGCAGATGGTCGTCACGCACGAGCTGACCCACATCTTCCATCTCGATCGCACGCGCGGCGTGTGGTCGCTGGGCCAGCACGTGTTCGGGCGCGCGGCGGCGCTGTTTCCAAATCTCTACTCGCCGTCGTGGATCACCGAAGGCCTCGCGGTCTACGAGGAGTCCCGAATCGCCGGCGCGGGGCGCATCGAGGGCTCCGAGCACCGGATGATCGCGCGCTCCGCGGCGATCGATCACCGCTTTCCGACCATCGGCGGATTGAGCCTCGCACAGCCGCGCTTTCCCTTCGGCGAGCAGGCGTACGGCTACGGCTCGCTCTTCATGGACTACATGGCGCGGCGCCACGGCGAGGACGGCGTTCGCGCCTTCGTCGACAAGTCGTCGGCCGAGTTGATCCCGTATCTCTACGACGTGCCCGCGAAGCAGGCGTTCGGCGTGAGTCTCACGCGCGCGTGGAGCGACTTCCGCGACTCGGTCAGCCGATCGCTGCCCAGGCTCGATGCCCCAACGAGCGGCTGGCGCGAGCTCACGACCGACGGCGCGTATGTCTTCGCGCCGCGATGGAGCAGTGATTCATCGATCGTCTACTCCGGAACGCCCGGCCGCTCGAGCTTCGGCGCGTATCGCGTGAATCTCGACGGCACCCGAACGCGCATCGGCCGCCGGAACAGCCGCTCGCCGAACGTCGCCATCGGGCCTGACCGCTATCTCTTCGCGCAGAGCGAGTACGTCAATCCCTATCAGATTCGCTCCGATCTCTGGATCGCGGACCACGGGCGCGAGCGCCAGCTCACCTTCGGCCAGCGCCTGACCAATCCCGACGTGCGCGCCGACGGCCAGATCGTCGCCACGCAGATCGTCGCCGGCACGACGCGCCTCGTCCGGGTGTCGCCCGACGGCACATCGATCCGTCCGATCACCACGGGCAGCTACGACGAGCAGTGGACCGAGCCGCGCTGGTCGCACCGCGGCGATCGCATCGCGGCCGTGCGCTGGCGGCGCGGAAACATCTCGCAGATCGTCATTCTCGATTCGCTCGGCGCCGAGCAGCAGGTCCTCGTGAGCCAGCGGTCGATTCAGGCGACGCCGTCGTGGGCCTTCGATGATGGCGGCATCTTCTACAGCTCGGATTTCACGGGAGAGGCGCAGCTCTATCTCACGCGACTCGACGGCGCAACGTTCCGTGGGAGCCGCGCCCTCACCGGCATGTTCGAGCCGTCGCCGCCGCCGAACGGCGACTCGCCGCTCGCGTCCGTCTACTTCCGCTCCGACGGCTATCGACTCGGCGTCACCGAGCGGTGTTGTGAGCTCAACGATTCCTCATGGACGGCGGTCCCGCGTCCGCTGTTGACGGAGGCGCGCGGTGTCGCGCCCGTGCTCGTGGACAGCAGCCCCGCGAAGCCGTACCGGGCGTGGCGCACCTTTCTCCCCCGTTACTGGCTGCCGACGATCGACGACGGCATCCGCGGCGGCTATCGCATCGGCGCGCTCACCAGCGGCGTCGATGTCATCGGCCGCCATCGCGTCGACGCGGACATTCACTTCCCGACGAACGGCCTGGGCGGACTCAAAGGATCGATCACGTATCAGTACTCCGGCTTCGGCCTGCCGATTCTCCAAGCCGACGTCTCGCAGGATTGGGAGAGCCTCGGCTTCGCGTTCAATCGCGATGCGGAGCGCACGCCGATCGGCGAAGTCTTTCGTCGAACGGTGACGGGCGAGTTGCTCGCGACGTGGCTGCGGACCCGCGCGCGAACGACGTTCTCCGTCAGCGGTGGCGCGGCCATCGAACATCGCATGCACTCGATCGACGCCGACGTTCCGCTCTCGAGTCTCGACACCACCGGTGCGCTCGGCTCAC
>Ga0164243_10004273_pt1 | contig 22478 bp, 18 predicted proteins | sample OricompcompostOP_FD_108781 | JGI IMG/M metagenome (GOLD analysis project Ga0164243, IMG submission 108781) | Organic Plus compost microbial communities from Emeryville, California, USA - Original compost - Organic plus compost (OP) | ecosystem: Engineered > Solid waste > Mixed feedstock >...
GAGCGGTGAAACCTGGAGCGGCCGCGGCAAAGCGCCACGCTGGCTCGCTGCCGAAGAAGCCGCTGGCAACAGCCGCGAAACGTTTCTCATCACCGAATAGATTATTGCCCCCGGGTTCCCCCTGGGGCAATAGTATTCCAGCCAATACCGATTTAATCCGTCCCTAAAATCAAATATATCGGCTGAGCCGGAGCACCGGACGACATCATCCGACATATTCACATCTGGATTATTTCCATTCGCTCCTGGCCGATTATTGCTGTTAATGGAAAACAGTTAACGATTAATGGGATATTCGACTTCGCGCTCCGAGCCATTATTTCCGGGAAAATTGTCGAATATTGCCCGCGTTAAATAAGGCATCGTCCGTACGAGATCCTCCCGGCCACTCAAAATATAGGCCGACGAATGGTAAACTTCCGCCCCCTTGTTGGCGTTGTCGTAAATTTCAACCGTCAAACGATTACGATAGGCAACGGTCGGCACATCTACCCAGGTAGGCCCCCAATAGCCCGGGCCCCACCATGGCGGCCCATAAAAGCCGCCAAACCCGCCATAGAAATACGGGTCGTACGATTGCCGGGTCATGACTTGAGTTTGTTCGGTGCCGTATTTGAATGACACATTAAACCGGGCTGAGGCGCCTGGTTGCGCTTCGACCAGACCCGTAGGCCCGATACTGGCGCGCATCGAGTCCTGGTAAGCCTGATATTCGAGATTATTCGCCTGGCCGGGCGTGGCGTCCACGAACCGGTAGGTCGCACCGACCACATCAGAGGGCCAATGCTGGAACGAGGTCACCCTGGCCTGTACTGTCGGGGTGGCGCATCCCGTCACCAGAATGGTCGCTGACAACACGGTGGCCACACCCGCCAGACGGCACAGGCCTAGCCATTTGCGGGATTCAAACATAGCGGGTCTCCTAATGAGGCCCCAGGGCCGGACGCGGATCCGTCCAGCGTTTCCGTGGGCACACGAAACTCATCATACCTGGGCAGACTTCGACACCTCTGGCGAGCAAAAGTTTTTCAACTGGATATTTCTGTCCACCGAATGCCTGGCGGGGTACTACTACAATAGGGCATTATCTATTCTGACCCGATCTAGGCATGCGCACCGAAACGCCTGTAACCGTATATCGCAAAGATTATCAGCCCTACCCCTACGCCATCCCGACGGTGACCCTGGCGTTCGACCTGGATCCCGAAACCACCCTGGTGCATAGCACGCTGCGCATTGAGCGCAAAGCAGACGCGCCGGCCAATGCCCCACTGGTCCTGGATGGCGCCGAACTCGAATTGGTGTCGCTGCATGTCGATGGCAAACCCTGGCCGACCGAGCAGTACACGCTGGATGATGCGGCCTTGGTGTTGTCCAATCTGCCGGCCCAGGCGACGGTCGAGATCGTCAGCCGCTGCCAGCCCAGCGCCAACTCCACCCTGATGGGTCTTTATGTATCCGGCGGCAATTTCTTTACACAATGTGAGGCCGAGGGCTTTCGCCGCATTACTTATTTTGCCGACCGGCCCGACGTCATGTCGCGCTATCAAGTGACCTTGCGAGCGGGCGACGCGTACCCGGTGCTGCTGTCCAACGGCAACTTGCTATCCACGCGTACCCTGCCCGATGGCCGCCAGGAAGCCCACTGGGAAGACCCCTTTCCCAAACCTTGCTATCTCTTTGCCCTGGTGGCCGGCCAGCTCACGCACCGGGAAACCACCGTCAAGACGGCATCCGGGCGCCCTGTCCTGCTGCAAGTCTATAGCGATCCAGGCTCCGAAGACCGCACCGAATGGGCGCTGGAGTCCCTCGTACGTGCGTTGCAATGGGACGAAACCCGATTTGGACTGGAACTGGATCTGGACCGCTTCATGGTGGTCGCCGTGCGCGACTTCAATATGGGCGCCATGGATAACAAGGGCCTGAATATCTTCAACGCCGCCTACGTGCTGGCCGATCCGCACACGGCGACAGATGCCAATTACGAAGGCATTGAGGCGGTCATTGGCCATGAATATTTCCACAACTGGACGGGCAACCGCGTCACGTGCCGCGACTGGTTCCAGCTCAGCCTGAAAGAAGGCCTGACGGTTTTCCGTGACCAGGAGTTCACCGCCGATATGATGGCTCGGGGATTGGACGCAGCGGCTGCAGCCAGCGCCCGTGCCGTCAAGCGCATAGATGACGTCGTGACGCTGCGCGCAGCCCAGTTCCCCGAAGACGCGGGCCCCATGGCCCACCCGATTCGCCCGGAAAGCTACCAGGAAATTGGCAATTTCTACACCGCAACGGTGTACGAAAAAGGCGCCGAGGTCATCCGGATGCAGCATACGTTGCTGGGCGCAGACGGCTTCCGTGCCGGGATCGACGAGTATTTCCGCCGTCACGATGGCCAGGCGGTGACGTGCGACGATTTCGTCGCCGCCATGGAGTCGGTCTATACCCGTTTGAACCCGGGCCGGGACTTGTCGGTATTTCGTCGTTGGTATCGCCAAGCGGGTACGCCTCGCGTCGCAGTAACTCTGGATTACGATGCCGCGGCACAACGCTGCACTGTGACGCTGAGCCAAAGCTGCCCGCTGGTCGGCGTGGAAAAACGCGCAGGCGGCGACTATGTCAAAGCGCCTTTCCACATCCCCTTTGCGCTGGGTTTGCTCGACGCCGAGGGACGCGCTCTGCCGCTGTATCTCGACGGCGCCTCGCAGCCACAGGACACGGCGCTGCTGGAACTGACCGAGCCCCGTCAGCAGTGGGTATTCGACAACGTTCCCGCTAAACCGGTCCCTTCATTGCTGCGCGGTTTTTCGGCGCCTGTCATTGTGGAGTACGACTGGACGGACGAAGAACTCGCGCTGCTTTCTGCCCACGACCGCGACCCGTTTGCCCGCTGGGAAGCCGGCCAGGAACTGGCAACTCGGCAGATTTTGGCCCTGGCGGCCCAGCATCAGGCGGGTGCGCCGCTCCAGGTCAACACCGGTTTTATCGACGCGTGGCGCGCTTTGCTGACTGATCCGGCCTTGGATGCGGGCTATCGCGCGCGCGCTTTGGCTTTGCCCTCGGAAAAGACCCTGGCAGAGCGCCAGGAAGCCATCGATCCTCCTGCCCTCGCTGCCGCCCGGGATTTCCTGCGCAGGGAATTGGGACGGCAACTGGCGACGCAATGGCGCGAGGCTTTCGACGCCAACCAGACGCCTGGCGCCTATAGCCCCGCTCCTGGCCCCGCCGGCCAACGGGCCCTGAAAAACCAGGCGCTCGGCCATTTGATGGCCGCCGAGGTCGAGGGTGCGCAGGCGCTGGCCCAGTCGCAATTCGACCAGGCGGGCAACATGACCGACAGCTTGGCCGCGCTCGGGACGCTCGTGAACTACGCCCCTGGCGAGATTGCAGCGCAGGCGCTGGACACGTTCTATACGCGCTGGAAGGACGATCCGCTGGTCATCGACAAATGGTTCATGCTGCAGGCGACTGCCTTGAGCAGCAATGTCGATAGCGTGCGCGCTCTGATGAATCACCCCGCGTTTACGCTGCGCAACCCGAATCGCGCTCGCGCGCTGGTTTTTCAGTTCTGCCTGAACAATGCGCGCGGCTTGCATCGAGCAGATGGCGCTGGTTACGACTACTGGGCCGAGCAAGTCCTGGCACTCGACGCCCTGAACCCTGAAATCGCTGCCCGCCTGACGCGTGCGCTGGATAACTGGGCACGCTTTGTGCCTGAATTACGCGCCCCCATGCAAGCGGCGCTGCAACGCGTGCGCAACCACACCGGCTTGTCACGCAATGTGCTGGAGATCGTATCGAAAGCCTTGGAGTTTGCGGCTTAACACCACGTCACCGAGGACCCGGATATTCCGGCCCTCGGTCTTGCCCCCTGCCTGCTTATTCGCGGCAGTTTGTGCGGCCCACCTGTTTTACGTTGATTACGGAGATCCCCTTGAAACGCAAAACCCTCACCCAATACCTGGTCGAGCAGCAACGCTCTGCCCAGGCCCTGGCTCCGGAAGTCCGGCTGCTCATCGAAGTCGTGGCTCGCGCCTGCAAGGCCATCAGCCATGCGGTCAGCAAAGGCGCGCTCGGTGGTGTGCTCGGTGCTCTGGAATCGGAAAACGTCCAAGGCGAAGTTCAGAAAAAACTCGATGTGCTGTCCAACGAAATCCTGTTGGAAGCCAACGAATGGGGCGGCCATCTGGCGGCCATGGCTTCCGAGGAAATGGAAACCATCCACTTGATTCCGAACCGCTATCCCAAGGGCGAATATCTGTTGTTGTTCGATCCGCTGGACGGCTCGTCGAACATCGACGTCAACGTCTCGATCGGCACGATTTTCTCGGTCCTGCGCGCTCCGCATCGCGTGGCCGGCGCGGACGAAGTCTGCGAACAGGATTTCCTGCAACCGGGCAATCAGCAAGTCGTCGCTGGCTATGCGGTGTATGGGCCGCAAACGATGTTGGTGCTAACGATCGGCAATGGCGTTGTCGGCTTTACCTTGGATCGCGAGATGGGTTCGTGGGTGTTGACGCATGAAAACATCCGCATTCCCGAGGACACCAAGGAATTCGCGATCAATATGTCGAACATGCGTCACTGGGCACCGCCGGTCAAACGCTATATCGACGAATGCCTGGCCGGCAAAACCGGGCCTTTGGGCAAAGACTTTAACATGCGTTGGATCGCCTCGATGGTGGCGGATGTGCATCGCATTCTGACGCGTGGCGGGATCTTCATGTATCCCTGGGATGCGCGTGAGCCGGGCAAGGCGGGCAAACTGCGCCTGATGTACGAGGCGAATCCGATGAGCTGGATTGTCGAACAGGCGGGTGGTGCGTCGATTGACGGTAATCAGCGGATTCTCGATATTCAGCCGGAGAAACTGCATCAGCGGGTTAGTGTGGTGCTTGGGTCGAAGAATGAAGTCGAGCGTGTGGGGCGGTATCACGCTGAGGCGTCTGCGGGGGCTTGATTGGGGGGACTCTGCGGCGTAGAGGATATGGCGCGTAGGAGTTCTTGAAACGCCGGGGGTTGCCATGTAAAGGCTGCGCCGGCCCTATCGTCCGGTCTGGTCGCCTGCGCGACCAGACTGCCCTTCGCCATCCTCGCCAGGCGGGGCGGCTGGGCAAACTCGCTCCGCTACGCTGCGCTCAAACATGCCCAGCCGACTGCCCCCCGCCTGACAAGGATGGCTCGGCGGACTCAACGGGCCGGCGCAGCCTTTACATGGCAACCCCCGGCTCGCGTTATCTGCACATCATGGATGATCTGCGCTCACCGGGTTTACGTGATGAGCATCATCACTAATCGGACGGCCGTAGTGTGTCGTCAAGCGCGGCAGCGTGCAAACCTCCATCAGCCAGCATCCGCGGCATGCTTCACTGTGAGTCCCTGTCGGGCGCCTGGAAGCCACACCGGGCCGTTGAGCCGCGATTTAGCCCGCGAAGCGGGCCGAGGCCCCTGGTCATGGGCCGAGTCGCGGCGATAGGCCCGGTGTGGCTTCCAGGCGCCCGACAGGGACGTCTTCACAGAGAAGACCCATGCATCTAACCGACTGGCAGATTCGAATCGCATAAACGCATACAAAAAGACCCAAGCAACTACTCGCTCGGGTCTTCTTTAATACACAAAGCCAAGACTACTTAACTTCTTCGATGGTCTTCACATCGTCTTTGTTGACTTGTACTCTCTGGCCGTTTTTGTCGTACTCGTAAAAGCCAGTGTCCTCGTTATATTCAGGCTTGTCAGAAGTCATAACCTGACTGCCATCGCGCTTTTGGATCACTGAGGGCGTTGAGCAGCCAGCCAAAACAGCGATTCCAGTAATGGTCGAAGCGAGCATCAGGGTCTTGAATTTCATATAGTGGTAACTCCGTCAATCTTGAACGAAGCTTCACTTTAGGCCGTAACCCTGCCCATTCCGTGACTGGATGTGGTCAAAATGCATAAGTCTGTAATGACACCGCCCCTAACGAGGCGGCGTCATAAAACAGCCTGCAACGCCTCTTACACCTTGGCGTGCGCCTCAATGTAGCGTCGCACCAACTGTGCGTCGCAATCCATGACCTCGACTCGCTGAGGCAAGGATTCCAGATCGGCCAAGGCCTCTGGGGGTTCGACCCTTTTGCCAAGGGCGGCTTCGATGGTTTCGGAGAATTTCGCGGGCAAGGCGGTTTCCAGGACCAGCATCGGTACGCCGGGTTCCACATGCTCGCGAGCGACTTTCACACCATCCGCGGTATGGGGATCGATCAATACGCCGGTTGCCTCATGCGTGGCGCGAATCACGGACAAGCGATCGTCGTGCGTACTCGTGCCCGCCACAAAGCCATATTGTGATTCGAATGCAGGATTGAGCGAGGACAGATCGAAATGACCATCGCGGGCGAGGTCGGCCCACAGTGCCTTGATGCGTTGCGGATCGCGCCCCACCAGGTCGAACACAAAGCGCTCGAAGTTCGATGCGCGCGAGATGTCCATGGAGGGGCTGGAGGTAGCGTAGGTATGCTCTGCGCCGCGAGGACGGTATATGCCCGTGCGGAAGAACTCTTCGAGCACGTTGTTTTCATTGGTGGCCAACACCAGACGGCGTACGGGCAAGCCCATGCTGCGGGCGATGTGACCCGACAGGATGTTGCCGAAATTGCCCGACGGCACGGCGAACGAGACTTGTTGGCCGCGGCCTGTCGTGGCGCGTAACCAGCCGTGGAAGTAGTACACGACCTGTGCAGCGATCCGCGCCCAGTTGATGGAGTTCACCGCGCCCAAGCGATATTGGGTCTTGAATTGCAGATCACCGGCCAGCGATTTGACGATGTCCTGAGCCTCGTCGAACACGCCGCGCACAGCGATGTTATGAATGTTTTCGTCTTGCAGCGAATACATCTGCGCGCGTTGGAACGCGCTCATGCGGCCATGCGGCGACAGCATGAATACCGATACGCCGCGCTTGCCGCGCAGGGCATATTCCGCAGCCGAACCGGTATCGCCAGAGGTTGCGCCCAGGATATTCAAGGTCGCGCCACGTTGCGTCAGAACGTACTCGAAGACTTGGCCAAGGAACTGCATGGCCATGTCTTTAAAAGCCAGCGTGGGACCTTCAGACAAGCCCAGCAGTTGCAGGCCGCCATCCAGCGGACGCAAAGGCACTATGTCTGCAGTGCTGAAGACGCCTTCGCGATACGCGGCATGCGTCAAACGACGCAGGTCGTCGGCGGGAATGTCGGTCGCAAATGTCGATAGCACCTCGAAGGCGAGATCGGCGTAGGACAGGCCGCGCCAGGATTCGAGCGTGTCGGCCGAGATTTGCGGCAGCGTTTCGGGAACGGCCAACCCGCCATCGGGCGCCAAGCCCTCCAGCAGGATGTCGGTGAACGCTTGCGGCGCCATGCCGCCGCGTGTGGAGATGTATTTCATCGGGAGCCTCGAGAAATCTCGATATTCGTACCGGAAAGATAAGGGAACACTGTCAATTCAAGGTCTCTACGCGCAGGCGCGTGACGCTGGAACGTACAAACGGCAGTTGTTCGATGCTGTGGATGGCTTTGTCTACGTTGCCCTCGGTGGCCTCATGCGTCAGGAAAATGATGTCGGCGCCACCGATGTGCGAGGGTTGCTGGATCATCGAGCCGATGGAGATCTCGCGATCCGCCAGCACACGTGCGATATCGGCCAGCACGCCCGGCTGATCGTCGACGCGCAGACGCAGGTAATACGATGTGCTGATCTGATCGATAGGCAGAATAGCCAGGTCAGACAGCGCGTCAGGCTGGAATGCCAAGTGCGGAACGCGGTTGCCCGGATCAGCGGTATGCAGACGCGTCACGTCAACAAGATCCGCGACCAGGTCGGACGCGGTGGGCTCCTCGCCTGCGCCCTGGCCGTAGTACAGCGTCGGGCCGACGGCATCGCCACGGACCAGCACGGCATTCATCGCACCCTCGACATTGGCGAGCAGACGCTCGGCCGGTACCAGCGCAGGATGCACACGCAGCTCGATGCCGTCTGCACGACGCTTCGTGATGCCCAGCAGTTTGATGCGATAACCCAGGCGTTCGGCGTGAGCGATGTCTTCTTGGGCGAGCTGCGAGATGCCTTCGATGTGCGCTTTGTCGAATTGCACCGGCACACCAAAGGCCAGCGAGGCCAACAAGGTGAGCTTGTGAGCCGCGTCCACACCCTCGACGTCGAAGGTCGGATCGGCCTCGGCATAGCCCAGGCGTTGTGCTTCGGCCAATACCTCAGCGAAAGGCAGCCCGCGCGAACGCATTTCAGACAGGATGAAATTCGTGGTGCCGTTGATGATGCCAGCCACCCATTCGATGCGGTTGGCGGTCAGCCCTTCGCGAATGGCCTTGATGATGGGGATACCGCCCGCGACGGCGGCCTCGAACGCTACCATCACGCCTTTGGCGGATGCCGCGGCAAAGATCTCGTTGCCATGCTTGGCCAGCAAGGCTTTGTTTGCGGTAACGACATGCTTGCCGTTTGCAATGGCTTCGAGCACCAGTTCGCGCGCGAGCGTGTCGCCGCCAATGAGCTCGACCACGATGTCGACATTGGGATCGCGGACCAAGGCCTGCACGTCAGTATCCACAGGAAGGGCCTCGCCGATACGGCCGCGCGCCTTGGCTACGTCACGCACGGCGATCCGGCTGATCTCGATGCGACGGCCGGCACGGCGGGCGATTTCTTCGGCGTTGCGAGTGAGCACGCTCCAGGTGCCACCGCCCACGACACCTAAGCCCAACAGGCCAATCTTGATGGGTTTCAGGTCGGCGCCCGGATGAACTGCCCCGGAGGCGGGCTGGGTACTTGCAGCGTTTGTCATTTCCAATTTCCAGAATGCGATGGCTGGTCTGTGATGCCGGGATCGGCAAGAACCAGGTTTATTTCAACAAGCCGTCCTTGCGGAACATTTCTTTGATACCCCGCACGGCTTGGCGCGTGCGTTGTTCGTTTTCAATCAGGGCAAAGCGCACATACTCGTCGCCGTACTCGCCAAAACCGATGCCCGGCGATACGGCAACCTTGGCGTCAGACAGGACGCGCTTGGAGAATTCCAGGGAACCCATGGCCCGATATGGCTCGGGAATCTGCGCCCAGATGTACATGGATGCCTTGGGGATCTCTACATTCCAGCCGGCCTCGTGCAGCCCGCGCGCCAGCACATCCCGGCGATTGCGGTATTGCTCGACGACCTCGGCGACGCAGTCCTGTGGGCCGTCCAGGGCGGCAATGGAGGCCACCTGAATCGGCGTGAACGTGCCGTAGTCGTGATAGCTCTTGATCCGCGCCAGCGCGTTGACCAGGTCGCGATTGCCGACCATGTAGCCGATGCGCCAGCCAGCCATGTTGTAGCTTTTGCTCATGGTAAAGAACTCGACCGCGACATCGCGAGCGCCCGGGACCTGCATGATGGACGGCGCGACATAGCCGTCAAAACAGATATCCGCATACGCCAGATCATGTACGACGAGGATGTCGTGCTCTTTGGCCAGCGCCACCACGCGTTCGAAAAATGACAGGTCGACACATTGCGCAGTCGGATTGCTGGGAAACCCGAGAATCATCATCTTGGGCTTCGGGATCGACTCGCGAACCGCGCGCTGGAGTTCTTCGAAGAAATCCACGCCCGGCGTCATGCGCACCGAGCGGATATTGGCGCCGGCAATCACCGCACCATAAATATGGATGGGATAGCTGGGATTGGGCACGAGAACAGTATCGCCGCGATCCAGCGTCGCCAGCATCAAGTGCGCCAGGCCCTCTTTCGAGCCGATGGTGACGATGGCCTCGCTATCCGGGTCGAATTCGACGTCATAGCGGCGCTGATACCAATCACAGATGGCTTTGCGCAGACGCGGAATGCCCTTGGAAACGGAATAGCCATGGGTGGTAGGCCGCAACGTGGCCTCGACCATCTTGTCTACGATGTGTCTGGGGGTGGCGCCATCAGGGTTGCCCATGGACATATCGATGATGTCCTCGCCCCGCCGGCGGGCGGCCATCTTGAGCTCGCCGGTGATGTTGAACACATACGGGGGCAGACGCTCGATGCGGGAGAACTTCCTCATGGGGAACCATTCCTTGGTATGGGGCGGGGTGCCGCGGATTTGCAGCGCAGCAAAACTTAGTAATCTAGCGCATGCAGGCCCCGTCGGCAAATTGACACGTTCTGTCCCTCTACTCGTAGATACCCTGCCACAAACCGACATCCCGATGCGCTATTATCGGAAGCATCAAGCTGGAGTTTTTATTGAAGCTGCACACCGACCCTGCATCGGCCCTGAATACCGTCACCGCCTACGGTGATGGGTACATTGAAGTCAACCAGGTACGATTTTCCCATGCCGTCGCCTTCGGCCCCGAAGGCACGGTCTCTGAATGGCCTGTCCAGGCTGCCGCGGACATCACCGCGTCCCTTTTGCAACAGGCCGCCGGGCTCTCCGAAGCCAAGCGCGATCCGTTGGCCTTTCTGGACGAACCCGAGAGCGGCACGCTGGCCAAGGGCACGGGCCCCGAAGTCCTGCTCGTCGGGACGGGAGCCCGGCAACGCCTGCTGAGCCAAGACGTCCTGCGCCCGCTGTTGGCGGTCGGCATTGGCGTCGAAGTCATGGACACCCAGGCCGCCGCCCGCACATACAACATCCTGATGGCGGAGGGCCGGCGCGTGGTCGTCGCCCTGCTGCCGACCCAAGGAGATCTCCCCACATGACCACGCTCATCGGCAAACCCGCCCCTCTTTTTACCGCTGAAAGCACCATCGGCCCGATCAGCCTGGAACAATGCCAGGGTCGCGCCGTCGTGCTGTATTTCTATCCCAAGGACAACACCCCTGGCTGCACGACCGAGAGCCAGAATTTCCGCGACCTGCATCCCGAGTTCCTCGATGCCAGCACCGTCGTCATCGGCGTGTCGCGCGACTCGCTGAAATCGCACCAGAATTTCCAGGCAAAGTACGAGCTGCCCTTTCCTCTCATCGCGGACACCGATGAGACCGTCTGCAACCTATACGGTGTCATCAAGCAGAAGAACATGTACGGTAAACAAGTACGTGGTATCGAACGCAGTACGTTTCTGATCGACGCGTACGGTCGGCTGGTCCAGGAATGGCGCGGGGTCAAGGTGCCCAATCACGCCAATGAAGTCCTGCAAGCCGCCCGCAGTATTGGTTAAGTCTGTCTGAGCATCATCGTCAGGCGCTAGAGCCGGCCAACCAGGAGAACCCCCTATATGCCGCTACCCAAGTTGCCCTCCCGACCCGCAGCTATCCTGACATTCCCCTCGGGCGAGACCGCCCGACCCAAAGCCCGCCCCAGCAAAGCTGCGGGAACGGCACCCTCGGCACGCGCCGAGGCGGTCAACACCCTCCCTGTACAACCCGAACTAGACGGCCTCAAATCGCAGGCCCACGCACCGGCAACGGTGCCCAGTATTGCCCCAGCCCCCGTAGCAGCCAAGACGCGTGCACCGCGCGCTGCCAAGCCCGCCGCCCCGGCCCGCAAACCCAAGGCGCGCGCCCAATCCGCCGTACGCAAGCTGTTCGTGCTGGACACCAACGTCCTGCTGCATGACCCGAGCTCGCTGTTCCGCTTCGAGGAACACGACATCTTCCTGCCCATGATGACGCTCGAAGAGCTCGATCATCAAAAGAAAGGCATGTCCGAGGTCGCCCGCAATGCGCGCCAAGTCAGCCGTTCGCTGGATGCGCTGGTCAACGATGCCGAGCAACTGGACGAAGGACTCGAGCTCAGCGCCCTAGGCAACAAGGACGCCACCGGCCGGTTGATGTTCCAAACCACGGCGATCCACAGCACCCTGCCCTCGGACCTGCCGATGGGCAAGGCAGACAACCAGATCCTGGGCGTCGTGCGCGCGCTGCAAGAAAAATTCCCTCAGCGCGAGGTGGTGCTGGTGTCCAAGGACATCAACATGCGCCTGAAGGCCCGTGCCCTGGGCATGGCCGCCGAGGACTACTACAACGATCACGTTCTCGAAGACTCGGACCTGATGTACTCGGGCGTGATGCAATTGCCCGAGGATTTCTGGAATCGCCATGGCAAGGACGTCGAGTCCTGGCAACAAGGCGGCACCACGTTTTACCGTATCCATGGCCCGCTGTGTTCGCAGTTCATGGTCAACCAGTTCGTGTATTTCGAAGGCCAGATGCCGCTGTATGCGCAGGTACGCGAGGTCAGCGGCAAGACCGCCGTCCTGGCCACCCTGCGCGACTATACCCACGGCAAAAACAACGTCTGGGGCATTACCGCACGCAATCGCGAGCAGAACTTCGCCATGAACCTGCTCATGAATCCCGACTGTGACTTTGTGTCGCTGCTGGGTCAGGCCGGTACGGGCAAAACGCTGTTGGCGCTGGCCGCCGGGATCACACAAGTCCTGGAAACCAAGCGCTATACCGAAATCATCATGACCCGCGTGACGGTTCCGGTCGGCGAAGACATCGGCTTTTTGCCGGGCACCGAGGAAGAAAAAATGCTGCCCTGGATGGGCGCATTGGAAGACAACCTGGACGTGCTCAACATGAACGACAGCGAGGGCGGCGCCGACTGGGGGCGCGCTGCAACGATGGATCTGATCCGTTCGCGGATCAAGGTCAAATCGCTGAACTTCATGCGCGGCCGTACGTTCCTGAACAAATATCTGATCATCGACGAAGCCCAGAACCTGACGCCCAAACAGATGAAGACATTGGTTACCCGGGCGGGCCCGGGCACCAAGGTCGTCTGCCTCGGCAACGTGGCGCAGATCGATACGCCATATCTGACCGAAGGCAGCTCGGGCCTGACGTTTGTGGTAGACCGGTTCAAGGGTTGGCCACACGCGGGGCACGTCACGCTGCAACGTGGCGAGCGTTCGCGTCTGGCGGATTACGCCGGCGACGTGCTGTAACGACTACGGCGTCTGGTGCGCATCGTGAGCAGCCCCCTCTACGTCAGAGGGGGCTGTTCCATTTCATGCTGATCACACCGGCCGCCAAGAGGCGTACTATGCACGCAAAGCACTGCGATGCCTGCTAGCTATCACCTTCAAATTACCGTCCACCTATCATGTCTGAATTGCTTCCTGTCGGCATTACCATGGGCGATGCCGCCGGCATCGGTCCGGAAATCATTGTGAAAGCCTGCGCACAAGGCTTACGCGCACCTGTGGTCGTCTACGGCGATGCAGGAGCGTTGCGCCATGCGGCCGGCCTGCTCGGCGCCAGGATGGAAGTTATGGACATTGCAAACGCCAGCTTGGCCAGCGGGACGCCGGGCCGTATCGAAGTCATTCCCTGTAGCGCTCCCCTGCCGCCGGACCTGCCTATTGGAAAAACCAGCGCAGCCGCCGGGCAGGCTGCCTACGACTATCTGTGCGCAGCCATCGACGATGCACAGGCAGGCCAGATCCGCGCCATCGTCACCGCGCCATTGAGCAAGCATTCCATGCATCTGGCCGGCATCGATCAGCCGGGCCACACCGAAATCCTGGCAGAGCGGTCAAACACTACCGATTTCGCCATGATGCTGGCCAATGATGAGTTACGGGTGCTGCTGGTGACCATCCACATGGCGTTGGCGGACGTACCCAAGGCCATCACGCCCCAAGCCGAGCTTCGCGCCATTCGCCTGGCCGATCTGGCTTGCCGGCAAATGGGCATTGCGCGCCCCCGCATCGCGGTGGCCGGACTGAATCCTCATGCCGGCGAAGACGGGAAATTCGGCCGCGAAGACCTGGATGTGATCGCGCCGGCGATCAGTCACGCACGCGCTGAGGGATTAGAGGTTTCCGGCCCCTGGCCCGGAGACACTATTTTCATGCGGGCGCGTCGCGGTGAATTCGATATCGTCGTGGCGCAATATCACGACCAGGGCTTGATCCCGGTGAAGTACCTGGGCGTTGATCATGGGGTCAATGTGACTGTTGGACTGCCCTTCGTACGCACCAGCGTGGATCACGGCACCGCTTTTGATATTGCCGGTAAAGGTATCGCGGATCATTCGTCGCTGGTTGCAGCGTTTGATCTGGCGCTGGCCATGACGCCGTAACTGCTGGGCCTTCGACACGGCCGCTGGCCAGTAGCCGGTTGACTGGCTTGACTGGCTATCGCCCTCCCCACGGCCGACCATCAGGATGCCGACTTGCTTTTCCTCAGCTCCGACGCCAATCGAGTACGCGCCAATCTGCCAGCCGCCGCGCGATTCGACCCCTGCCAATATTCCGCGTCGACATTCTGTATGCGAGTCGCTGTGCTAAGCATGTGGTGAAAGGCCGCGGCCCTGGCGGCCTCGACATCTCGCCTCTCGATGGCGGCACGTATTGCCTCGTGTTCGTTACGCACCTGATTGGCTAGTTGCTCCTGGCGCGCTTCGTTGCCACGCGTCACGCGAATAGCATCCTTCAACGCGCGCGTCAGCATCCCCAGCAGTTCGGAATAATGCGGATTGCCGGTCGCCTGCGCAATCGCGATATGAAACGCCAGATCCTCTTCCACCCCATCGCCATTTTTGGCGACAGCGTGATCTATCTCTGCCAGCGCCAGATTGATACGCGCCATATCTTGGTCGCTGCGCCGCTCGGCCGCTAATGCGGCCATTTCCGCCTCCAGCCCGCGGCGCAGCTCGATGATGCGCAACACTCCGCGCGCGGGGTCCTCGTCCGGCGTGCCCAATCGAAACACATCGCTGGACGCCGGATCCAGCACCACCGTGCCGCTGCCCTGACGCGTATCCACCAAGCCCGCGGACTTCAAGCGCGAAATCGCCTCCCGGATCACGGTACGGCTCACACCATACTGCTCCATCATGAATTTTTCCGTAGGCAGCCGGGCGTTGACGGGATACGCGCCACGCCGGATTTCCTGCGCCAGCATATCCGTCAGTTGATCGGATAGCGTCCTTTCAGGGGAAGGTTTTTTTTCGGGCATGGCTTGGGTAACGGATTCCCTCTTGACAAATTCGTCGTACAAATTGATAGTACCAAAAAATAGACGAAGGAGGCATTGCAGGCAATGGCAGTCACTGCGACCAAACCCAAGGCATATCTATGCCGCCGTTTTCCGAAAGCGATCGAAGCCGCTTTGCGCGAGCGCTATGAGCTTCAGGTCAATACGGACGACAGCATTTTGCGGCCGGAACAGATCGCGCAATCCGCGCAGGGATCCGAAATCCTGTTTGCCAGCGCGACTGAGCAGATCAACGCGGATGTGCTGCGCCAGCTGTCCCCTACGCTGCGCTACGTCGCCACGCTGTCCGTGGGATACAACCACATCGATATGGCGACCGCGCAGGCACTGGGAATTGGCGTCCTGCATACGCCCGACGTGCTGAGCGACGCTTGCGCAGAGATTGCCATGATGCTGATGCTCAATGCCTGCCGCCGTGGATACGAGGCAGACCGCATGGTCCGTACCGACAGCTGGCCCGGATGGAGCCCCACCCAACTATTGGGCCTGGGCTTGAAAGGCAGACGGGTGCTGATCTTCGGCATGGGCCGCATCGGCAGGGAGATCGCCACCCGGGCGCGTGCCTTTGGGATGGAAATCCATTACCACAATCGCCGCGCGCTAGCCGACGATCTGGCCCAGGGCGCGATCTATCACGCTGACTTTGACGACGGCCTGCGCAATGCCGACGTACTGGTCATTGCCGCACCGGGTTCGCCTGAACTGAAAGGCGTCATCAACGCAGAACGCATCGCCCAACTGCCCGAAAACGCCGTAGTGATCAACATTTCACGCGGCGAGCTGGTTGACGACGACGCCCTGATCCAGGCCCTGTCCTCAGGCAAGCTATTTGCTGCGGGCCTGGATGTCTACGCCAACGAACCGAATATCGACCCACGCTACCGTGAATTGGACAACGTGTTTCTGACCCCGCACATCGGCAGCGCCACACACGAAACCCGTGACGCCATGGGATGGCTGCTGATCAACGGCCTGGACGCCCTGTACCAAGGCACGACTCCCGACAATTTGCTCGGCACGCGCTGAGATGCCCTTTTTTCATGAGGTTATCCAATGAATTTGCAACGACCCTCTCTATTTCGCCAACAATGCTACGTCGGAGGAAAATGGATCGACGCCTCCGGCGGCAAGACCATTGACGTCACCAACCCCGCCGACGGCTCCGTCCTCGGCACCGTCCCATCACTGACGCAGCAGGACGTACGCCAAGCGGTCGAGGCGGCAAACAAGGCGCTGCCGGCATGGCGATCCATGGCTGCCAAGCAACGCTCACAGTTGATCCGCCGCTGGTTCGACTTGTGCATGGCGAACCAGGAAGACCTGGCCACACTGCTGACTTTGGAACAGGGCAAACCGTTGAAAGAATCGCGCGGCGAGATTGCCTACGGTTCGTCGTTCCTGGAATGGTTCGCAGAAGAAGCCAAACGCGTCTATGGCGACATCATTCCCGCCGCCTCATCCGATCGCCGTATCGTCGTGATCAAGCAGCCTGTCGGCGTCGTCGCCGCCATTACGCCGTGGAATTTCCCCAATGCAATGATCACGCGCAAAGCCGGCGCGGCGCTGGCTGCGGGCTGCACCATCGTCATCAAGCCAGCGACGGCCACGCCCTATTCCGCCCTGGCTCTGGCCGAATTGGCAGAAGAAGCAGGCATTCCCGCAGGCGTGCTGAACGTCGTGACGGGCAGCTCGGGCACGGTCGGTGGTGAACTCACCAGCAACCCGCTGGTGCGCAAACTATCCTTTACCGGCTCGACCAGTGTCGGCAAATTGCTGATGGAACAATGCGCCGGCACCATGAAAAAAGTCTCAATGGAGCTTGGCGGCAATGCGCCTTTCATCGTGTTCGATGACGCAGACCTGGACTTGGCCGTGGCCGGTGCCATGGCTTCGAAATTCCGCAATGCCGGTCAGACCTGCGTCTGCGCCAATCGGATTTTCGTACAGGACGGGATTTATGATGCCTTTGCCGAGCGCCTGAAAAAAGCCGTGCTGGCACTGAAGGTCGGCGACGGTCTGCAAGACAGCATCGACCTGGGTCCGCTGATCGACCAGGCCGCTATCGACAAGGTACAGGAACACGTCGATGACGCGCTCGCAGGCGGCGCCACCGCATTGACCGGCGGCCGCGCCCATGCATTGGGCGGCCTGTTTTATGAGCCATCCATCCTGGTCAACGTCTCGCGCGACGCCAAGCTCATGCAGGAAGAAACCTTTGGTCCGGTCGCGCCGCTCATTCGATTCAGTACGGAACAAGAAGTCATCGACCTGGCCAACGACACGCCGTTCGGCCTGGCTTCTTATTTCTATACATCGGACTATAGCCGCGCCTGGCGCGTCTCCGAGGCGCTCGAAACCGGCATCGTAGGTTTGAACGAAGGCATCATCTCGACCGAGCTAGCCCCGTTTGGCGGCATCAAGGAATCCGGCGTCGGCCGCGAAGGCTCCAAATACGGCGTCGATGATTATGTCGAGATCAAATATATCTGCGCGGGCGGCCTGGGCAAGGCCTGAGCGCTGCCCCGACACCAGGGCAAAGCGCGAGTCGCCCTGCACATAGAACCCTCATACCACCCACACCCGACGAGGCCCGCAACCTGATGGCTGCGCCTCGTTCCTCCCCGGCAGTCATGCCGGGGTTTCTCGGAGCAATGAATGACAACCAATAAACCGCAAATCGGCCTGATTGGCGCCGGTCTGATGGGATCAGGCATCGCGGCCAGCCTGCTGCGCAACGGTTTCCCCCTGACCATCCTCGAACATGCGGGCAACCAGCCGCTGGACAAACTGCTCGCGGCCGGCGCGAAAACGCTGCCGAAGGCGTCGGCGTTGGCCGCCGCGGCAGACATTCTGATCATATGCGTCACGGGGTCGCCCCAGGTCGAGGCCGTACTGTTTGACGCGGACGGCGCGTTGCAAGGCCTGCGTCCCGGCAGCACGGTGATCGACTGCTCGACTGCGATCCCGTCTTCCACACGCAAAATCGCTCAAGCAGTCCAAGAGGCGGGCTGCGATTTCCTGGATGCCCCGATGACGCGCACGCCCAAGGAAGCAGCAGAGGGCCGGCTGAACCTGATCGTCGGCGGCGATAAGAACGTCTTTGAAAAATGCCTGCCTGTGCTGCAGAGCTACGCCGAAAACATCGCCTACGCGGGCGGCGTGGGCAGCGGCCATCAGATGAAATTGCTGCACAACTACGTGTCGCTGGGCTTTTCCGCGGTCTTGGCCGAGGCCGCCGCATGCGCCCGTCAGGCGGGCACCGATCCAAAAGTGTTCTGCGACATCCTGGCCGCAGGCGGCGGTGGCGGCGTGGTGCTCAATCGACTGCGCCCCTACATCGAGTCGGAAGACTCATCGGGTTTCGTGTTCTCTATTTCCAACGCGCTGAAGGACATGGGCTACTACTGCACCATGGCTGAAGAACAAGACTCGCACAATGCCCTGGCCAACGGCGTCAAACAGCTGTATGCACAGGCGGCGCAGACGGGCTTGAGCCAATCGCCCGTGCCTACCCTCGTGAGCTATTTGGCAACATCGCCGGCAAACACGGCGAAGTAGGCACGACGTTCTGCTGCAGTAACCGACAGGTTTGATTGACGTGCCCCGGTTGGAGGCTCGATAGAGCCTTCAGCCAGGGATACGACGATCATGCCGCCAACAATCAAAACGACATCAACGAGGAGACAATATGAAAATTACCCGCATTACTGCGATCCCCATTTCCTACCGCTTGCCTGAAGGCAAAACGGTGACAATGGGCGTGGGCAGCACCTTGAAACGCGACGCCATTATCGTGCGTGTCGAAACGTCCGAAGGCATCACCGGATACGGTGAATCGCATCCGGGGCGTAGTCCCAGCGCGATCGCCAGCCACATCCATAACACCTTGTCGCCCTTGCTGGTGGGCATGCCTGCCACCGACGTCGTGGGCGCATGGCAGCGCATACACCGCATGCAGTTCTCCAGCCACGGCCTGGGTGCGGGCGCCGCCCTGGCGCTGTCCGGCATCGACATGGCCCTGTGGGACATTCGTGGCAAGGCCGCCAACATGCCTCTGTACGAACTGCTCGGCGGCTCGCGCAAACGCTTGCCTGCGTATGCCGGCGGGATTGCATTGGGTTATCAAGCCCCGGAAACGCTCGCTGAAGAAGCACTGTCATACATCGAACAGGGCTATCGTGCGGTCAAACTACGCATCGGCGACACGGTAAAAGACGACATTGCCCGCTGCCTGCACGTCAGGAAAATGGTGGGCGACGAGATCGATATCCTGACCGACGCGAACACCGCCTACACCATCGCCCAGGCGCGCCGCGTATTGCCGGCATTGGCAGACATTCAAGCAGGCTGGCTGGAAGAACCCTTTGCCTGCAACGATTTTGCGTCCTATCGCGAAGCCGCCAAGATCACGCCGCTGGTTCCTCTGGCCGCAGGAGAGAACCATTTCATGCGATTCGAGTTCGCCCAGATGCTGGAGGCAGGCGCCGTACAAGTATGGCAACCGGATCTGTCCAAGACCGGCGGCATTACCGAGTCGGTGCGGATTGCTGCGATGGCATCGGCCTTCCGTATCCCCATCAACGCACATAGTTCGGCAACCGGATTGAACCACGCCGCGACCCTGCATTTTCTCGCGGCAACGGAAAACGCGGGATATTTCGAGGCCTGCGTCTCTCACTTCAATCCGTTCCGGGACATGTTCGGGCCGACGTTCACCATCGGCAAAGATGGCTGCGTCGAGCCGCCCACGGGCCCAGGCCTGGGCGTAGAAGTCGACGAATCCCTGTTCGACAAATTCCCCATGGTTGACGGCCCCGGCTACGTCGTGAAGTTCTAAATCAGCAACACCGGACGGGCCCCCTCGCCCGTCCACCGCAGCACCAAGTCGATCGATCCACAACAACATCAACGGAGACAGATCGCCGATGCGCTGCATAGCAGTTGGATGCGAAGGCAAATACAGGCTGGATCTGACGCTGCACCCCCATCCTGTCCTGCCTTCGTCTCACCGCTATGCCAGCGTCCAAGGCGGTCGGATAACACATCATGACGATTGGAAAACTGAGTGTAGTGCTGGGCAGCCTGAGTCTGGTCATCGCCACCACCGTCGCGCCGACAGCTCAAGCCGCATCCCCGTATCCCAACCAACCCGTACGCATTGTCGTCCCCTATCCTCCCGGCGGATTCAACGACACGCTTGCCCGGACCGCGAGCGAGTATCTGACCAAGGCATGGAAGCAGTCTGTCATTGTCGAGAATAAACCCGGCGGCAACACGCTGATCGGCAATACCTTCGTCGCGGAATCCAAGCCGGATGGCTATACGCTGCTGATCACGCCCTTGCCGTTTTCTGCGTTGCCAGGGCTATATCGGGACAAGATGAAGTACGACGCGCTCAAGGATTTTGAGCCCATCATCTGGGCGGGCAGCACACAAAACATCCTGACGGTACGCGCCGACTCCCCGTTCAAAGACGTCAAATCGCTCATCGCATACGCCAAGGCCAATCCCGGCAAGCTCAATTATGGATCCACCGGTTCCGGCTCATCGAACCATCTCTCTATGGAGCTCTTTCTGGAACTGACCGGCACCAAGATGTCGCACATTCCCTATAAAGGCAGTGCGCCAGCGGTAACGGCGCTACTGGCCGGAGACATCGACGTGCTGTTCGATAACCTGCCGAACGTTTATCCCAACATCACGGCGGGCAAATTGGCCGCGCTGGCGGCGACAGGCGCCAAACGCCCCGCCTTGTTACCCAACATTCCCACGGTTGTCGAAGCAGGCGTTCCAGGATATGAAGTCAATGTCTGGTTCGGCATGCAAGCCCCTGCCGGCACGCCCACCGACATCGTGCAAAAAATCAACGCCGACATGGTAAAGATGCTGCATGAAAAGGATGTCGTCGAGCGATTCGGCAAACAAGGCGTGGAAATTGTCGCGAGCACGCCAGCGGAATTCAAAACATTGGTCAATAGCGAGGTCAAGAAATGGACCGGCGTTATTGACCGGGCGGGAATCAAAATCGAATAGCCAGCCGGACGTCCACCCTACAAATAGCTGAATATCGCACTAGACGTGGCGGTCTACAATAATCGCCTTTGACCGCCACGTCGGCGATCGTTTAGCAGCTTATTTCCAATGTCCCGCTACACCCGATTTTTGCCCGACCGCTTCACGCTCTTTCTTGTTACCACTGTCATCATCGCCAGTCTGTTTCCTGCTCATGGGCAGGGTTTGGTGGCTTTTAACTGGATCACCAATCTAGGCATCGCACTGCTGTTTTTCCTGCATGGCGCCCGTCTATCGCGCGAGGCCATTATTGCCGGTGTCATGCATTGGCGCTTGCACCTGACGGTATTCTCGGCAACGTTCATCATGTTCCCCATCCTGGGGGTAGCGCTCAAACCGCTGCTTCAGCCGCTGGTCACGCCCGAGCTCTATACCGGCATTCTGTTCCTGTGCTGCTTGCCCGCGACGGTGCAGTCGGCCATCGCCTTCACGTCCATGGCCCGGGGAAACGTCCCTGCCGCGGTCTGCAGTGCGTCGGCATCCAGCCTGCTGGGCATTTTCCTCACGCCGCTGTTGGCGGGCACGGTCGTAGTGGCCAGCGCAAACGCACCGATTTCGTTTGATGCCGTAGGCCAGATCATGTTGCAGCTGTTGCTGCCATTTATCCTGGGCCAGATCATGCGCCGCTGGATCGGTGCATGGGTATACAAACGCAAGGCCTTGCTGAAATTCGTGGACCAGGGGTCGATTTTGCTGGTGGTGTATACGGCTTTTTCAGAAGCGGTCAACGAAGGGCTCTGGCATAACACGCCTGTGCCTGCGTTGCTGGGCCTGGTATTTTCCTGCGCAGTGTTGCTGGCCTTGGCGCTGCTGGGCTGCGTGATTCTGGGCAAAGTCTTCAAATTCAGCATCGAAGATCGCATCACGCTGTTGTTCGGCGGCTCAAAGAAAAGCCTGGCTAGCGGAATTCCCATGGCGCAAGTGATTTTTGCGGGGCAAGCCGTAGGAGCCATCGTGTTGCCGTTGATGTTGTTTCATCAGATTCAACTGATGGTTTGCGCGATGTTGGCTAGCCGGTTTGCGAAGCGGCCGCATTGACGAACGTTTGATGATGCTTGGATTATTGGAGAATTTCTGAGTACTCATGGACGTCGATGCACTGTCAAAGAAGCGCCCTACGCATCATCGCCGCAAGCCTCACTCGCGGCCAAGCAGATCTTCCAACCAGGCACCACGCCACCCCTCCCGCATGCCCGGACCGATCGCTTGAGGTGGCCGCGCAGGGCGGCCGCCGAAAGCAGCACTGCAAGATCTTTCTCTCTACCAATGTGGCCGCAGAAAAACGCCAAGCAAGAAAGTCGTGCCAGCGATGCAGAGAATTCTAGTTGCCGCCAGTCGAGCCGAGGCAATCGGCCCGGCCGGGCGCCTCAAAGTCGAGCGAGCAGCCACCGTAGGGAGGCCCGTAGGGGCCGGACGAGGTGAGCGACGCGGTGTCCGGCGCCCGCGCGCCGGA
>Ga0164243_10004274_pt1 | contig 22476 bp, 20 predicted proteins | sample OricompcompostOP_FD_108781 | JGI IMG/M metagenome (GOLD analysis project Ga0164243, IMG submission 108781) | Organic Plus compost microbial communities from Emeryville, California, USA - Original compost - Organic plus compost (OP) | ecosystem: Engineered > Solid waste > Mixed feedstock >...
CCGCCGCCAGCCCGACCGCAGCCCTTCGGAGACGATCGAGGCGAGGACCGGCCCGCGCCCGTACAGCAGGATCCGGGCGTTCCTGAGCTGCTCGAAACGCCATTCCGGCGAGTCGTACGCGTAGCGGATGAACGCTATCTCGGGCGCATACTCCGCGCGGGTCCGCTCGGAAAGGCCGTGCGGCCTGTCGTCGCGCGCGTCGACCACGAAACGCTGCTCGGCCAGCGTCCGGACGAGTCCCTCCACCATTTCGCGGTGCGCGTCGGGCAGCCCCCGAGTGATCTCCTCAATCGTCCGCTCGCCGGACAGCTGCGGCGCGAGGCCGCTGATCCAGCGGTAGACATGCCGTCCTTCCAGCACGCAGGACGCCAGTCCGCTCTGGATGTACACACCTTCCTGACATTCGACGAATCGAACGTCGTCCAGCAGGCGTGGGCGCATCACCCCGTCCTTTCGCACGCCGTACGCGCGGCGCGTGCCCCCGCACGCACCACGTACCTTCGGAAATCGCCGTGCTCGCGCCAGGAACCGTGGAAAGCGCTGATGCCGAAGACCTGCCCGGCCGGTGGGGCACGAGCCGGTCTTCCCGCGTGGTCCCCGAAGTTCATCCCCGATATCTGATCGGCGGCCGGTACGTCCGCGGCGCGTCCCGGGCCGGCGACCACGCGGCCGGGAGCGAGCCGCGCGTGATCCCGCGGCGGTCGTCCCGTGCACGGAGGACGCACCGCCGGGCGAGGTCCCCGGCGTCCGCGGCGCCGGGGATGATGTAGTGTCCGCACTCCGGACGACTACCGTGTGCACATGGGTTGCCGACCCTAGGAGGCCACGGATGTAAGCCGCCTTATATAAGGCACCTTACTTTGGCGCGCTCACGGAATTCAAGACGGAGTTGTCAATGGCCGATGAAGATCTCGACAGTGTGGATCCGCTCACCCGGCCCTATTACCTGATCTACCAGCTCAGTTTCCTCATCGGTCACGACCTCGACCGCGTGCTGCGGCCGGTGGGCCTCACCCGTGCGCAGCTCGGCGCGCTGAGCCACCTCGCCCGCGAGGGCGACATGTCGGCCGCCGACCTGGCCAGGCGAAGCTACGTCACCGCCCAGTCGATGGGCGCGGCCCTCGCGCAACTGGCCGAGCAGGGACTCGTGGTACGGCGTACGCGCAAGGACAACGCCCGCGTCATCGAGACGTCCATCACCGACAAGGGCCGTCACCTGTACCGGCAGGTGCGGGAGAGGCTGCGCGACGCGGAGAACCGGCTGCTGGTGAACCTGGACGAGCCCGAAGTCGAACGCCTCGTCACCCTGCTCCGGCTCATCCACGACCGCCTGCTGTCCGCGGACATGGCCGAGCGGAGCCGGTGAACCTTTCACCGGTCGCCGGGCTTCCGCATCCCGGCCGAATGCCGACCACGCCCCGCCCCGATCCATCCCGGATCGAAGCCGGTGAACCTTTCACCGGTCGCCGGGCTCCGCATCCCGGCCGAACCCCGGCCGCGTCCCGCCCCGGCCCATCCGGATCCCATCCCGGGTCGAAGCCGATGGCCCATCCAGCCGGTCGCCAGGCTCCGCATCCCTGCCGAACCCCAGCCGAACCCCAGCCGCGTCCCAGCCGAACCCAGCCGCGTCCCGGCCGGAATGGGAACCCGGAACGAAGCCGGTGAGCCGTCTTTGAACGGCCAGGCTCCGCGTCTCAGCCGCTTCCCGCCCCAGCGCCGGGTTTCATGCCCGAACGGCCCCGCCTGTTTCGGCCGGGACGGGCGGGGCTAGATCCAGCCGGACTCGCGGGCGATCCGGGCCGCGTCCGTGCGGTTCCGGGCGCCGGTCTTGCAGATGACGCGCGAGATGTAGTTGCGGACGGTCGCCGTCGTCAGGCAGAGCTCGCGGGCGATCTCGCAGGTGGACGCGCCTGTGCCGATCAAGGCCACGATCGCCTGCTCGCGGGGGGTGAGCGGGCTCGGGCGATGCACGATCGCCTGGGCGGCCAGGGCCGGGTCGATGGCCAGGCCGCCGGCGGCGAGCTGGCGGATGCTCTCGGTGACGCGCTGCACGGGGGCGTCCTTCAGCAGGAAACCGGCGACGCCCGCCTCCAGCGCCCGCCGCAGGTGCCTGACGCGGGCGAAGCCGGTGAGGATCAGGACGGGGCACGTGGGCAGCGCCGCCTTCAGCTGGGCGGCGGCGCCGATCCCGTCGAGGCCGGGCATCTCGATGTCGATGACCGCGACGTCCGGCGACGTCTTCAGGGCGTGCGGTACGACCTGGTCGCCGCGCCCCACCTCGGCGACGACGTCGATGTCGGACGTGAGGCGGAGCAGGGCCACCAGCCCCTCCCGCACGACATGATGGTCCTCAGCCAGCAGGACGCGGATCACTGTGACCTCCGAGTTCCACCAGGAGCGTGAATCCCGACCGATCGTCGCCGTCGGCCGACATCGAACCGCCGAGCGCCTCGACCCGCTCGCGCACCCCGTGAAGCCCCGTCCCCCACCGCGTCCCCCGCCGCGTCTCGGACCATGCCCCGGACCGCATCTCAGACCGCGTCTCAGACCGTGTTGCGTGCCGGGTCTCGGGCCGCATCCCCGGCCGCGTCTCAGAGCGTGTCCCGGGCTGCGTCTCAGGTCGTGTTGCGCGCCGCGTCTCGGGCCGCATCCCCGGCCGCGTCTCAGACCGTGTCCCGGGCTGCGTCTCGGACCATGCTTCGGACCGTGTTCCCGGCCACGTCTCGCAACCCGCATCACACGACGTCACGCACCGTGTCTCACACGGCGTCACGCCCCGCGTCCCACCCCATGTCCCGTTCCTCGTCCCACCTCGGGTACCACCTGGTGCCCCGCCTTGTGTCCCGCCCCATGTCCCGCCTCGTACCCCGTCCCCGCCGACCCCGTCGTTGTGGACGCGGAGCACGATCCTGCCCGAGTCACGCGAGAGGTCGATGCGGCAGTTCGCCGCCGCGCTGTGCTTGACGACGTTGGTCGCCGCCTCTCGGACGATCCACCCCAAGGCGTCGCTCACCGGCGCGGGAAGGCCGTCGGCCGCCGCGTTGACGACGCACCGGACGCCGGACAGCTCCAGCAGGTCGACGGCTGCGGCCAGCTCCTTCTCGAAGTCGAGGCTGATGTGCGCGGCGACGGCGGCGCCGGTGTCCCGTCTGGCGGCGTTCGCGATGGCGACGAGTTCGTCGACGGCCGCCCTGGCTCTGGCCCGGTCGACGTCCGCCATGACGGTCGCCAGGTCCGCCTTGAGCCGGATCGCGGTGAGCGTGTGGCTCAGCAGGTCGTGCAGTTCGCGGGCGACGCGGCGGCGATCCCGGGCCACGGCGGCGCCGGCCCGCGCAGCGCGCTCGGCCCGCGCGTCCGCGATTCTTCGCGCGTAGTGCAGCGTGCCCGTCGTGAGAATCGGCGTGACCACCAGATTCGCCGCGAAATGGTGCTGCGCGCGGTGGTGGCCGCCCAGGGCCATCTGCAGTACGGCCGCCGTGACGGCTCCGGCCGCGAGCGCGGCGGAGAGGCCGAACCGCAGCACGGCCGTGGCGGCGGCGATCACCATGCTCCACACGTGCAGCCAGCCGTCGCCGATGAAGGGCCAGGGCGCGAGGCCGCCTGCGACCAGTCCGCCGAGCTCCCACCAGCCTCGGCGGCGCTCGGCCGCCAGATGACCGCGTACGACGCGGGCGAACAGCACCGCCATGAGGGCGAGCAGCGCGCACGCGGCGAACGCCCGGGCCACGTCGCCGGAGACCAGCAGCGGGACGATCGGCACCGACATCGGCAAGGCGGCTATCAGCGTCACCGTCATGGTGAGCCGTGTGACCGAGTAGCGCGACGCGTCTGTCACCGATAGCCCCACTCTGTCGATGACAACCCATGCCCGGACAACTCACGCATTCCCAACGATCGGCGCGAACGGCAGGCGGGGGCGCGTGCGCGGTCGCCGGCCGGCTCGTGGGACAGTGCCGGCTCGATCGCCGGCTCACTCATTGTGTGAGCGCGCGGACGAGGGTGTCGTCGTCAACAAATGGGGAACTTCCCAGCAAATCTACAACTCGTTTTGTCATCTCCAGTAATGGACAATCGCCAACCCCGATGGTTGACGAGCTCAGTCAAGAGCTTCAGGGGCCGGCTCACGCCATCCCGTTTCCATACCGCCGATGAACCCGCGGGCAAGCGGCGCGGCGCACGATGGCGCATGCTCACTTACGAACGCATCGAGGCCGCTCGACGGCGACGGTGGGCTTCGGCACTGCTGTACCTCACCGACCGGTGCCCGGTCGGCTGCGCGCACTGCTCGGTGGACGCCCGCCCGGACGGGCCGAGGATCTCGGACTGGCCGCTGTTCGAGCAGGTCGTCGCCGCACTCTGCGCCACGGCGAGCTTCGAGATCGTCGGCATCTCCGGCGGCGAGCCGTTCACCGAGCGCCGCGGGCTCACCCACGCCACGCGCGAACTCGCCGAGGCCGGGAAGTCCGTCGTGCTGTACACCAGCGGCTACTGGGGCGACCCCGCGCCCTGGATCCGCCAGGTGCTCAAGCTGTCGAGCTGCGTCGTCCTCGGCGCCGACGCCTTCCATGCCCAGCGGCTGCCCGGCGACCGGGTCGTGGCCGCGATCAGGGCGACCGTGGAGGCGGGCTGCCGACTGGTCCTGCAAACGATCGGCCCCCGGAACCAGGCCGAGAGCCGCCCCCGGAACCAGGCCGAGAGCCGCGCCGAAACCCGCACGGCGAACCGCGCGGAAACCCCCGCCGCGATTCAAGCCGCGGACCGGGCGGGAATTCACGCCGCAGACCGCGCGGAAGGCCACGCCGAAACCCACGTCGAAATTCAAGCTGCGGACCGGGCGGCAACCCGCGCTGCAGACCGCGTGGAAGACCGGCCCGAAAGCCACCTCACGGACCGCGTGGAAATCCACGCCCAAGCCGCAGGCCGCTCGGCAGACCCGACCGAAACCCACACCGCGGACCGCACGGAAAACCAAGCCGAGAACCGCGCCGCGGATCTGCTCGCCCGTGCGCTCGGCCCCTCGTGGCGTGACCACGCCGAGATTCACGTCACGGGGCTCCTGCCGGTCGGCCGGGCCCGTGGCATGCGGGCCGCCGCCCCGGCGCGCCCCGCGCGGGACTTCGGCCGGTGCACGGTGGCCGACGCGCCCGTGGTCCGCTACGACGGGCGGGTGTCGGGGTGCTGCAACGAGACCGTCATCACCGGCGGCGGCCCGGCCGCGCTGCGGCGGCGCGCCCGCGACGCGGCCGAGCTCCGGCAGGCCCTCGACGCGTTCGAGACGGACCCGCTGCTGCGGTTCATCGGCGCCCACGGCCCGGGGCCCCTCGCCCATCTCGCCGGCCTGGAGGACCGGAAGTTCCGCCACATCTGCCAGGTCTGCCGGCGCCTCAACGAGCACTTTGCCGGTACGGCCCGCGACGGGCTGGCCGCGCTGGCGCTGCTGACCGGGGACGGCGCGCGGTGACGCCGAGCCGGATGCTGCGGGCCACGATCACGATGGCCGCGCCCGCGCTGCTGGCCGCGACCGCCCGCCTGTGGCGCGCGGACGACCTGGACCGGCGCTTCCCGGAGTATCTGCGGGTCATGCACGCGGTGATCCGTGCCACCGTCCCGCTGCTCACCGCCGCGCGCGACCGCAGCCACGCCCTCGGCGACGCCGTGCTCGCCGACTACTTCGCCGAGCACGCGCGGGAGGAGGCGGACCACGACGTGTGGCTGCTGGAGGACCTCGCGGTCGTCGGGCGTCCGGCGATGGCCGCGCCGCCGCCCGTCGTCGCCGAGCTCGTGGGCCCCCAGTACTACTGGGTGCTGCACGAGCACCCGGTGAGCCTGCTCGGCTACATCGCGGTCATGGAGGGCCATCCGCCGACCGGCGAGCTCATCGCCCACCTCGAACGGCGGACCGGATACCCGCGGGCGGCCTTCCGCACCATGCGCCGCCACGCCGACCTCGACGTGGGGCACCGCGCGTCCCTGGACCGGCTGCTGGACCGGCTCGCCCTGGACGACGCCGCCCGGCTGGCCCTGCGCGTCAGCGCCCTGCACAGCGTGCGGACCGCCGCCCGGCTGTTCGCCCGGCTGGCCGATTGAACCGGTCATATACCCGGACGATACCGATTCATCGGCGGGCCGCCGGAGAATCGGCGGCATTACGAGAAGAAAGCAAACGGTCAATAGCGTCGCCAAGTGAAGGACCCATGACTAGCGGCATTTCTCTCTCGGATCGAGACCTCACCATGCTGGCTCTGCTGGCGTCGGGGCTGTCGACGGAACGCATCGCGCGGCAGCTGTTTCTCAGCAAACCGACCACGGCGGAGCACTGCGGCAGGCTGTTCGCCCGGTTCGGCTGCAAGAACCGCACGGAATTGGTCGCCTTCGCGTACGCGCACGGTCTGCTTGAAACGGGCGTGTGGCCGCCCCGCGCCGTTTCGCGGACCCACCGGAATCCGGCACCGCACCCCTCCCCTGACGGCCTGACGAGGTGATCATGAATAACGGCGCCGTGAGCGATCCGCCGCTGAGAAGAAACTGGCGATTCCAGTTCCTCTGGGCGGGTGCGGGGTTCTCCTATCTGGGCGACGCGGCGATCAACCTGGCGCTGCCCTTCCTGATCGTCGCGACCGGCGGATCGCCGGCGCTCGCCGGCCTCGCCACCACGGTCTCCCTCGCCACCGGCATCGTCGTCGCGGCGCCCGCCGGGGTGTGGGTGGACCGGATGGACCGGCGCCGCATCCTGCTGCTCGCCGAGCTGGTGCAGGCGCTCGCGTGGGGCACGTTCGCGGTGCTCGTGCACCTGGACGCGGTGGTGCCGTGGACCGTGGTCCTGGTGGCGGCGCTCAGCGGCGGCGCGGGCGCGTTCACCGGCCCGGCGACCGCCTCGGCGATCCAGGCGCTGGTGCCGAAGTCCCAGCTCGCCGCCGCGTACGCGCAGGTGCAGGCGCGGGCGTACGCGATCCAGCTCGGCGGGCCGCCGCTCGGCGGCCTGCTGTACGGGATCGGGCGCGCGGTGCCGTTCGCCTTCCAGGTGTTCGCCTCGGCGGTCTCCGTGGTGTGCTACATCGCGGCGAAGGTGCCGCGCAGGCCGGTGACCGGGGCGAGCCCCGCGCCGCCGGACGGCGCGCCCCCGCCGCCTCGGCGGTCCCGCGTCGCCGGCATGCGGGAGGATCTCCTCGAAGCCTTCCGCTGGCTGTTCCGGCAGCGCGGCCTGCGGGCCGTGCTCGGCGTGGCCGTCTTCATGAACCCGCTGGTCAACGCCATCTGGGTGCCGGTCATCGTGCTCGTCGGCGAACGCGGCGGGGCGTCGCTCGACACGGGCGTCATCATGGCCGGCGTGGGAGTGGGCGGGCTCATCGGCTCGCTGCTGTCGACCCGGCTGTGCGCGTGGGTGCCCGCGGGCAGGCTCGTCCTGCTGGTCGGGTTCCTGATGGGCGCGTCGTACTGCCTCATCCCGCTGCCGCTCGGCGTGCAGTGGCCGATCGTTCCCGTCATCGTGTCGTGCCTGGCGTCGCCCGCGTTGAACGTGGCGCTCATGGCGCTGATCGGGCACATCGTGCCCGGCTCGATGATGGGCCGCATGTCGTCGGTGCTGAGCGTGTCCTTCCAGGGCCTCTCCCCGCTCGGGCCCGTCATCGGCGGCCTGCTCGCGGCCACGCTGGGCGGCGCCGGGGCGCTGGTGGTCTGCGGCGTCTCGCTTCTGGTGGTCACCGCCGCGGCGGCGGCGAGCCGCGATCTGCGAAACCTGCGCGTTCCCGGCGACCCGCCCCCGGATTCCGCGGAACCGGCCGGAACGGAAGAGCCGGAAGACGACCCGGGCATGAATTCACGGCTCCGTGAGGAGGACGCCGAGCCCGAGGTCGTCGCCCACCGGAATATCGACGGTGAAAACACGCCGTGCGCCACCGGTCTCACGTCGGCGGCGTCAGGTGAAAATCCGGAAACCAATGGCCGGCATTAGCTCGTACGTGGTTGTGAGCCGCTTCTGATAATGACGGCGGAAAGCATTTCCCTACGATCGTAGGGTTGTCGGCCCGCCGTTCGAAGAACACCATTGAATTACATTTCCGCAGCTGAAGGGAATTGGCTCATGGCATTCGACGCACTCGCCTCGCTGCGCCAGGCCGGCATCGTCACCTCGAACACCTCCCCGGCCGTGGTCGACATTCTCAGCGGGCTGAGCGAGAGCGAGGTGGAGTTCCTCGCCTCCCTCGACGCCCGGATCAAGGCCGCCGTGACCCCCGAGGTCCTCGCGCACAGCGAGGAGGCCGACGAGGACACGCCCTGCCTGGTCGGCATGTCCTGCGGATCGTTCGGCAGCCACCGCCACTGACCACCAGCCGACCCACTGAGCCGGCCCGCTGAGCCGACCCACTCAGCCGGCACCGAGCCGGCCCGCCCGCCCGGCACGTACGGCCGCGTCCCTCGTACGCGCCATCCCGGCGAAGCGGTCACACCCCGCCCCCCTCTCACCGACCTTCGACCTCTCCGCCCTTCGACATCGAAAGGACACGGATCATGTCGTTCGACGCACTCGCCTCCCTGCGCCAGGCCGGCATCGTCACCCCGAACACCTCCCCGGCCGTGGCCGAGGTCCTCAGCGGCCTCAGCGAGAGCGAGGTGGAGTTCCTCGCCTCCCTCGACACCCGCATCAAGGCCGCCGTGACCCCCGAGGTCCTCGCCCACAGCGAGGAGGCCGACGAGGACACCCCCTGCCTGGTCGGCATGAGCTGCGGCGGGTTCGGCAACCGCCTCCAGTGACCACCAGCCGGCCCAGTGATCCGACCCACTGAGCCGACTCACTGAGCCGACCCGCTTAGCCGACCCACTTGGCCGACACCGAGCCGGCCCGCCCGCCGACACGTACGGCCGCGTCCCTCGTACGCGCCATCCCGGCGAAACGGTCACACCCCTCCCCGACCATCGAAAGGACACCGATCATGTCGTTCGACGCACTCGCCTCCCTGCGCCAGGCCGGCGTCATCACCGCGAACACCTCCCCGGCGGCGCTCGACGTCCTCAGCGGCCTCAGCGAGGGCGAGGTCAAGTTCCTCAGCTCCCTCGGCACCCGCATCAAGGCCGCCATGGCCCCCGAGGTCCTCGCGCACAGCGAGGAGGGCAACGAGGACACCCCCTGTCTGATCGGCATGAGCTGCGGCGGGTTCGGCCGCGAACTGCACTGAACCGACGAGCGAAAGGACCCGGACCATGTCATTCGACGCACTCGCCTCCCTGCGCCAGGCCGGCATCGTCAACGCCAACACCGCCCCGGCCGTGGCCGAGATCCTCAGCGGGCTGAGCGAGAGCGAGGTGGAGTTCCTCGCCTCCCTCGACACCCGCATCAAGGCCGCCGTGACCCCCGAGGTCCTCGCGCACAGCGAGGAGGCCGACGAGGACACGCCCTGCCTGGTCGGCATGTCCTGCGGATCGTTCGGCCGCGCGTTCTCCGTCAGCCAATGACCTCCGGCGGGCCGCCGCCGGGCCTCGGCGACGCCCGCGCGACCAGCGCAAACCCAGGACTCCCGTGATCGTCCGCGCGGGAGTCCTGGCCGAAACGACACGCTCAGGAGGTGCCGAGATGTTCGAAGGCCGCCACCGCGACGGGGTGTCCCGCCCCCGGGTGCTCCGCGGCAAGGACCACTGGTGGTTCCTCGGTCCCGGCGGGATCGCCAAGCTGTATCCGTGGCACGTGGACGGCGACGGCGCCCCGACGGCGGAGACGGCCGACTGGCTGCGCTCACGGGGCCTGTACCGGGAGCCCGCGCGGAAGATCTACAGCCTGACGGTGCTCACCACGACGCACTGCAACCTGGGGTGCTCCTACTGCTTCCAGAACCTGGGCCAGGACACGTCGGGCGGCACGGCCCCGCCGCGCATCTCGTACGCCAGGCTCAACTCGGCCACCATCAAGAAGACCCTCGACTTCACCCGTGAACGCATGGCCGAGGCCGGGCTCACCGGCCTGCAGATCACGCTGTTCGGCGGCGAGCCGCTGCTGAACCCCCGCGGCTGCGTGGAGCTCCTGGAGGCGGCCGTGCCGCTCGGCCTGCGCTCCGCCGACATGATCTCGAACGGCACGCTGCTGAACCCCGCCACGCTCAACCGGCTGAGCGGGCTCGGGCTGCGCGGCATCCAGATCACCTTCGACGGCGACCGGGCCGACCACGACGCCAGCCGGACGAAGCGGACCGGCGGCGGCACCTTCGACACGATCGTGTCGAACATCCGCGAGGCGCTGGAGAAGACGGACCTCCTCTTCTCCTTCCGCGTCAACGTGACCGAGCAGAACACGCCCGGCATCGACCGGCTCATCGACCGCCTGGCGGAGCGCCTGGACACGTCGCGGTGCGGCATCTACTTCAAGATCGTCGGGGACGTGGGGAACGGCTTCCACAACGACATGTCCGCCACCGACGAGCTGGCCAAGCGGTTCATCGACTGGAACCGGCAGGCGATGGCCCGCGGCTTCCGCATGGGCCGGCCGCGGGAGGAGGTGCCGTGCCCGGCCTGCTCCTTCCCCGACGGGCGGTTCGGCGCCGTGGTCAACGCCGACGGCAGCCTGTCCAGCTGCTGGGAGACCGCGGGCAAGCCGGAGTGGCGGGTCGGCACGGTCGCCACCGGATATTTGCCGCAGGAGGTCACCTCGTCCCGCTGGACGACCTGCGAGGAGGACTTCCTCAACTTCACCGACCTGGAGGCGTGGCAGCGGTTCCACGACACGGTCGACGCCGCCCTGCTCGACGACCTGGCCGCGCTCGGCCGGCTCGGGTGATCTCGATGCGGTACCCGGACGCCCCCCGCTCGGACGACCACGACGTGCTGCACGGCACCGCCGTGCCCGACCCGTACCGCTGGCTGGAGGATCCGGCGCACGACGGCACCCGGGCGTGGCAGGCCGCCCAGCGGGACCTGTACGAGCGTTTCCGGGAGCGGTGGGCGCACCAGGCGGACTGGTCCGCCCTGCTGGCCGGGCTGCGCCCAGGCGAGGGCGTCTCCGTGCCGGTCATCCGCGGCGACCGCACGTTCTTCGCGCGGGCCGCGAAAGACTCCGAGCACGCCGTGCTGTACGTCGCGGAGGGCGACGGCGAACGGGTGCTCATCGACCCGTCGGCGATCGACCCGTCCGGCGACACGGTCCTGGAGGACTGGGCCCCCTCCCCGGAGGGGGACCTGGTCGCCTACCAGCTCTCCGTGGGCGGCACCGAGGACTGCGTGCTGCGCGTGCTGGACGTGGCCACGGGCAAGGAGGTGGACGGGCCCATCGACCGGGTGCGCCGCACCTTCGTCGCCTGGCTGCCCGGCGGCGACGCCTTCTACTACGCGCGGCGCCTCCCGCCGAGCCCGGACGCGGGCCATGGCCCCTCCCCCCGGCGCATCCACCTGCACCGGCTCGGCGCCGACCCGGAGCAGGACGCCCTCGTCTTCGGCGAGGGCCGCGGCGCCGCGCAGTTCTACTCCGCCGCCGTCACCGGCCGCTGGCTCACGATCTCCGCCGCCGAGGGCACGGCGCCGCGCAACGAGCTGTGGATCGCCGACCTGGCGTACGGCGACCCCGCCCGCCCCCCGCTGCGGCCCATCCAGTCCGGGGAGAAGGCGCGCACCCACACCAGGATCGCGCCGGAGACGTCGCCGGACGACACGATGTGGCTGCGCACCACACTGGGGGCGCCGCGCGGGCGGGTGGTGGCGACGACGCCCGCCGACCCCGGCCCGGGCACCTGGCGGACGGTCATCCCGGAACGGCACGACGCCGTGCTGCGCGACTTCGTCCCGCTCACCGGCGACCGGCTGCCCCATCCGGTCGCGCTCGTCCTGTGGTCCCGGCACGCGGTCTCCCACATCACCGTGCACGACCTGCGCGACGGCAGGGAACTGTCCGAGGTGCCACTGCCCGGCATCGGCAGCGCGGGCTTCTTCCACACCCGGCCCACACCCGGCCACGAGGTGTGGTTCCCCTACTCCGACCACATCACCTCCCGCACGATCCTGCACTACGACGCCGCGACCGGACGGCTCCGGGCCGCACCTCCCGGCTCCGCCGGATCGGCCGACGGGACCGCGCCGTCCGCCGGGTCCGAGGCGTCGGCCAACGGGTCCATCGCGGTCGCCCAGGGGTCGCCCACGTCGGCCGACGAGCCCACCACGGCCGATGGATCCGCGGCCTCGGCCACTCAGCCCACCGCATCCGCCGAGCGGCCCACCACGTCGGCCGACCGGTCCGCGGCGTCCGCCGACGAGCCCACCACGGCCGATGGATCCGCGGCCTCGGCCACTCAGCCCACCGCGTCCGCCAAGGGGAGGCCTGTCGGGGTCGGTGGTGGGGACCGGGGGTGCCGGGTCACCGTGGAGATCGCCGTCGCGGACGACGGCATGCCGATCCGGGTCTTCGTCATCTCGCCGGCGGGGCGGCCGGATCGTCCCAGGCCCGCCATCCTCACCGGGTACGGCGGGTTCGGCGCGCCGATGACGCCGGCGTACAGTCCGGAGATCCTCGCCTGGGTCGGCGCGGGCGGCGTGTACGCGGTCGCGTGCCTGCGCGGCGGCGGCGAGGAGGGCGTCGAGTGGCATCGCGCCGGGATGGGGCGCGCGAAGACGCGGGTCTTCGACGACTTCGACGCGGTGACCGACCATCTGGTCGAGCAGGGGTGGACGAGCCACGGGAGGCTCGGCATCGTCGGCAACTCCAACGGCGGGCTGCTGGTCGCCGCGGCGGTGACGCGGCATCCGGAGAAGTACGGCGCGGTGGCGTGCCTCGCCCCGCTCACGGACATGGTCCGGTACGAGCGGTCCGGCATGGGGCCGAGCTGGCGGCCCGAGTACGGCACGGTGGACGACCCGGACGACTTCGCCGCGCTGCTCGCCTACTCGCCGTACCACAACGTGCGGGAGGGCGGGCCGTACCCGCCGATCATGGTGGCGGCGTTCGACGGCGACACCCGGGTCGATCCGGCGCACGCCCGCAAGTTCACGGCGGCCCTGCAGCACGCCTCCGCCAATCCCGTCGTGCTGCGCGTCGAGGCCAACGTGGGGCACGGCGGCCGGGCCGCCTCCCGGCTGATCGGCCTCCAGGCCGACGTTCTCGCGTTCTGCGGCCACGTTCTCGGACTCTGCCCGGAGGGGGATCGGTGCGCGTACTCCTGTGCTCGCTGAGCAATCCCGGCTACCTGTACTCGACCCTGGCGATCGGGCGGGAGCTGCGCGCCCGCGGGCATCTGGTCGCGGTGCTGTGCGGCCCGGACGCGATGCGCGCCGTCTCGCACGCCGGGCTGCTCCCGGTGAACGTGGCGGAGTACGGGCCCGCCAAGATCCTCCGGGTCGGGTCGTGGCACTACCTCGAAGACGGCGTCGCCCAGTACACCTCCGTGCGGGACGCGGCCCGGGACTTCGGCGCGGACGTGCTGCTCACCTCGGTCCTGTGCCACGGTTCGCTGCTCGCGGCCGAGCGGCTGGACGTCCCGGCCGTGGTGCTCGGCCTCAGCACCTGGCTGTGGCCGTTCCGGCGCGGCGGGGCGAGCGAGGGCGACGACGCCGACCGCGAGTGGCTGGTGCACGACATGCGCGCGCACTACGACGGGCTGCGCGAGCAGGCCGGGCTGCCCCCTCGCCGGGATCGGCGTCCCGAGCTGCCGCTGCTGGGCGCGGCGTTCCTGCTCCGCGGGCATCAGCTGCTGGAGCCGCCGGGGGCGGAGCTGCCGGAGGAGGTCGTGTACGTGGGGCCGTGCGCGTGGGAGCCGCCGGCCGACCCCGAGGTCGTCGAGTTCATCCGCGGCGAGACGCGGCGCGTGGGCAAGCCCGTCGTGTACGTGCATCTGGGCCGGCATTGGGGCGGGAGCAGCCTGTGGCCGCGGCTGAACGCGGCCTTCACCGGCGGCCCGCTGCAGGCCGTCGTGGAGCTGGGCAGGTCGATCGGGTCCGATCCGGCGCCGGACGCGGACGTGATCGTCGTGCGGCAGCCGTGGATGGACCCGCTGGTCGCGATGTCCCGGCTGGTGCTCACCAACGCCACCTCCGCCCCGGTGCTGTCCGCGCTCCGGCACGACCTGCCGCTCGTGGTCGCGCCGAACGGCTCGGAGCAGCCGCTGCTGGCCGCGTCGTGCCTCCGCTCCGGGGTGGCGCGCCTGCTGCCGAAGGACCCGGACCGGGCCGCCGACACGTTGTCGGCCGCGCTCGCCGACCCCGGCCTCGCCGACCGGGCCCGCGTGATCGGGGCCGCGTTGCGCGCGTCCCCCGGTGCCGCCGAGGCGGCCCGGATCGTCGCGGCGCAGGCCGAAGCGACGCAGACCGAGGCAGCACGAATCGTCACGGCCCAGGCCGAAGCGACGCAGACCGGAGCGGCGCGAATCGTCACGGCCCAGGCCGGAGCAGCACAGACCGAGGCAGCACGAATCGTCACGGCCCAGGCCGAAGCGACGCAGACCGAGGCAGCACGAATCGTCACGGCGCAGGGCGGGGAGGGCCGTACCGAGGAAGACGCCGCGTCGGGCATCGATGCGGGCATCGGGGTGGATGCCGCGTTGGGCGCCAGGTTGGGCAGCGCGTCGCCGGGTGGCGGACGGTAGCGGGGAGGACGGGCGTGCATCTCGCGGACATCCTCGCCTTGCGGCCGGTGCCGGCCGCGGGGCTGCTGATGGCGATCACCCGCCGCTGCCCGCTGACCTGCGCCCACTGCTCGACGAGCTCGCTGATGTCGAGCGAGCAGCACCCGGCCGAGCCGTTCGCCCGCTTCGTACGGACGATCGAGCCCGGCGAACGCCCCGAGCTGATCATGCTCACCGGCGGGGAGCCGCTGCTGCGCCCCCGGCTGGTCGCCGCCATCGCCGCGGCCGCCCGCCGCGTGGGCACCCGCACCATGGTCCTGACCGGCGGGTTCTTCGCCCCGCGCGTGCCCGCCGCCCTCGACGGGATCGACCACGTCTCGGTGAGCCTGGACGTGTTCCACGAACGGCAGGTCCCCCGGGCGGACGCGTTCCGCCTGGTGCGCGCGCTGAGCGAGCGGGGGACCGCGGTCAGCTTCCACGTGCTCGGGGCGGGCCCCGGCGACCCCTATCTCGCCGACGTCGTGGGGGCGATCCGGCGGGAGTTCCGCGACCGGGTGCCCGTCCTGGTGGGCCGGGTGCGCGCGGCGGGCCGGGCGCGCGCGTGGGCCCCGGCGGACGAGCGGCCCGCCCCCGCCGGGCCCCGGCCGTGCACGATGGCCGCGTGGCCGACGGTGTCCCCCGACGGGACCGTCGCCGCCTGCTGCAACCAGGACGTCCTCGATCGGCGGCCGGTCCCCGGCCATCTGCGCCTCGGCCACGTCGCCTCGGACGACTGGCGGTCGATCCGGGCGCGGTGCCGTACGTCGCCGGCGTTGCGCGCCATCCGGACCGGCGGGCCCGGCTGGGCGGCGGGGCGGCCGGACGGCGGCGACTGCGGCGTCTGCCGCCGGCTCGGGGCCGCCGGCCGTACCGGTCCCGCCGCCGCCTACCTGGAGGAGCAGGTCGTCCGCGCGCAGACCGCGGCGGGCCCGGAGGGCTTCGTGCGCCGGTACGGCGAAGCCGCCTTCGCAGATCTCGTCACCCTCGGGAGGGACCCATGACCTTCGACCCCGTACGCCAACTCGCCGAGGCGGGCATCGACCTGCGGGGCGTCAGCGACGACCAGCGCGCGGTCATCGCCGGGCTGACGCCGGAGGAGGTGGCCATGCTCATCTCGGTGCACGGCCGGCTGAACGAGCAGGATCCCGAGGTGGAGGCGCACATCATCGGCGGGTTGCTGTTCTGATGCGGTGCCCGGGCTGTGCGGCCGAGGCCCCGGCGGGGGCCAGGTTCTGCCCCTCGTGCGGCTGCCGCCTGGAGCGGCGCGGCGTGTCCGGCGGCCGCAGGCAGGTCACGGTGGTGTTCTGCGACCTCACCGAGTCGACCGCGCTCAGCGGGCGGCTGGACCCCGAGTCGCTGCGCGGCGTGATGCTCCGCTACTACGCGGCGATGCGCTCCTGCCTGGAGGCCCACGACGGCGTGGTCGAGAAGTTCATCGGCGACGCCGTCATGGGCGTCTTCGGGCTGCCCGCCGTGCACGAGGACGACGCGCTGCGGGCGACCCGGGCGGCGCTGGCGATGCGCGACGCGATCGACCGGCTCAACGACGAGCTGGCCGAGTGGCTGGACGTGCGGCTGAACGTGCGCATCGGCGTCGAGGCGGGCGAGGTGGCCACCGCGGCCGACACGGCGGCCGGCGCGGCGGCCGGGCAGGCGCTGGTGACGGGCGAGGCGGTGAACGTCGCCGCCCGGCTGCAGCAGCGGGCGGCGCCGGGCGAGATCCTGATCGGCGAGGGCGCCTACGCCCTCACCGGGCCGTCCCTGGACACGACGCCGCTCGGCGCGGTGGCGGTGCGCGGCAAGACCGGGGAGGTGCGGGTGTGGCGGCTGCGCGGGGTGCGCGGGGACGACCCGGCGGTCAACCGCCGCTTCGACGCGCCCTTCGTCGACCGCGAGCGGGAGACACGCGAGCTGGATGCGGTGTTCGCCGAGGTGGCCGGGCGGTCGTCGGTCCGCAGGGTCACGCTCGTCGGCGACGCGGGCGTCGGCAAGACGCGGCTGATGCGCCACTGGGCGGACGGGGTGGCGCGGCGGGGCGGCGTGCTCGTCGGCGAGGGGCGCTGCGTGCCGTACGGGGAGGGCGGGGCGCTGCGGGCGCTCGCGGACGCGCTGCGGCGGATCGTCGGGGACGCGGAGGGGCCCGCGCACGACGTGCTGCACCGGGGCCTGTTCCGCAACGGCATGCTGGGGCCCGTACCCGAGGAGACGCTGTGGGCGATCGGCGTGTGCCTGCGCGAGGCGGGCGCCCCGGTGCTGCTGACCCTCGACGACCTGCAGTGGGCGGGCGCCGACCTGCTCGACACCCTGGAACGGCTCGGCGAACGCCTGAGCGACGTCCCGGTGATGGTGCTGTGCGCGGCGCGCCCCGAGGCCGCCGTGCCGCCGCCGACGATCGTGCTGCCGCCGCTGACCGAGGCGCACTGCCGCCGCCTCTGCGCGGCGCTGCTGGAGACCGTCGCGCACGACGCGCAGGTGCTCGACCGCCTGGTACGGCGCTGCGAGGGCAACCCGTTCTACCTGGAACAGCTGGTCGCGCTCATCTCGGACGGCGGCCTGCCGGAGCAGGTGCCGCCCGCGCTGCGCGCGCTGCTGTCCGCGCGGCTCGACACGCTGCGCGCGCCGGAGCGGCACGTCCTCGCCTGCGCGAGCGTGATCGGCCGCGAGTTCGGCCGGGCGGAGCTGGCCGAACTGCACGGGTCCGACGCCGACGACCTGCTGGCCGGGCTGACGGACCGGCGGCTCGTCGAGCCGTCCGGCGGCCGGTACCGGTTCACCAGCACGCTCATCCAGGAGGTCGTCTACCGCGAGACGTCCAAGAGCACGCGCGCCGACCTGCATCAACGGCTGGCGGACCACCTGGACCGGTCCGGCGGGCGGCCGGCCGCGGTCGGCGCCCACCTGGCCGCCGCGTACCGGCTGCGGTCCGAGCTCAAACGCCCGGACGGCGCGATGGCGCGGCTCCGCGACCGGGCGGCCGGGAACCTGGCGACCGGCGGCGACCAGGCGCTGCGGCACGGCGACCTGGCCCGGGCGGCCGCCCTGCTGCGGGACGCGTACGCGCTGACCGACGCGCACCCGCTCGTGGTGGAGCGCCTCGGCGAGGCGAAGATCGCCCTCGGGGACGCGGCCGAGGGCGTGTCGCTGCTGCGCCGCGCGCTGCGCATGGGGGACGAGCGGGTGGCCGGGCACGCCCGGCTCTTCCTCGGCCTGCTCGGCGAGGGCGCGTCCGACGCGGACGTGCGGGAGTCGATGGCGGTCTTCGAGGCGGCCGGCGACGACCTGGGGCTGGCCCGGGCGATGATCAGGCTCGGCCAGCGGGCGCAGGCCGACGGCCTGTTCGCGCGGGCGCGGGAGGCGCTGGAGCGCGGGCTCGCGCACGCGATCCGGGCCGACGCCGAGGTGGAGCGGGCGACCGCGCTCGGCGCGCTCGCGGTCTCCATGTGGCTGGGGCCGGAACCCGCCTCGGCCGGGGTGGCCCGCTGCGGCGAGCTGCTGTCCCGGCACGGCCCCGGCCGCCGGATCGTCCAGGCCGTCGTGCGATGCCCGCTCGCGGTGCTGCTCGCGCTGCGCGGCGACCTCGCCGAGGCGGAGCGGAACCTCGACCTGGCCGGGACGATCCTGTCCGAGCTCGGCCACGCCCACGCGACCGCGTTCGTGCCGATGTTCGCCGCGTCCGTCGCGCTGCGGGCGGGCCGCGTCGCGGACGCCGAGGAGCTGCTGCGCCGCGCCCACGACGCGGCGACCGCGCTCGCCGACGCCCAGCTCCGCGTCACCGCCGCGCGCGACCTCGCCCGCGTGTTGTACGAGCGGGGCCGCGTCGCGGAGGCGTACGCCCTGGCTGTGGAGGGGCTGGCGGACCTCGACGGCGCCCAGCCGATGATCCGGGCGGACCTGCTCGGCCTGCGGGCCCGCGTCCTGGCCGAACACCCGCCCGCCGCCGAGGCTCGGCCACCGGACGACGAGGGTTGCACGCCGGGCGACGACGCCCTGAAACCGGGCGATGAGGCCCGGGGGCCGGCCGCCGAGGCTCGTACACCGGGCGACAAGGGTTGGACACCGGCTGACCAAACCCGCCAACGGGACGACGACGCTCGGAGGCCGACCGGCGAGGCTCGGACATCGGCCGACAGAGGTTGGACGCCGACCGGCGAGGCGCGGAGGCTGGCCGATGAGGCCTGGGCGCTGGCCGCGGCCACCGACTCGCCGGTGTTGCGGGCCCGGGTGCTGGCCGACCGGGCGCGCGTACGGGCCGCGCACGGGGACGCCGCCGGGGCGCGCGAGGATCTGGCGGCGGCCGAGGCGCTGCGTGCCGCGAAGGAGCGGTGATGGAGACGCCGGACTCGACGCTGACGTGGAGCCTGCAGGATCGCTGGGACGTCCTCGGCGTCACCACCGACTGGTGGGCCCGCGTGCCGGACCTGACCGGGCTGACCGGCCGCGGCGTGCGGGTGTGCGTGATCGACAGCGGCATCGAGGCCGATCATCCGCTGGTCGGCCCGGTCCAGGGCTCGTACGCGGTGCTGACCGAGGACGACGGCCTCGTCGTACGGGAGACGGAGGCCGAGGACGTGTGCGGCCACGGCACGGCGTGCGCGGGGATCATCAGGCGGATCGCCCCGGAGTGCGAGCTGTACAGCGTGCGCGTGCTCGGCGCCGGGTTCACCGGGCAGGGCGCCGTGTTCGTCGAGGGGCTGCGCTGGGCCGTCGCGCAGGGCTTCGACATCGTCAACGTGAGCCTGTCCACCACGCGCGGCGCGCTCGCCGAGGAGCTGCGGCGGGTGAGCGACGACGCCTACTTCCGCCGCACGGTGATCGTGGCGTCCGCGCACAACCTGCCCGTCGAGAGCTTCCCGTGGCGGTTCTCCTCGGTGATCTCGGTCGGCAGCCACGCGGAGGAGGACCCCGATCTGATCGTCTACAACCCGCGCCCGCCGGTGGAGTTCTTCGCGCACGGCTCGAACGTGGAGGTCGCCTGGCGCGGCGGCGGGCGCACGCGGTGCACCGGCAACAGTTTCGCCACCCCCCACGTCACCGGGCTGTGCGCGCTGATCCTGAGCGGGCGGCCGCGGCTGACCACCTTCCAGGTGAAGAACGCCCTGTACATGCACGCGAGGAATGTGAGGCGAGGACGATGAACGGCGATCTCGACACCGACCACGACGACCTGCTGCAATCGATCGTCGACGTGGCCCGGGCGATCTACTGCGCGGCGGCGAGTTCGATCTTCCTGTACGCCCCGGAGAGCGACGAGCTGGTCTTCCGCGCGGTCTCCGGCCAGGGGCAGGGGCTGCTCATCGGCCGCGGCTTCCCCGCGACGCAGGGCATCGCGGGCTGGGTGCTCTCCTCCCGGCAGGCGATGATCGTCGACGACCTGGCCGGCAACGACGTGTTCGCCAGGGACATCGCGGAGTCGACCGCGTACGTGCCGAGGTCCCTCATGGCCGTACCGCTGATGCACCACGAGGAGCCGCTCGGCGTCCTTGAGGTGCTGGACGCGCACCCGCAGGCCCGCGCCGCGATCGCCGAGCTGGAGCTGCTGGTGATGTTCGCGCACCAGGCGTCGGTCGCCCTGCGCATGATCCGCAACTACTCGCGTGCGGTGCGGCGGGACGTGAACGCGCAGCGCATGCAGGAGGCCAGGCACCTGCTGTCCGCGTTGTCGGACCTGGTGGAGAAGTCAGCCGCGCTGCCGCGATCCTGACTCCGCGGCGAACAGCCGGACGTGGCGGGGGACGCGGTAGACCCCGTCCGCCCGGGACTCGACCTCGATCACGGCGGCCTCCTCCAGGGCGTCCAGCGCCTCCCGCGCCCGGTCCCCCAGCAGCGGTACGGCGTCGGCCAGCGTGAACCGCTCCCCCGGCAGCCCGCCGAGGCCCGCCAGCGCCGTACGGGCCGCCGGATCCAGGTCCTGGTCGAGGCTCGCCGCGCAGGCGCGCAGCGAGCGGTCCCCGACCGTCAGCTCGTCGAGCAGCAGCCGGTCGTCGGCGAGCCGGTCGGCGAAGTCCGCGAGCGGCAGGTCGGGCCGGGCGGCCAGCCGCGCGCCCGCCAGCCGGACCGCGAGCGGCAGCGGCCCCACGGCCGTCAGCAGCCGGTGCGCCGCGTCGGGGGCGGCGGCGACGCGCCGTTCCCCGGCGAGCCCGCGCAGCAGCTCCAGCGCCTCCGCCCGGTCGAACGGGCCGACGGCCACGTGGTACGCCGACTCGACCGCGTCCAGGCGTCTCCTGCTAGTGACGATGACGCCGCCGTCGCCGGTGCCGGGCAGCAGCGTGCGGACCTGCGCGGGCGTGGCCGCGTCGTCGAGGACGAGCAGGATGCGGCGTTCCGCCAGCCACGCGCGGTAGACGGCCACCCGCTGCTCGATCGGCTCCGGGATCTCCCCGTCGAATCCCGTCATGCGCAGGATCTCCGCGACGACGTCGGCGGCGGGCCGTTCCGCGCCGTGCCCGCCGGGTCCGCCGTGCCAGGCGTCGCGCAGGCCGACGAGCAGCTGGCCGCCGGGGAACCTGGCGCGCAGCCGGTGCGCGACGCGGACGGCGAGGGTCGTCTTGCCGCCGCCCGCGGGTCCGTGCAGCACGACGGGCGGGTTGCGCCGGTCCGGGCCGAGCACGTCGAGCACGCGCCGGATCTGGTCGCCGCGCCCGGTGAAGTCGGCCAGGTCGCGCGGCAGCATGCTCAGGTGGGCGACCACGTCGGGTTCCGGGCGCGGCGGCGCCACCGTCTCCTTGCCGCCGAGGATGTCGTGGTAGAGGCGTTCCAGCACCGGGCTCGGCCGCAGCCCCAGCTCCCGGCTGAGCGCCTGCCGCAGGCTCTCGAACTGGGCGAGCGCCTCGGTCTGCCTGCCGCAGCGGTACAGGGCGAGCATCTGGCAGCGGCGCAGGCGCTCCCGGAACGGATGCGCCCGCACCCACTCGGCGAGCACGTCGGCGAGCTGCGCGTGCCGCCCGAGGTCGAGCTCGGCCTCGGCCCAGTCCTCGAACGCGGTCAGCCGCAGGTCGGTGAGCCGGGCCGCCTCCGCCGCGGCCAGCGGCAGGTGCGCCAGCTCGGGCAGCGGGTCGCCGCGCCACAGCTCCAGGGCCTCGCCGAGCAGCCGCCGGGCCGTGCGGAGGTCGCCGCCGCGCAGCGCCCGCCGTCCCGACCGCACCAGCTCGGCGAAGCCGAGCATGTCGAGCCGGTGCGGGGGCAGCCGCAGCCGGTAGCCGGGCGGGACGTGGCGCAGCTCGTCGCGCAGGCCGAGGTCCTTGCGCAGGGCCGCGACGTAGACCTGGAGGTTCTTGTGCGCGGTACGCGGCGGGGCGTCGTCCCAGAGCGCCTCGATGAGGGTGGGCACCGGCACCACGTTGTTGACCCGGGCGAGCAGGACGGCCAGGAGGATCCGCCGCTTCGTGGGGCCGAGGTCGAGCCGTGCCTCACCCCGGCGCGCCTCAAGCGGCCCGAGCACGGAGAACTCCACGTCCATGACGGCCTCCCGAGACCTCCGTCATCTCGCATCGTTCCTGTAACCAGGGTGGTCGCAGGCGCGACGGGGCCGATAGGAGTACCTGACATCGGTTAGCGATGACGTTCGTCATCATCGGGGCCGGCGGGCTCGGCCCAGAACTCCCGATGCGCGAACTCGCGCAGGACCCGCTGCGTGTCCTTCGCCAGCGCCGCCGTCTCGGCCAGCTCGGCGGTGGCGGCGGGGTCGTTCTCGTCGAGGAGCAGGCGCACGCGCGTCCCCCTCGCTTCGATCTCGGCGAGCCTCGCGCGCAGCAGGTCCGCCAAGCGCCGGTCCGTGCGCGCGCGGCTCCTGGCCACCTCGGCGGCCACCGTTTCCGGGCAGGTACGGCGCAGCGTGCGGGCGGTCTCGACGTACCGTGCGAGCACGGACAGCAGCAGGCCGGAGACGAGGACGGCCACCGCGTACATCGGC
>Ga0164243_10004275_pt1 | contig 22474 bp, 21 predicted proteins | sample OricompcompostOP_FD_108781 | JGI IMG/M metagenome (GOLD analysis project Ga0164243, IMG submission 108781) | Organic Plus compost microbial communities from Emeryville, California, USA - Original compost - Organic plus compost (OP) | ecosystem: Engineered > Solid waste > Mixed feedstock >...
ACGGGCGCCGTGAGCAGGGCCGTGCCGATGGCGCCCAGCGTGAGCGCCACACGCCGCACGGTTTTGAAAAATGTTGGAGTGGGTGCATTCACCCGGCTTATCAGTTCGTCGTTGAATTTCATGGTTAACTGTTTTTATTGTATGGTTTTTGGGTTGTTCTTCGATAACAGCCGCCACGGGCCGGGGCGTCCCCCGAGTCCGTGGCATGCTGCCAGGCCGTTAGGATACGATGATCTGGCCGGCATACTGGCTGTTGGAGGTCCGCACACCGTCGCGGTGCCCCATAAACACCCAGGCTTCCAGCTCATCCCCCGAGAATGCGGCGGGCAATTCCAACGACAGGACGCCCTCCTGGCGGGTTGCCTCCTCATAAATGCTGAAGAAGGCTTTGTCCTTGTTGTACACCAGCGCAATGACCGAGTCGTCCGCAAAGGCGTTGAAGGTATTGGTCAGCGGTTCCCAGCTGATCACGGCCTCGCCGGGACTTTCCTCCGTGAAGGTCAGCCCCACCGGCGCCGCCAGGGAGCCACGGCTGATCTGCACCTTACTGTAATCGATATCCACCTTGGGATAGTCTCCCGTGATGCCGCTGCGCAGCAGGTGGCTCAGCGCCACATTGTAGCCGGTGGCGGCATTTTGCTCTTTATCCGAAAAACCGAGGTTGAGCAGGTCCTTCACCGGGCTTAGAAACGCCACCGCCAGCGCAAACCGCGCCCGCTGTTGGAGCTGTGCCTCGCTGGCTGGCCTATTGCTGGGCCGCCCCAGGCTTCGCACGTAGTCGACCTCGCGCCAGCGGCTGCCCACTACGTTGCCCACCTTGCCTGAATACGCACCATGAATCCCTTTTAAAAATGTTGCCATGTCTCAAAAAAATTAAAAATTAAACCATCTATTACGATGCCTGCCTGCTATACCGGTATGTCTTGCAGCATCTTGGAAGCAAACGTAAGGCACGTCGGCCCGCGGCCGTGGCTTTTGGAACCGGATGGAACAAAAAGGAACGATTTGGTCGGCAACCGAACATTGCGCCCCGTTTAGGAATAATTGTTGTACATTTATGGTAGAAAAGCAGTTTAGCCTTACTTACTCTATGGTGCAAGCCCTTATCGTGATCTCGGGTCTGTTGATTATCGTCGGCCTTTTACCTTTCATACAAAACCAGCATTGGGTATTCCGCGGTGCGGAGTTTGTCAAGCTACAGCTCCTGGTGCTGCAGATCGCGGTCTTCGTCCCCGCATTTTTTTTCGTTGCCGACCACGCTGTGTTATGGTACTTCCAGGCTGCGCAGGCGGCGCTGATCGGTTACCACACCTACCTCCTCGCGCGTTACACCAAATTCTGGAGGACCGCCCGTCGGGCAAAGACCGACAGCGCCTCCCGTCCGGTGAAGCTGCTCGCCTGCAACGTATGCCAGTTCAACCGCGGATTCGACCGCTTCATCAATCTTGTCCGCAAGGAGCAGCCCGACATCGTCCTGACCATGGAAAGCAACAGCGATTGGGAACGGGCGCTGCGCGTATTGGAAGCCGACTACCCGCACCACGAAAAAGTGACGCTTGAGAATACCTATGGCATGCACTTTTATACCAAGCTGTCCGTCCATCACATCCAGACCCATTATTTCGTGGCAGATGACGTGCCGAGCATCGAAGCCGAGTTGGAGACAGACGACGGCCATCGCTTTGTTTTTTTTGGTGTGCACCCACCCCCGCCAAGCCCCACCGAAGAAGACAATTCGAAGGAGCGCGACGGCGACCTGCTCAGCGTCGCCAAAAAAGTGCGGGATTACCGGCTGCCTGTGGTGGTCACCGGCGATTTCAACAACGTTGCCTGGGCAAAGTCGTCCCAGCTGTTCCGAAAGACGAGCCGGCTCCTTGATGCCCGGATCGGGCGCGGCATACTGTCTACCTTCCACGCCCGCTACTGGTTTTTCCGCGTGCCCCTGGATTTGCTGTTTCACAGCACCGACATTTTTATCGACCAGCTCTTTATTGGTCCCTACGTAGGCTCCGACCACTTTCCCCTTGGGAGCACGTTTCACGTAGACACGCAGCTTTCTGCCACGCAGGAAAAAGACGTCGACACCCTCGAACACGGCGAAATGGAAGCGGTGGATGAGCTGATCCACGAGGGCAGGGAAGAAGAAAGTGACAACCGGGACGCTTAGGCGCAGCACGCCGCCGCAAAAAAATAAACGCCACGCACGTTGCCGTACGCGGCGTTACCGCAAAAAAACAAGATACAAAAATACTTAGCTCAGTGCCGCCTTTACGGTATCTGCCAGGGGCGTGGTCGGCCGGCCGGTCAGCCGCGACAAGGTCCGGCTATCGTCGAAGAGGTCGCCCTTCGCCGCGGCCGCATCCCATCCCGCAATCGCTTGGGCCAAGCCCTCGGGCAGTCCGAACGACTGGAGCGTTTTGGCGTACTCCGCCTCGGGCAGGTTGTTGTACGAAATAGCCTTCCCGGTTTGCCGCGATACCTCGGCGGCCAGGTCTGCCAGCGTAAACGCCGTGTCGCCCGCCAATTCATACACCTGCCCGACGTGCCCTTCCCCGGTTAGCACGGCCACTGCCGCCTCGGCGTAGTCTGCACGCGCCGCCGCAGCAATTTGGCCCGTGCCGGCACTGCCAATGACCGCTCCCGCGGCGATGGCGGCCGACAGCGCGCCGGTATAATTTTCCGTATACCAGCCGTTGCGCAAGATGGTATAAGGTATGCCTGATGCTTTCAGGAGTGTTTCCGTCTGCAGGTGTTCCGCCGCCAGGCTCAGCGAAGACGTATCCGCATGAAGCAGGCTGGTGTAAACAATCCATTTTACACCCGCCTGTTGGGCTGCCAGGATCACGTTTTCGTGCTGCGCTCGGCGCTCCCCGACCTCACTGGACGAAATCAGCAGCAGCGTCGCGATCCCCTCGAGCGCTGCCGGCAGGGATGCCGGCTGGCGATAGTCAAACGCGCGCACCTCCACGCCCAGGCCGGCACCCTTTTCGGGGCTTCTCGCCAGTGCCACGAGGCGGTCGGCCTCCGTGCGGGCTTTCAATTTTTCAACGACCAAACGTCCCAGTTGGCCCGTCGCTCCTGTAATTCCAATTTTTTCCATCGTTTTATTGTCATTCACCGTCAGGTGATGTGTTAAAATCAGCGAAACTGTTTCGCAAACTTCTCCAGTGTGATTCCCTGCAAGAAGTCGGCCACCAGTTTATCCGTTTGGACGAAAAGCCCGTCGAGCTCCGCATTGATCTGCTTGCCGATGGGGCATTCCGGGTTCGTATGGCGGTTTTTGCGGCCCAGCACCTCAGTGTTCTTCACCAGCGCATACACATCGGCCATCGAGATGTCGGCACCCGGCCTGTTCAGCCGCGAACCTCCCTCCTTGCCCTTGCGCGTCAGCACCAGTCCATTTTCCTGAAGCATGCCCAGCTCGCGGCGCACCATGACCGGGTTGATGTTGATGCTCTCCGCAATCCATTCCGAATTGAGCCATTCCCCATCGTTGTCTGCCAGCATGGTCAGTATATGCACCACCGTCGCGAACCTTGCATTATTCATCCTCTTCCAAAGATAAGCACTTGTTTTAATTGTAACAACTTTTGTTTCATTTTCAGGCCATCCCACTACATACCCAGCTCCTCCGCGATCCGGTAGGCAAACGGCCCCAGGTTGTCGATCCGGTCGGTGTTGCCGAGGATGATCACCGTCAGGTCCGAATCCAGAAACCGCAGCACCACCGTATTTGCGCCAAGGATGCGGCCGTAGCGCTCCATGGCCGGGTGTTCGGTGCCGCGGATCCATACGCCATAGCCGTAGTCGTCCAGACCGGGGGTTACCAGCAGCTTTAGCGCTTCCTTGCCGATCAGCCTATGTTCGAATAACCGGTTAACGAACGTGAGCAGGTCCGGCGCGCTGGCATACATCGCTCCCGAGGCATACCAGTTTTCGATAAACAGCGGCATATCCTTTTCAAGTGCATTGGTTTCCCGATTGCGCATGTAGGTATCCGCCACTATTGGGGCTACCTGCGCATACCGGTACATCCCCGCATTTGCCCATTCACGATATGGCTACAACCAACCCGGATTAGCACACATCTGCCCCAACAGTAATCCTCAATTTTGTTCCATCAGAAAATTTTAAACGTCAATAAAACATGGAAGCAAAAAAAGTATGGTTCGTTACCGGAGCTTCAAAGGGCTTGGGATTAACGCTGGTAAAAGAACTCTTAGCACAGCAGTGCGACGTCGTGGCTACGTCAAGAAGCCTGCATGCACTGGTCACGGCAATCGGGAAACACGACCATTTCCTGCCGGTTGAAATGGATATCACCGACGATGAAGAAGTCGCCAAGGCGGTACAGACGGCCGTTGACCGCTTTGGCAGGATTGACGTCGTGGTGAACAATGCAGGCTACAGCCAAATCGGCACACTGGAAGAACTTTCCGATGCGGAAGTCAGGCGGAATTATAACGTGAATGTGTTCGGCTCCCTGAATGTCATCCGGCATACAGCCCCCCACCTTCGCAAGCAGCAATCCGGGCATATTTTCAACATCGCCTCCGTAGGCGGGTTGGTCGGCAGCTTTCCGGCATTCGGCATCTATTGTTCCACCAAATTTGCTGTTGCCGGCTTCACCGAAGCGCTCGCTGTAGAAATGAGCCAATTTAACGTGCATACCACCCTGGTGTACCCCGGCTATTTCCGGACCGATTTTCTGTCGACCGGGTCTGTGCAAACCCCGGAAAAGCGCATCGATGCGTATGTTTCGGCAAGAGAAAGCGAAGCCGCACACCTTAACCAGATCAACGGCAATCAGCCCAACGATCCGCAAAAGGCTGCCGAGCTGCTTATTCAACTGAGCAACATGGATAACCCGCCTGTACACTTTTTAATGGGTGAAGATGCCTATGGAATGGCGCACCAGAAGATCAACCGCTTAACTGAGGAGATCGAGCAATGGAAAGATTTAACTTTGTCCACCGCATTTTGATACATTTAGTTTTCATCTGCTAATTTTGTACTGATGGCACATACCTTTCGCTTTCATTCGCTCGTGGAGTTTCACGCGTTCTGCGGCTTGCCTAAGCCGGAGCATCCGCTCATTAGCCTCATTGACTACAGCAAGGTAAGCTATCCGGTAAACGATGCCGAACTGAAATGGATACAGCAGTTTTATTCCATTGGCCTGAAACGGAATGTCAATGCACGGTTCAACTACGGTCAGCAACAATATGATTTTGATTCGGGCGTGCTCTGTTTTGTTTCGCCCGATCAATTTCTCAAAATTGAAATCAATCCCGAAGCCCGGGTCGAACCCACGGGCTGGCTGCTGCTCATCCATCCCGACTTTTTATGGCATACCGACCTGGCCACCAAAATCAAATCCTACGATTTTTTCCACTATGCGGTCAAAGAGGCGTTGTTCCTTTCGGACAAAGAGGAAGAGACCATTGTGGACATCCTGCAAAGCATCGAAAAGGAATACCAATCCAACATCGACAAATTCAGCCAAGAGCTGATTATCAAACAAATCGAACGCCTGCTGATTTATGCCGAGCGCTTTTACGAGCGGCAGTTCATCACCCGCAAAAAATCAAACCATGAGCTGGTCGCACGCTTCGAACAAATCCTTGCCCAGCATTTCACACGGGAAAACCTGGGTGAAAAAGGCATCCCAACAGTGACCGCCCTGGCTGACCAGTTGAACATCTCGGCAAACTATCTGGGAAGCCTGCTCCGTATCTTTACCCAACAGAGTACGCAGCAGCATATCCAAAACAAGGTAATTGACTATGCCAAAATGCGTTTGAGTACAACCTTGCTATCGGTATCCGAGATCGCCTATGAACTGGGCTTTGAACACCCCCAGTCATTCAGCAAACTATTCAAAAGCAAAACCCGTCAAAGTCCATTGGAATTCCGGGCAGCGTTTAATTGATTTTTCGGAAATACGACCATTGGATGCGTCACTGCGCCGATCCAGGATGGGAAGGAAGAAGAAATCGACAACAGGTGACGCAAATTTGCGGCGCCAACCCTACACCCGCCCCCGCCGTACGCTTTCGGCCAGGGCGGCCTGCAGGTCGCGGCGGTAGTAGTAATGCCGGCGGCCCTTGCGCCGCGGCGTCAGCTCGCCGTTTTTCACCAGGCGGTAGTACGTGGTTTTGGCGATGCCCAGGTAGTCCATTACTTCCTGGATGTCCATCAGTTTTTCGGGTTCTGCGGTGGTATAGGCCGCGGGCGCCGCTTCGGCAAGCACCGCGGTGTGGCCGGCTATCGTTTCGAGCAGGGCCAGCATGGCCCGGGCCGTTTCCAGCTGTTGTTGTTGTATCATCGCGTTTTAGGTTATTTGGTTTTGTGATATGGTTTAAGGTGATACCCGTTCTTTAAAAGCTTTCAAGTACTCGGCACCTACGGAGATTTCTTTATCCGAACCGGTTATTTTCAGCCATTTGTATCGCTTACCAAACCGTCTTACCTTGCTTATCGGAACGACGTACCCCCGGTGTACCTGCATAAAATCTTCGGGCAATTTTTCAGCGATCTCTTTCAGCGGTCGCCGCGTCACTATCTCGTCGGCCGGCAAGCGTATCTTAAGGTTGTTGCGCTCCGATTCGATATAGACAATGTCTTCGAAATAGACCTTCACCCAGACAGGTTCGCCCAACAGCTTTACGAAGACGTGATCCAGCGCCTTGGCAACGGACGGCGTTCCCCACCGATCACCGACGGCCCGGTAAACGGCCAATGTGAACCGCTGCATATCCACCGGCTTGGAGATACAGTCGGCAATGCCGACCTGAAAGGCGGGCATGGCCAGTTTGTCGTATGCAGTAATCATGATAATCTTCGGCTGCGGTATCAATGCGCCGGCAAGTCCAATGCCGTCTATGCCGGGCATCACACCGTCCAAAAACAGCAATTGTACGGGATTCTGACGCAAATACTTGATCGCGCGCAGTGAGTCGGTTTCTGTAAACACGAGTTCTAGTCGAGGTTCGGTTTCAATCAGCAGACTCAGCTGCTGGATCGCCTGGGGATCGTCGTCTACGATGCCGCAGGTAATGGGTTCTCTTGGTTTCATGTTGCGTGTGTGTTACAGTAAGTATTCCGATAAATTCACCCTTTTCCTTACTCGTTTCCAATGTATACTGCCCCGGCAGGAGCAAGTCCAGCCGCTGGCGCACGTTGGCAAGCCCGGTGCCATTGGATTCTGCAGGCAGGCGCATATCGCTACGTATTCGATTGCGACAGAAAAACGTATAGCCATCCGGATAAAGTGCTAAACGCAATATCCCCGGGTGTTCCACAGACAATACGCCATGCCGCACCATATTGTCTGCCTTCGTGAGCAGAACAACCGGTGGAATCACCTGCCCCGCCAGCTCACCGGTTATCGACAGCTGCATCACAGGCAGGCCACCGTGCCGGAAGCATACGAGCTTTACAAACTCGTCCAGTTTACTAATTTCCCGGCTGAGCGCCACCAGGGACATCCGTTCGGCAGCAGCTTCCATACTGTAACGCTGGAGGCTGGCCATGCGCCTGACGATTTCCAGCGTGGTCTGGTCATCGCTGGCCGCAGCATTTGCCGCGACCACATTGAGTGCATTAAACTGAAAGTGCGTGCTGATCTGGAAACGCAGCATGGTATCACGGACACGATTTCGTTCTTTTTCCGCTATCCGCTTATCCGTCAAAAAGCGAACTGCCTGCTGTGTGGCTTCGATCAGTGCCGCATACAGTACCAGCTGTAGGTAAAACAGGCCCACCACCCGCGAGAATTCTGTTGCCGAAAACACGGCATCCGGCCGCTGCATCTGCACATCCCAGAGCGGCAATAAGGCATATACGTAGGTGTACGCATAGACGAGTACCACCGGAAACAGTGCTATAAGCATTAGTGGGGCCAGCCACCAGCGAGGTTTTCGGATAAAGTGAGTGAGCACATGCGCAATTGCATAATACAGCGGAGTAATGCCAAGGGTCACCTTGGCCGCGTAAACAACAGTGGTATGTGGGTTTTTCAGCAGGCTCAATAACAGATAAATCAGCCAGCCCGCCATATGGATCAATATGCTGAAACGGCGAAGTTTCATGTTCAGTGCATTTAGGCGACAATTGGTGTCCGGACCGAAAAGGAGCGTTAAATTTACGCATTTGCTTTTAACTAACCAAACCCGTTGGCCTTCCGTTGCCGTTGCAACAGTGCGTTATACACTGGTTTGTCTACTGCAATTGACGAAAGCGTCTGCCCGTACACGGCGTATGTGCGTCCATTCACCGTAAAGGGAAACAATTCGTCCAATAACGCGTCTGCATGGTGTTTTTGATGATTTTCCCGCAGTCCCGAAATGGCAGGCGTATGCCGATACAGCCATCCCTCCCACTCGTGCGGCGTGCGGTCCACGAGCTGAATCAGCGGCGCGTACAGCCGTTCAATATTGGCCGGTTTATTGATTTCATTTTCGCTTATCGGCGGGGGAAACTCCAGGTGAATGTGCCGCCACGCCGGCCGGGTGCAACGCACGGGATAGATGGGCAGTTTTGCATAGCTGGCAAATCGGGTAATCCCCCGGCGCACGGGCATTCGCCCAGCCAAAAAGCAGATTTCGGCCAGGTTATTGGAGCGGGATGCGGCTCCGGCGCCGGCATTGCCATCAATGTATGCAAGAATGGGCAATCCGGCCCTCGCCGCGCGTGCCATGGCCATCAGCGACGTCGGCCGCTCAGCGTCTATGAGGTCGAGCTGCACGCCGGCATGGGCACCCGCGGCCTGCCGGTAAATTTCCAAAAAATCCGGCCCCTGTTTTTTCAGCACATCGGCTGATAGCAGCAACGCTGCCGATATTCCGGACGCAGCCAATAGCCGGCAGATCAGGCGGTACGAGCCGGTATGGTACGTACAGATGATTCCGGGTGCCCGGCGCAGCCGGTCCACCCATGTTTGGTCCCATCCGGTTATTCGCACGGATTCGTCCAGCGCAACGTGGTGTACATCCAGCGCTGCCAGTATTTGGCGAGCGGTAATCTCACGGAAAATGTGGGACATGTCGCTTCCAAGCGTGCTGGGCCGGAAATGTCTCAGGTTGGCACAACAAAATGAAAAGTTGCGGTGTACTTCAGCGTTGTCAAAAAGATCGCACTGACTCCAATACCGCACAATGTCTTCCAACTGTTTATCATAACTTACGCGGTTCATGAGGTTTGGTTTATAATTACCACCAGGGAGATCCATCAAAAGTGGTGGCCTTGGTATGGCCACCACTTTCATTCTTAAAATGGAATATAAGGGCACTTTGGCGCAGGCGGCAGCGGTTCGCTGTCGCCCAAGAGCACGTCCATCAACCCTTCAGCAGCGATTGGCTGATCCAGGCATGTCCGAATACTCTCCATCACATCCATTACGTGATTGATTTCCATGTCGGTTAAGTGTTAAGGTTGTCGTTCTTGCCCGAACACCACAGGGACGGGCATTTCCCTGACCTCGCCGGCGAGGGGTTTGTGATATCGACAGCTAACATCAGACAAATCCGTTATACGTTGCAAATTATGGGATACAAAGCCTTCCTGGTGTGACCAACCGGTTGGTTTGCGTGACGAACCGGGTTCGTCACGTAAATGGGAGGTTTCGTCACGCTGGGGCGACTGTCTGTCCCGCAATTTGCTTTGCTCCAATCGATGGGGCTAATTTTGGTGCAGCCCGTATGTTGTACCATGGCCAAAACGCCCCATATCGACCATCCTGCCGTCCACGCCTTCTGGGCATATTGGCAGGCGCATTGCCCCACGCTGGGCGAGGCGCATCGGCATTGGCTGGAAAACTGTATTGAAGTGCTGCCACAGGTGCAGCGGGGCGAGCGGCTTTTCACGACCGGGCAGCGGCCGGATTACCTGTACTTTGTCTTTGAAGGAATGCTGGCGAATGTATTGTGGGACGAAGATGGCCGGCGGCGCATCCCCGCCCTCGCCCCTGCTGGACATAACTTGCTCACCTGCGCCAACTTGTACACACATACGCAAATCAATGGCGAAATCGTTGCGCTGCGCAGGAGTACTGCGTTGCGCATTCCTGCAGTAAAACTGCGCAACTACAAGGACAGCGACGTCGCGGCCAGCACGCTCGTACACGTGCTCCGCGAAAAGCGGATTAAGCAGTTTCGAAAGCAAAATGCGTTGCTTATGCTTGCCGACGAGAAACAACGGTATCGGGCGTTCGCAACCGTATTTCCGGAATTCCTGCGCCATACAACCCAGGCCGAGCAGGCCGATTACCTCAACATTTCGCGAACGTCGATCACCCGGGTCAGACGCGAACGTTGAAATTGCGTCTCCAGACGCACCTTTGGTACGTCGTTGCTTTGGAACTTTGTATAAACCATCAACGATACCGATATGAACACGTTCCGCTATTCACCTACTTCATCGTCGTCCATCTCCTGGCGCAAGGTTACGCTGGAGGTTATTGTCTTTCTCTGCGTGCTGCTGTTTGTGTATGCGGCTATCAGCAAACTAACTGACGTACAGCGATTCCGCTTGCAGATTGGCCAGTCGCCGATGTTGACCGCGTATGCCGCCGTATTAAGTTGGGCGGTGCCGATCATTGAGATTGTTATTGCACTGATGCTTACAATCCCAAAATTGCGGCTCGCGGGATTGTACAGCTTCTTCGGAATGATGCTCACGTTTACCGCCTATATTTTCGCCATACTGAATTTCGCCGATTATATTCCGTGCTCATGCGGGGGGATACTGGAAAGCCTCCAATGGTCAGAGCATCTGATTTTCAACTTATTGTTCGTCGCGCTGGCCATCGCCGCTATTTATTTAACCCACCACCCGAATCAACCAACTTGGAGGCATCGCCATGAACAGTAAACCACGCATTCCGCTCTTAATCGGCATCGCCTTATTCAGTATTGCCGTAGTAGCCGCATTGTACGCTCTTTCGATTGAGCACCGCGATAACGGGTTCATCCGTGATTTCCCACCGCATGTAGCTAAGCAACTTAACAACTACGATTTAGGCTACAATTCGTACTACATCGCCGGTCATACTGGCAAAGACTTATACCTCGGTAACTCGACAGCGCCGTTGCATTTGCTTCGCATCAATCAACAGCTCACTGACAGCCAACACATCAGCCTGCGGCTTCGAAATGGGCCGGATCGATTGGTAAACCCGCGGATCACTATTGACTCGCCTTATTTTTACCTTTCTGACGGCAGCATTCCGGTTATTACGCGCGGCGATATGACCAACTGGATTGCTGTGCCCCTCGCTGAAGATAGCCCCAGCTTTATTGCGCTGACCGCCATCAGTCCGACTTCCATGGTAATCCGAAACCGGGACCTCAATCCCAAGCCCGAGGAGTATTTATTGGCCAAGGCTTCCTTTATGCCATCGACCATCAAACTGGCTCCTACCCTATTGGAAAAACAGATCGACGGCAAATTCTGTACCGATGGCATGATGCATTACAATGCGGCATCGAATAGATTTGTCTACCTCTATTACTACCGGAATGAGTATCTGGTGACGGACAGCAACCTCAATCTGCTCTACCGCGGGCATACGGTTGATACCGTCAGCCAGGCAAAAATCGCTGTGGGGGCTTACGGGCGTGGTGATTCAAAGACCGTTACTATGGCTGCTCCGCCGCAAACGGTCAATAAACATAGCAGCATCTGCGGTAGCTGGCTGTTCGTCCATTCGGCACTCCGGGCAACGAACGAAAACGAGAACACGTTTAAAAACTCGTCGGTTATTGATGTCTACGATTTAGTCGAAAACCGCTACCGATTCAGTTTCCATTTGCCGCGCTTTAACGGCGAGGAAATGCGCGGATTTCGCGTTGTCCAAAATCAATTATTTGCCCTTTACGGAACGCAGTTGGTTGTTTATCGGCTAAGTGAAGACTATTTCGATCAATCGTGACTGCATAAAAATATTTTTCTGGAAAGATCAGGGGAAGGCCGAAAACCTGCGAAAAGAGTAGGCACATTAATAACTATTAAATTACTTAAATATGAAAATCAAACAGTATTTGGCCGGTGCAGCGGCGTTTGCACTTGCCATTACCACGGCAACAGCGTTTAGCACTGCCGAGGTAGAACGCGCCGAGTATTGGAACGAGGCCAACCAGCAATGTGAAATCCAGAACAACCTGCCCTGTAATCCTACAGCCGGGGCACTGTGTCAGATCAACGTTGCCGGACAGGGACTCACGCAAATGCATGAGGAAGGTTCCGGATGCGATAAGCCGCTTTTCTTTGACTGACGGTCATCGAACGGAGGGTAAGCGGTTGAAGAGGGGGATAATCCCCCTCTTTTTAGCAACTTAATCGCTGTTGCGATTAGGCTCACCGATTACCAACACGTTAAACTTCTTTTTTCCGCGCACCAACATCAGTCCTTTTGTCCGCAGCGCCTTTTTGATATCCTCGAAGTCGGCGGTAAACACTTCCAATTCCATGTCTATATTTGTCGTGATTCCGGTTTCGTCCAGAATCGGGGGCATCGTGGTGGTATGATTATAAAACAGCCATTGAAAAAATTTGTCAATGGGAACGTTCATATATCGGCATCCGGTATGGTCAGCCTCATAAACCTGGTCACCTCCTTTCGTTTTCAGCTTCTTTCGAGCCTCTTCCGAAGCGATGACCTTCCAATACGGCATTACGCGCGTTTCGATTCGTGCCTCATATCCGAAATTGTGCCTCAGATCATCCTGCATCACCCGTTTCAGATGCTCTTCTGAGAGCTTTTCCTCCGGCACGATAAGGCTGTACCAATACATGTTTTTGCCGGTATGGGTATCGGCCAAAAATACATTTGGATCATCCAATTCCAATATGGGCGTGTGGTAATGCGTCTCGTATATCGGATAACCCCACGCCCAGGTACAGTAGCCGGTGTAAGCAAACCGGTACAGCCCTTCCAGTGATATCGCCCCTTCTACCCTGCCATGCCGTACCGCGGCCTCCGTAGATAGTGTAAATCCCTTAAATGGCATATCATTGGGCTTGTATTCCACCAATAGCGACCTTGACAAAATCGGAATTCCCGAACCCCCGTTCCCATCCACCAAAAAAGGGATTTTGGGGTCGTAGTCAATCTGCCTGTCTTCCCGGCTATAGTAAGACATATCCAAAAATTCAAACGCTTCTCCTCGGATAAACGCCTCCACGTTTTCCGCATTAAATTCGGTAGATGTCGTTACTGCTCGCACGATCCCCTCGCGGTCTATCCACACCAGCTGCGGTGCACCCGCATGCACAAAACGGTGATACAGCTCTGCATCAAACGCAGCCGGAAAATCGAGGTCATACTTGTTTTTCATCCGCTCGTATAGCGGACGGATACCCGGCTCGTCAAGGCCCACGACGATGATGTTCAATTGATCATTATACCGGTTGTGCAGCGCACTGACCTTCGGAAAGCTTTTTATGCATGCCGTGCAGTATTTGTTCCAGAAATCAAGCACCAATGGCTTGCCCTTAAGGTCATCGAGTGTGACCGGCCCATGCTTCCATCCTTCCACTTCCTGCAGTGTAAAAGCCGGCATTGGCTGTCCAATTCTCGGAAACTCCACTCGTTCGGATTGCGCCCGGCTGGAAGCCAAAGCCGCAACCAGTAGTCCCGTCGTTACTAATTCCTTAACCATCATGATAAATCTTAATTGCTACTAATGAATGAATACTATTTGCGTAGTAAGTTGGGGTTCTTACGGATCTCCTCCGCTGGTATGGGATAAAAAGCGGCTTCCACGGGGATCCTGTCCACCCGCTTCAAATCCAGCCAACGGTGGCCCCATTCCGTAAACAATTCGCGACGCCGTTCCCGCTCGATGGCATCGAGCAAAGCCTGCCCCGTTAGTTCGGGAGCGCTGTTGGCCAGCAGGCCAATTCCGGCACGGCCGCGGATCGCGTCCAGGTCGGCTATTGCCCCCGCCGGATCATTCAACTGCGCACGTGCTTCCGCGCGGATCAAGAATTGCTCGGCCAGGCGAAGTACTACTGCATACTCGGTGATCTCGCTTCCATTTGCTACTTTATACTTGTACGGTACTGAATAAACCTCGCCACCGTATTCATACGGCAATATCCAGCTCGACTTTCGGCTGTCCTTGTCGTCAAAAGCTTGCATCAGCCCCTCTGAAAGTGCGAAGACGGGCACGGTGATGGGGATAAACGTATTGCCTTCGTTGGTATTGAAATTGGGCCGTACGGGTATCAGCTGCCAGATGGCTTCCTGAGTGCTTTTTACGAACACCCCGTCCAGTGGTGTTAACGTGTAGTGGCCCGTCTGCGCAATGACTTCGGATGCGTGGGTTTCCGCAGCCTCCCACTCGCCGCGGTATAGGTATACCCGGGCGAGCAGCGCGTGGGCCGTCCACCGGGAAGGCCGCACCCGGTCCGCCGAGACGTACTCCGGCCCGAGCAACTGCACCGCGCGCAGGAGATCATCAATCAGCTGCGCATATACCGTTTCGATATCGGCCAGTCCGAGTGTGGCGTTTACCCGGTAATCCGTGGTCGTAGCCAGCGGCACGTCGCCGAACAAATTCACGAGGTAGAAGTAGGTAAACGCGCGGACAAACAACGCCTCACCCAACAGTTGGTCACGTGTACCGGGCGTGACTGCCGTGCTCGATTCCAAGCCTTCGATGATTGCATTGGCACCATAAATGGTGTTGTATGCAGACGACCATAACGTGAGCAACGAGCCGTTCTCCGCGTTGACATCCCGTTGTTGGAATTCGCCGAGGTCGCTGAATGACGTGGAATAAAAATCCAGCTCCCCCGCGGACAGCGCCGTGGTGACGGTTACACTGCTCTGCCCTCCGCTTGCAAACCCCATGCTATTTTGCATATCGTGGTACAAGCCGCTCACCGCAGCAATTGCGGTATTGTCGTTCTCAAAAACTGCGTCGCTCACGATCTTCGAACTGGGCAGGTCTACGGCGACAAAATCCTCGCAGCCCACACAGGCGACCAACAGCATCACGCCTGTTATATATTTTATTGATAAAACATTCATCATTCCTTGGTTAAAAAGTTAAAAACTTACCTGAATTCCCAGGGTGTACATGCGCAATGGCGGCAGGTATGCCGATCCCGGCCTATCCGGGTCCCACCCATCATATCCGGTGATTGTCCATAGGTTCTGGCCGTGCACATACAGGCTGGCATTTTTTAGTTTAAGTCGGTTTGCTATCCCGCCGGGCAGGCGGTAGCCCAGCGAGACCGTTTTGAGTCTCACAAAAGATGCATCCGCTATACCCAGCGTACTGTTTATCGCATTCAGATAAGCTGAATAATAGCTGTACGACTGGGTAAACCGTTGAATATCTGCAAGGTCGCCCGCGCCCTGCCACCGATCCATCACCTGCACTGGTTGGTTGGCGAAAAAGCCTGGCGGCGTGCTAAAGTGCCGCATATAGCCCTGTCCCTGCTGCCGGACGTACTCGACCAGGGCGTCGAGCGACCAGTTACCGTAGCTTAGTGTCTGGCGTAGCCCACCGTAAAAGCGCCTTCCGGCATCCCACGCCACCTGCCGGTCTGCTGTCTGTATGGTACCATTGCCATCTACGTCTGCAAATTGGTAGATGCCGTTTTCATCCAGTCCGAGCGCTTCATACAATTTTATAATCGTGATAGGTTCGCCTACCACGTAGGTCTGCGCGTAGGTTGACGATTCAATACCCGGGTATTCCAACAGCTCACTCCTCGGGATGGTCAGGTTTAGCGCCGTTTCCCAGGAGAGCCGGCTTTCAGGCCTGCTGGATACCGCCGCACGGAATTCCCACCCCCGGTTTTCGATGGTCGCATCCATATTGGCCTGCACCACCGTAAATCCCGTGATCGCCGGGAGCGGGTACCCCACCAACTGGTTGGACGACCGGTTGCGGTACCAGTTGGCCGCCACGGTTAACCGGTCTGCAAAAAAGCGCAGTTCCAGTTCTGCATCCAACTTGCGGTTTACTTCCCACGAGTAGTCGGCGTTAAACAGTTGATCCGGCGTCAGCCCGGCAATTCCCTGATAGGTGTAGCGCGTAGCCGTGTAGGCATCCCAGTAGCCGTAGTCGCCAATCTGGTCGCTGCCCGCCGTGCCATAGCTCGCCCGCAGCTTGCCATAGTTTATTGCCGGCAGCAGCCGCTTAAAAAACGCTTCATCGGAAAACAGCCATGCTGCCCCCACCGCCCCGAAATTGGCAAACCGCTTGTTCGGGCCAAATCGCGAGGAACCGTCGCGGCGCCCGGTCAGGTTTATGAAATACCGCTCGGCAATGCCGTAGCCTACCTTGCCAAACAGCGCCGCATACCGATAGTGCACGGGCGGCTCATCCAGTACGTTTACCGTTGCCGCGGCGTTGATGTTGCCAATCAGCGCATCATTCACATAGCCCGCCGTACTAATCCGCAGGTTATCGCGTTGCCGGTCCTGAAACGTACCGCCGATGATCACATCGAGCCGGCTATTACGCAGGTTGCGTTTATAGATGAGCTGCGGCTCCGCCAACCACGAACGCGTCGCGTGGTTGTACAGGGCGCCACTACCCGTCACCCGCCCCCGGTTGTCGGGATTGCTGGCGCTGATTGGCACCTTACGCTGCTCTTCGGTACGATTTACGGTATACCCCACGTTGGCCCGGAGCGAAAGCCCCTGCCAGATACGGTACGTAATGCCCGTATTGGCCACCACGTTTTCCGATTGGATGACGTTGGTTTTTAACAGGTGGCTGAGCGGGTTTACCCAGGTCCCATCCGCCCAGTTCAACGTGCCGTCAGCATTGTATACTGCCGGCGCATTGGGCGGTAGTGTCAGCGCCTCGCCCACCATATCGTGGTGAAACAGTTTGTTGTTATCCGCGCCGTAGTTTACTGCCACGGAGACCTGCAGGCGCTCGTCAAACGCCCGATGATCCACCCGCAATAGTGCCGTGCCCTTGCGATAGCCGAAGTCTCCGGGGAATACCGATGTTTCCCGTTGGAAGCCGCCACCCAGGCGCAGGGAGGTTGTTTGGCTGCCCGCTGCCAATGACAGCTGCGCATTGGTGACGCCCGCTGTTCCACCCAGCAACTCCTCCTGCCAATCGGTATACCGCTCCGTATCCCAAACCATCAGGTCGGGTGCATAAGCCAGGAAATCTGTGGGGTTTCCGCTCGGTTCCACGCCATCGTTTCGGAAAGCCTCCTGCCGCATCGCCACGTATTGGTCTGTATTGAGCATATCCAGTTTCTGAGGTATCCGGCCCATACCGGTGCTCACCGACAGGTCAATCTGGCTACCGCCATACCGGCCCTTTTTGGTGGTGATCAGCACAACGCCATTGGCACCCCTGCTGCCATAAATTGCGGTGGCATCGGCGTCTTTGAGGATTTCAATGCTTTCGATGTTGGCTGGATTAATGGTATTCAAGGGATCGGAACCATGCACCGTGAGCAGCCCGGTAGATGAAATGGGCTGCGAATCAACGGGCACCCCGTCAATGATATACAATGGATAGTTGCCGTCTGCCCGCAGGCTGTTCTGCCCGCGGATCTGTATCTGCACTGCGTTGCCCGGCACACCACTCTGCTGGTTGATCACCACACCCGGCGCGCGGCCATGTAATGCGAGCAGCGGATTGTTCACCGGTTGCCGGTCGATCTCATCGGCGGTGATGCGGCTAATGCTACCGGTACGCTCGCGGTCTTTTACACGGTAATATCCCGCATTGATATCTACCTCCTCCAGGGTGCTTGCCATAGGCTCCAGGAAGGTGTTCACTTCCCTCCTGCCCCGCACGGCTTCCTCCGTGGTCTGGAAGCCTACGGAAGTAAATACCAGCACCGCGTCGCCAGTGGCGATAATGCGGTACTGCCCATTATTGTCTGTCATAGTGCTTATGGCGGTGTTCTTAACCGTCACCGTTACGCCGCCGAGCGCGGTTCCGTCGGTGGTAGATACTACCCTTCCGCTGATCTCCACTTGCTGCGCCCATGCTGGCATGCAAAGTGCCAAGAATAGCAGTACAAAAACACCAATTGCGAGGCCCCGCCAGGGGAGCGGCTGGGGCCTGCGCAAAAGGCTGCACACATGAAACTTGCGTAATGGCGTATGAAACATTACGCAAGTTCCACGAGCGCCCTTGAAAACAGACATGGGCGAGTGAACTATTAATTTCGTATTCAAATGTTCTTCGACTATCCTTCGAATGCTCTTGGAGTGGTCTTTGACCCCGCTTCGAGACTTGTTCGAGGCACGTTCGGGGCCGCTTCGAGTCGGCTTCGACTCCGCTTCGACCGCGCTTCGGGGCTGTTCGGCGTGCAATGCGTTGCGCTTCGAAGACCTCCGAAGGATCCCCGAAGCAATGCCGGAGTAATCCCGAGCCAGGGCCGAATCAATGTCGGCCACTGCCCGAGCACCGGTCGAAGCCGGCCCGGAAACGCCTCGGTTATGTTGTTGTATGTGCAGTATTGTATGTTCGGAAAGGGCATACCCCTCCCCTTCGAGTAAATTTTCGTTCATTTCTTTTCATTTAGGTATTGGGTAATCGGTTGTTTGCTGCACCAGTATCGGTTGATACCCCGCGCGTCACTCCGGATTCCGCTTGATGTTTTTGTACAGGTTGCCCGTGTATACCACCCACGCTCGCACAACCGGCCGGCCATCCGTTCTCGCGGCATGGCATACCAGAGCTTCCCTCCTGCTGTTTGCCTGAGAAATCGCTTTTTCGGTGTTGTGTGCCTGTTTTTCGTTCATTCGTGCATGGTGGTTTATGGACTATGGTTACTCAAGCCAACCCACCGTGCCATCAGAAATTCCGTGATTTATTTGCAGGTATAGGGAAAAGGTTCTATTTTTATCAGTAATTGCAAAACCAATAAACGCTGAACCTGGCCTATCCGCGTTATCAAAGCATTTCCGCATGGCATGGGGATCGGCATCGTCTGGGAGTTTGGCGCCATGTTGTATGGCCCCGTTTGGTTTGGGCGTGTTATGCCCTACCCAAGCCCCCGCAGACTGTTTATTGTTAGCTGCACGCTCACTCAGGTGAGGTTATCACGTTCTTATAAAGATTTTTTAGGGATTGGGATGCTTTTTCTGAGGCGTCACCATAGGTAATGCCCACCACATTTTCAATGTGGAATGGAATGCTTGACGGTTTTCGGTTCGTTTTCATAATCTATTTTGGTTATGAAACGATGTCGACTCGGAAAGCAAGAGGATGGCCAACTTGGTAAAGAACCAGTAGAGCACTCTCCATGCTTTCGCTCGTGGCTCCGCCAGAAGCCTCCTCACAAACTTACACGAAGTTGAGAGTTACCCACAAAAGTCTGACAGGAGAGCGCCCTACTGGATATATACAAAGGTATAAAATCCAGATGACAGGGCGACTCCAGCGTCAACTCGTGGGTAAAATCTGGCGGATTTCGAACGAGTGACATCGCTAAAGAACAGCCTTGGGGGATGTTCTCTTTGCGTCGCTAATTATTTGAAACAAAAATAATAAAATAATTTTAACGTGGCAAAAAAACCACAAATTATTTCTAAGGTCGATCTTCTAATGATTGAAAAGCATAACGATGTTTATGACCGAATTGGAAGTAATTTAAAAGCGCTGCGAAAAAAAGCGGGGCTGACCCAACAACAACTTGCTGATAAATGTGAAAAAGTTGATCGAGCAAAAATAAGCGACATAGAAAACGCTAAAGAAGACTATATGTTTTCAACACTATTGGAAATTGCTAAAGGGTTGGGAGTAACTATCGAAAAACTAATAAAGTAATTTATTTTCAAATACTTAAAGACATTTTCCTGTCGTAGCCGGCACTCATATGAAAAATAAATTAAGCTAGACCCTATATCGCGAGTATATTAATCATCATTAAACCATAAGCCTGATGAACACTATTTTTTGGCATACAAGCCGCTCAACTATTGTTCATTGATCTCGGCCATGTAGTGGCAAACAACGTTTTGTGTAATGGGATTTTAAGAAGCTACTAAGGGCTAAAAGTATTAAAACATAGAAATATGGCAAAGAAAAGTATGACGCAGGACATACCTGGATATTCCGGAGATACTGACCCCATTCCGGGCATATTGACCCCCCTTTTGGTTTTGGCTCAGAGATTCTGATGGCCTGACAATTTTACCTTTTTTTTCTTAGACTTTCACCTTTAAGTTCAATTCTGTATGCGGTGTGTACCAGGCGGTCGAGGATAGCGTCGGCAATGGTCTCTTCGCCGATGATATCGTACCAGCTGGCTACCGGAAGCTGGCTGGCGATAATGGTAGCTTTCCGGCTATGCCGATCCTCTATGATTTCCATCAGGTCCATGCGTTGCTGCTGTTCCAGATGGGTGAGCCCGAAGTCGTCCAGTATGAGCAGTTCGGTACGGGAAAGCTTTTCCATGAACTTGTAGATGCTTCCGTCAATACGGCTCATCTTTGTCCGCAGCAATAATTTCTGAACGTTATAATAAGCCACTTTGTATCCCTGGGCACAGGCCTGGTGACCCAATGCTGAGGCCAGGAAGCTTTTGCCGGCACCCGAAGCCCCGCTGATCAGGATGGCATCCCCGCTGGAGAGGTAGTTCCCCATGGCCAGCTCCGTAATGAGTGAGCGGTCCATTCCCCTGGCGGCATCCATGTGGAGTTCCTCGATGGAAGCCCGGTAACGGAAGCCTGCGTTTTTAAGCAGCCGTTCGAAGCGTTTACCGCTCCGCTGTTCCTGCTCGGCCTGCAGCAGCAGTTCCAATCCTTCCGGAAGGCTGAGCTCATGGTGGCGGCGCGTTTCCTGCAGCACCTGCCAGCTGCGGCACATTCCGTGCAGGCGCAGCTCTTTGAGTTGTGTTTCGATTTGCATGTTAAAAGTCAATAATGGATTGTGTATAATATTCTTTCCCCCTGATATTGCCATGGGCGGGCAGCGGCTGCTGCACATCCTGTCCGGGCATATGAAGCGCCATGTTGTTTTCCAGTATTTTCTGTATCACCTTATAAGAGCAGATCCGGTGCTCAAGGGCGATCCGGCAAACGCGGGCAAACTTTTCGGGTTCGGTAATCCGGTGCAGGCGCAACAGCCCGTCACAGGTCCGGTAGAGCTGCTCGGGATAACGGTCCTGTTCAAAGACCATCCGTATCAGTTCGTACAGTTCGGCCGACCTGTACCGGGCCTTTTCGAGATAATATCCCGGGCTGCGGTCCAGCCAGGCCCGGTTGGCAGAGCTAAGGTGTTCCTTTACCGAGGTATAGCCGCCGCTGTAATTTCTGACATGCACCGCTACCTGGTTGCCCGCAGAATAGATGTAAACCATGCTGCGCGTGTAGATCACTTTCACCTTTGAGCCGATCAGCGCGTAGGGTACGCTGTAAAAGTGTTTCCTGACAACGACATGTCCGTTGGCTGCCACCTTGGGTTCACAATAATGTTTGAGTTCAAAGGCTTCCTGTGGCAATGGCAGCAGCAGCGGCTTTTCAACTGCCAGGAACCGCTCTTCCCGGCAGTAGTCCCTGCGTTGCATCCGGGTCTGGTTATGTTCCCTGACCTTCTCCCTGATCGCTTCATTCATGGAGACGATATCAAAGAACTGCCGGTGGCGCAATTTGGCGTACACCCTGGTGTAGAGCAGCTTTACCTGATTCTCCACCAAGCCCTTATCGCGGGGTCGCCCGGGCCTTGCCGGCACCACCGACATTCCGTAGTGGTTGGCGAAGTCCTCCAGGCCCCGGTTGATATCCGGTTCGTACCGGTCCGTCCGGATAATAGCGGACTTAAGGTTGTCGGGGACCAGGGCCCGGGGAACCCCACCGATATCCTGCAGGCAGCAGCCCAGAGCATACAGGAAGTCCCCGATGCGCTGGGAGGGAACGGCCATGGCAAAGCCGTAGTCGGAAAAAGGCAGGCAGGCAACAAACAGCTGGCAACGGATGATTTCACCTGTTTGCCTGTCGGTATAGCCGATCTGTTTCCCGGCGAAGTCAACAAACAGCCTGTCGGCGGGCTCATGGCTCAACACGGAAGTCGGCTTGCGGGCAATGAGCTGTTGTTGGAGATGGAAGCAGAACTGGGAATAGCCATAGCCCTGGGGGAAGCCCTGGATATATTCTTCCCATAACAGCTTCTTGGTCACTCCGGTTTTTTTGAGCTCTGCAGCCAGATATTCCAGTTTACTCCTGAGATGGACATAGCGCGGATCCTTGTAGGCTGGGTTGCCGGAATGGAACCGGGTCTCCAGAACCGGATCCTCGAGCCCGAGAAGCTCCTGCGGGTCCAGCGCCGCCGAATGGAGCTTTTGCAGGTACGATTTAACGGTATTCCTGCTGATGCTGAGGGTCCGTGCTATCGCCTTGATGGAATACCCCTGGGTATGTAAGCGTATCAGTTGTTTTATTTGACTCATGGGTCTTGATTTTCCGGCCATCGGTGATCTTCTTTGGTGATAAAATGGATCACCAAGTATAACTAAAACCAAAAATCAGAGG
>Ga0164243_10004276_pt1 | contig 22471 bp, 21 predicted proteins | sample OricompcompostOP_FD_108781 | JGI IMG/M metagenome (GOLD analysis project Ga0164243, IMG submission 108781) | Organic Plus compost microbial communities from Emeryville, California, USA - Original compost - Organic plus compost (OP) | ecosystem: Engineered > Solid waste > Mixed feedstock >...
CGCTGCTCGCATTCGGCGAGTGCGGTGCGATGCTTTTCGATCTTCGCTTCGCGTTCTGCGCGTTTGGCCTCGTCGAGTTTCTCCGGGTCGATCGCTTCAAGCTCCGCGAGGCGCTTCGCCGAGCGCTTGACCGTGCGCACTGCCTTCGTCGATGCGTGAGCGCGAAGGCGCATGCTGTCGATCGCCAGTTCATCGAGCGGAAGCAGCTTCGCTTCGACAGCCATCCGCACGGTCTGCTCGATCGCCGCTGCGAACAGTTCGCCGTTCTGGGCGCGGAATTCGCTCAGTTTCGATCGCGAGACGCGGTGCCCACCCGTGAGCAACTGGCATGCGGCGTCAGTCACGAGCAGATGCGAAAGCTTGCTCGCGTGGTGCACGCCGATCAGGCTGGCGTAGATCCACAAGCCAAGTAGCGATCGAGGTGCGAAGCCACGACGGCCGAGCGAGGAGTAGCGCGACTCGACCGCGCTGACGTCGATCTTTTCGACCGCGTTGCGGACCGTCCACGCGAGATGGCTCGGGGGAACCTGCTCGACCGGACAGCCGCGCACACCGTCGAGCTGGTGGCTCTGGTTCGCGACAAAGCGCGGGTTCGGATCGCGGCGCGTGCGCCGGCGGATCACTCGTTCGGTCGGCGAAGGCGTCAGCGTTAGCTCACTCACCGCCACAACCGATCACCTAGTGATCCGCCGGTCAATCGCTATTTCTGGAGACCCTGTCAAGGCCGATTGCGACTTCAACCACCTTGGCGACGTAGGAATGCGGGACGCTGTAGCGGACGGTGTCGACGTTCACGAGCAGGTCGTTGGCGACCTTGCGGCGGACACGCCGCTCGCGAACCGGCATCGGGTTCACGGGAAGCGCTCGCAGTGCGTGCATCTCGTCGCGTTCGAAGCGGTCGGCGGGCACCTCGTGCGTGGTGCCGTGGACGCGCTGATCTGCGCGCTGCATCCACTCGGCGAGGTGTGCCTCGAGCGCCGCAATGGAGGCGAACTGCCGGCCCGCCAGCGCGTTGCGCTTCGCGTACTTCACGCCCGACTCGGTCTTGCCCTTCGTCCGCGCGCGGAACGGCCTGCAGGCCTTCGGCGTGACGTCCCAGTCCCGGCAAAGCCCGAGGTACCGCGGCGCGAAGACCACGGTCCCGGCCTCGTGGTTGACCTTCTGCACGAGCGACTTGGGGTTGTCGTTCAGCAACGTCCGGGGGACGCCGCCGAAGTGCTTGAAAGCGCAGGCAATGCCCTCGAACCAATCGTCCTGGCGCTCGCTCAAGAAGGCCTTCACGAAGATGCGCCGCGAGTAACTGAGCACCGCGACGAACAGCTTCACAACGACCTCATCGCCGCCGATCCGCACGCGCTTCTCGCCGAAGTCGATCTGCATCTGCTCGCCCGGCGCGGTCTCGAAGCGCACGGTCGCGACCTGCGCCGCACGCTGCTCGCGGCGATGCTCCTCGACCGCTCGCTGTACGGTGCGCACGCCGGCCTTAACGCCATCCGCGGCGAGCAGCTCCTGGACGACGACGGCATTGCCCTCGGCCGTTCCGTCGAACAGGCTAACGGCCGCTGCTCGGGCGGCATCGTCGAGCCTTCGCTGCTTGATGTGCACTTGGACGCCGGGCACGGCGTGGTCGCGGACGTAGCGCCGGACCGTGTTTCGCGCGATGCCCAGCTCGGCCGCGATCCGCTTCGCGCCCCAGCCAAGACCAGCAAGAACGCGCATCTGCTGGACGACCTCCGCCTCGACCATCGGCACCTCCGCGAGCTGCGGGGGTGCCATGACTCCTGTCTCCGTCTCCACTCGAGCCTCGTTTCAGAGGCCGGTCGAGGGGGTCAGAAGTTCTGTCGCGAGGGGGTCAATAGTTCAGTCGCTCCACACTCCCTCCCGGTTCGGCGGGAGCGCCCACCAGCCCGAGGCATTGGGATGTCACGGCCGGCGGTGCTTTGGTCGTCTGGTCGGGGAATGGCTTCGCCAATCCGTCGTGCGGCCGATATGCTTGCGCCCATGAACTCCTCTTCCCCCCTCGACCACCTGCTCTCCCTCCTCCTCAATCGCACTGCGGAGCTGGAGGGCGTCTCCCGTCGCAAGACGCTCGGCTGCGAGGCCTTCTTTCGCGACGGGGCGCTCTTCGCGCTGGTGTGGAAGGAGGGCCGCATCGCGTTGAGGCTTACCGACCCGGCGCTCTTCTCGGAGCTGCGCGGCCTGCCCGGCACCAAGCCCTGGAGCCCGCCCACGCTGAACACGTCGGGCTGGCTGCTGGTGCCCGAGGCCTTCCATGAGGACGAAGAGGCCTTGGATACGTGGGTCCGCCGCGCTTGGACCTGCGCAGGCAACGCCCCGCCCAAAAAAGCGAAGGCCGCCGCGGCGCAGGGCACGGCAGGAGCGGTCGGGTCCACTTCGTCGGGCAAGGTGTCCTCGCGGGCGCAGCCCGTGGCGGCCCGCCCCCGCACCCGCGGCGCGTCCCGCTCCAGGTAGACGGCCTGTGCTTGCTCCACCGCCGTTGACGCCAACCGAGCGTCAGGTGCGTGTCGATAATCGCTGAGCCACTCGGCCCCCCGCCGTTTCGATGCGTCGCTCAGCCGCCCAGGCACCGACCGGCGATCGCCTTGGCGAGAGGTTCGACGATCGCGCCGGGCGCAGCGAGCAGGCTCTTCGATCGTTCGTGCCTCGATCGTCCCGCTACCCACAGCAAGTGCATGAGGTCCCGAAAAATGCCCAGAAGGTGCGGGGCGTTCAGGCGCTTGCCAGCGAGCCAGCATCAAGCGTCTTGAGCCATGTCCCCAGCATCTCGACCAGCGGCTGCCCGATCGTGCCGGCGGGATCGAGGAAGGCGACGGGATCGCCTGCGCGCCAGCTGCCCTTGATCGCTCGCGGCGTCGTGATGATCACCCTGGGTCCCGGCCCCAGGAACACGCCCGGGCGGTCCGCGAGATAGCCGAGCATCTTGAGGTGCGACTGCGCGAGGTAGCTCGGGTCGGTGCTGCACTTGGCATCGAGGTAGAGCTCACGCCGGTCAACTGCGGTCGTTAATACGAGCCGGAGATCCGGCCGGATGCTTGCCGTGTCACCGAGGTAGTGCTGAATCGCGTCGGCGTGGGTGCCCGGTGGAGTGCCCTGGTCGTAGTAGACCCTCACCGAGGACGCGCCCTTCGACCATGACGCGACCGCCTTCCGCTCCGGCAAGACCAGCTCGTCGTTCCGATCCCAGCCCGGCAGAATCCCATCGAGTGCGTCGAGGACGGCAAGAAGCGTGAAGAGCTCGAAACGTCGTGGCTCATCCGTGGGTGCAAGAGCAAACCGCTCGACGGTGCGCTGGAGGGCATGACCGCGTGGCGTGGGGAGCAGCTCCTCGTAGAACCCCAGCACGCGAGCCGCCTGGCGAAGTGCAGGCTCGTGGCTCTGCGCGCAGTGCAGCCGCTCAGACTCAGCGGGGCGACGTAGCGGGATCTCTCGTAACGCCGCGTGCTGCAGGCACTGGGTCGCAACGAGGTGCATCTGCGACAGGGACCGCAACCAACCGCTCGCGCCGGACAGGTCGCCGGGCCGCAGGTCGGAGATCGCGCGCACGATCTGCTCGAGCAGAAAGCGGATCACGATTGCGCCCGGCGTCTCGAAGGTCCGCTCCGGCACGACCCCCACGAACCAGCTCGGGTCGCGTGTGCGGCGGCGCAGCTGCAGGGTCCGTGACCAGTCGGTGCGCCCGCGAATGCGGCCCTGGCTCTCCTCGATCCTCCGGACCGTGGTCGGGAGGATGCGGCGGAGAAATGCGGGCACGCCGTTCAGCACGAAGGCTTCCGTCTCACCCGCAGGGTCGAGCAGGAAGCCGAGCTCCGCCAATGTGACCCACGCGCCAGGCGTCCCGGACAGACGCTCCAATGCACGCGCCACGTGTTCCGGGCTTCGGGCACTGCCCCTGGCCTCGCGGAGCAGGTAACGCGGAAAGCGCTCGGCCAGCCAGGCCTCCCAGCTGGACTCAGACATCGAAGGTGAGATGCGAGAAGTTGGAGCGCAGCTGTTCCCTCACCTCGCGCAGCGCCACTGGGTCGGCTCCGAAGAGCTGACCTAAAACCGCGTCCGCCCGGCGTGCTGCCGCGTCGCCGATGCCCTCGAGCTGCGGCAGTACGACCATGCCCACCGCCTCCGCAATGGCGCGCTCTGCCCCGCTGCCACGTACACACGCGTAACGAAGGACGTCGAGCAGCAGCGAGGGACCGAGCGGCGCGTCCTTTCCGAGGCCTTCCTTCTGCGAGAGCGCGCTTACCGCGAGGTCCCGCACTGCCGCGCCGAGGCCAAGCCTCTGGCTCTCACGAGCTGCCAGAGTTGCGAGGGCCGAATCGTCCAGCGCCGGTACGACGATCACTGCGAAGCGACGCATGAACGCGTAGGAGAGGCGGAAGAGGCTCGCCTTGTCGCGCAGGTTCATGGTCGCCAGCAGGCGGAACCACGGGCCGTAGGTGTACGGGACCGCGTCTCGACCGATCTCGACCGGAACCTCCTCGCCCTTCTCATGGCGCGTGTACGCCGTGGTCACCGAGCCGCCAGCGAGCACGGTGAAGAGCTCACCGAAGCATTTGTCAATGTCTGCTCGGTTCACCTCATCGAGGACGAGCCAGCGGCGCTCGCGCAGCGCACGGGTTACCACGCCTTCACGAAACGCGAGCGTCTGGTCCGCGCGCTGGGTCCAGCCGCCGATCGTGTCGTACGTGGTCCAGTCGGCCGAAGCCGTGGAGGTGAGCGGCTCCTCACAGACGCCCGTGGTTGCGGCGTACTCTGCGAGCCGTTCCGCGATGGTGCTCTTGCCGGTGCCGGGCGGTCCTACGAGCAGCAGATTCTTGCCCGCATTGATCGCGGCGCAGCAGCGCTCGATGAGCCCCGGCGGGAGCACGAGGTCCGCTACGTCGATCTTGCTGGGGTCGAGCCGCACCTCGCGCGTCGTCGTGGCCGGGTCGTCGTCGGCTTCGTCGACGCTCGGCTTCTCGTCCAGCGGTGCCGTCGGGACCGGCAGCTGGGCCAGCACGTTGCGCCCCGCATCCGTCACGAACATCTGGCCCTTGTCGAGTTGCAGCAGGCCGCACGACACCAACCAGTAGGCACGAATGCGCGCCTGCGTATCCGTTTCCCAATTGCAGGGGATCGCCGCGTTGAGGTGTTTGCGCAGCGCGCCCACGCGGGCGCCCGGGTGGTTCGCAAAGAAGGCAAGAGTCTCGTCGAAGCCGGTGTAGGTCTCGCGGAGCGCGCGGAAGAAGTGCGACCTATCACCGGTCTCCAAGAGACGAACACCGAGCGGTCCGAGGATGAGATTCCCAGCCTCCTCGATGAGGAGGCCGGTGTTCATCAGCAGCCGCACGGTCGAAATGTTGCGAGCCTCGCTGCCGTAGCGGGCCTCAAGCCACTGCTCCAGGGCCGCGGGGGTGAAGCCCTCCTGCTGGGCGTGCTCGAGGATGGTGGTGACCACCCCCACCTGCTCATGCACGGGGCCGGGCATTCGTGGTGCGGCGGCAAGGCGGTCGGTTCCGGTTCGCAGCTCCTCGCCATTGTGGCCCTCATCCCTACCCGCCAGCGCGAAGAGCGGCGCGTCCTCGATCGTGATGCCGTCGCCGCGATCGAAGAAGTGCGCTTTGATCACCGCGAGCACGATGAGCCGCCGAAGGATCTCGGCAGGCTCCGGCTCCCAACGCTTCGTCTCCAGCGAATAGCTGCCCAGCGTGAGCGTGGGCGTCCCGCCGAGGCCACAGCGCTGCGTGATGGCACGACTGCGCGGACCGAAGCCGCTGACGTCACGGCTCTCCGCGATGTCGTCCTTGCGCCTGCCGTAGGAATTCGCAGCCTGGAACGAGACGTCCGATTCGCCAGCACGGATGGCATCACGAATGCGCCACTCGAACGTCGTCCAGATGAGTTCGCGCTTCCCTGCATCGGCAAAGACCTGCAGGCCGAGCACGTGGCCGTGATCTTCCGCCCTGCCGCGTTCGACGATGCCCGGACGGATGAGGAGGCGGAATGCGACCCGACCACCGTCCCAGCTGGCTACGACGCGGAGCGCGTCCGATGTGCGGTCGTGGGTGACCGAGACGCGGCGGCCTTCGATCTCTACCGAAGCGGGCGGCGACGCCGCGATAATGGGGGAGAGCGCTTCTCTGGTGAGGAAGCCCGATTCGTCGAGCGTAGGCATGCCGTTCGCTCCTCGGTGGCGTAGAGGTGAGCGGCATCATCGATCGGAGTCGCGCCGGGCCCAAGCGGAGTGTGCACGCCCTCGGCGGCAGCAGTCTCCGTGGTGTCACTCCGCGGAAGGGCTCGCAGCCCGTGCGCTCGCGGCTGCCTCACCGCGGTGCCAGTGTGTCAGAGGCGAGCCGCCTCCCACGTCCATCGGATGGACCGCAGCCGCAATTCGCCCGATGATCCGCTGCAACCAACCTGAGGTGGACGCATGAACGTTGCCTACGACGCTTACAACCGCGAGGAGCGCGCGCTCTGCGCTCACCTGTTTCGCCTCCTGCACGAAGGTCTTGCAACTCGGCCGGCAGAGGGTCCGCTGGCCCGCGTCCTGGGCAGGCTTGCCGAGCGCGATTTGCAGTGGCGCGGCGCCGGCCTGCCACTTCCGCGACCGCTGCCGATTGGGCGCACGATTTTCACCGAGGTCGCGCTCATTCGCGATGCCTACCAGGACCGCAAGCGAAGCGGAGCTCTCTCTGCATTCATGGATGAGCTCGTCGCGATCGTGAAACGCCAGCAGCGAGCGGAGGACTGCCCCTTGTGGTCTGAGCTGCCGCGCGAGCTGAGCGATCCGGCCAAGGTGCATCCGCGCCAAATCCTCCTGCGGGCGCAGGCCGATGGCTTCGACCTGGGGCGCGATTTCGCGCGCGTGTACGGCGCCGTGCAGGGCCTGTTCAACGCGAAGCCCGATCTTGTGGTCACCACGCCAGAACATCTGCTGGTCTTCGAGGCGAAGCTCACGCAGGCCTTCGAGCGGGACCAGCTCGAGCGAACCGCCCATCTCGCCGAGCTGTGGAGCTCGCCGCTTCTGCGTGGCGATCTGGGTTTTGAGCGTGAGCCTTCGTGGAGCGTCATCCAGCTCGGCGACGCCCGTGCCAATCCGGAGCTGAGCTGGCAGGAACTCGCGGGGTTCGCGGTAGAAACCTGGCCAGCCAACGACCGCTCGCGCATCGCGTTTGAGGCTGCGGTGCGGCTGCTGGCTCCGCGGTCGCGTCGATGAAAGCAACGCTGGTCCGCGTAGGCGTCGATCAGGCCTTTGGTGGCTGGAACGCACCGGTTGATCCCGACACGAACGAGTTCGTCTACGTCCCGATCCCGGACGACGTCCCGTTCCAGCCTGGCCTCGCCACGCCGTACGACGATCTCGTGCGTGCAGTGCAAGGGCTGGCAGGCGGCTCGATTGCGCTCCCGCCCAAGCTGCGGGGGCGAAACATGCACCTTGATCCCGACTTCTCGCACCTCACCTACGGCGACAATGGCGAGCGGCGCGGACGAGGCATCGCCGGCTTCGAGGCGGGCGATCTCGTCGTGTTCTTTGCCGGGCTTCGCCCGATTCGTCCCTGCGCGCACCGATTGCTCTACGCGATCATCGGGCTCTACCGGGTGGCCGAGACGGCCCGGCTAGGTGATGTCCTCGCCGCGCGGTGGCATGAGAATGCTCACACCCGCCGGCTGAACCACCGCGCTTCCGATGTGATCGTGCGTGCCGATCCTCAGCGGAGCGGCCGCCTGCGCCGCTGCATCCCGATCGGCGAATGGCGCGATCGTGCTTACCGAGTGCGGCACGACCTGCTCGAGCAATGGGGAGGGCTCTCCTGCCGCGACGGCTTCATCCAGCGCAGCGCGGTGCCGCCAATGATCGGTGACCCATTGCGGTTTTTGCAGTGGTTCGAAGGCCAGCGACCTGAGCTGCTAGCAGCCAACAATCCTGAGATGCGGGAGGACGGCAATGGCTCGTGAAGCGCCGGTGATCATCGTGCATCTCCGCCAGCCGATGAAGGATGCCAACGAGGCACGGACCGATCCGCTCTACGAGTTTGGCAGCTTCGGTCTCACCGGTTGCCATGCCGGAAACCTCCTCCACGATCGCGGTGCAACTGGCGCGCGGCTCGCGTTCGTGCAGCCGGGCGACGGAGAGATGCGGCTAGTCATGGTGACCCCTCCGGTCGAGGTGCGCTGCCATGCGTACCGCAACGAGGCGTGCTGGCAGCCTGGTGGAATGCCACTTCGATTCACTGCCGCACCGATCCTCATCGACAATTTCGGGCGGAGCGAAGTCGCCGGGTTCACCAATCTGCTGCGCGACACGAACCGCCCGACCCCGGTTGCCCGGTTCTCGAGCAAGTTCCGGTCACGCAAGAAGCCGCTTCCGTCTGGCGTGGCCGCAAATCTCGTGGCAGCGTGGGAGCGCGCAGCCGGCGAGCCGCAGAATCGCGCAGTGGCTTACTGGGAAGCCCTACCTTGGATGCCGCCGAACCCTGACCGGGACCGGTATGCGACGTACGAGAACTGGAGCCAGTTTGCGCGTGGGGGCGCCCAGCGGGCGGTGGCGACGAGCCGCACGGTGAGCTGTACGCGCGTCCCGCGATCCGGCAAGCCGGGTGGTTGTTCCGGGCGCTGATCGGGCGGCGCCTCGCCGTGAGCGCCCCGCTCCAAGATTGTTGGCATTTGCTAGCCTTCGGCTGCCTTTCAGTTCGAACATCGGGCAACATGAGTTCGGGGTCTTCGTTCGCGTCGAAGGGCACGAAGAAGATGAGGGGCGCCAGGCAACCGGGGGTCTTTATGAAGCGTGAGAGTCGCGACCTGCCCGGCAAGGCATTGGCAACGAGGAACGCCGGGAGAACTACGCGCGCGGTTCCCGCCGCCGTACGGATGAGCCTACTTTCGACCGGCAAGGCGCGAAGAACTACGCCGACGCTGACGACCGAGCGCCTGTTTCGCGAACTGCAGGGCGCGCGCGGCGTAGACATCGCTGCGGCCTACTATGACCTCGAGTTCTGCCGCACTCTGCTCCGCGCCGCGCGAGCTAATACGCTGCAATCCATCCGGCTGCTCTTCAACCGGCTGGGCGGCAGTAGGCTTATGGAACAGAAGCGGCAACTACAGGGCCTCATGCGGTCGCGTGCCGGTAGCCCTAGTGTTGATATTCGTCTCGCACAAGCGCCTGGAATCTTCCACTCGAAGCTCATCTTCATTCACAAGAGGCGCAGCCATGTCGGTTGGGTGGGCTCGGCCAACGCCACGCGTGCCGCCTTCGAGCGCAATGAAGAAATCATGCTTCGCCTAGACGGTGAGCTTGGGACGCTGGAGGACTACTTCGACACGACGTGGGAGAACGCTGTCCCGCTGCAGTCTGTCAATGCCGAACGGGCACGCACCCTAATCGACTTCTTTCGCTCGGGATCGCTGTTCTTCAAGGCCTCGAGGCAGGTGATATTCACCTTCAACCCGTTCACCGAGATGGTCGCCGCAATGAGCGACTCGGATCGGCGAAAGCTCGAGCAGATCGTGCCGGAGTACGCCGATTCCGCGGGCGTGATCGGTCCCTTCAACGTCATCCGAGCTCTCAGCCTGCGGCCCCAGAATGAGGGGCACGACGATCCAGTGCAGCGTGTAGGTATCGCAGCCCGCTCGGTAGAGACTTGCTACGGTTACTGGGTGCCGCATGACGAGCGGTCCGAGTTGCTCAAGCGGATCGCAGGAGCGGGAGCAAGTCGAGAGAAAGGTCTCGGCCGTATCCGGAGCAAGATGCAGCAAGTCGGTCCCGATGCCATTCTGAACCGCTTCCGGGACTATTTGAGAAGCGTTCGGCTCGGGTTGCTGAAGCAGGGCTTCGACGAGGCTTCACTTGCTCGCCTTGGTGGAGACAGAGTGTTCTCCGACTCTGCGCGATTCGAGCGCTTCTACGCAAAGCTAGAGGAGAACCTCTCGAACGATGCTTGGGTCAAGCGCTACGCCGCTCCGCTCTTAGAAGGTTCGGTCCCGGAGATCTGGGACGATCCGGTCGCCAGTGATGAATTCGAGACCTCCTTCTTCGAGTCCCTCGCGTTCGCTGCGACTCGGCCACGGCTAACACGCACCGCCCGACAGATCCTCACGTTTGCGGAGGCCCCGGACGCAACCGCACCGGAGACACTCGCAAAGTTTTTCGCAAGGGCGCTTCGCCAGAAGGGTTGGCCTACCGCTGGCTATCCGTAGGAGAGTGTTGTGTCGCCTGATCAGATCAAGCGCCTAGTCGAGGTGGAGTACCCAGACCTTGTTCCGGAAGTCCGAAGCAACCCAGATGGCTGGGCCTTCTTTTACCGCATCGTGAGAAAGGGCCCGGCGTCGACTCGCATCGCGCGTGCGGTGCAGGGCCACCCAAGCATGCCCTGCATGTTCAAGCCCTCTATCTCAGCGCGCTTGCAAAGCAATCGTGCCCTCGAAGTTGTTATCGACGGTGGCCCACGGCAGGTGTGTGAACTGCTTGACCGCGAACTCGACCTCTGGAGACGACATTTTGAGCGGCAGGGATGCTAGCCCAGACTCCCTGCGTTTACCGCTCGCCGTGAGATTCGCCTACTCTGGGCGCCGCCGGTCGGGCCCGTGGTGCTCGCCTACAGTGACTCCGTAGGAAGAAGCGGAACATCAGGTCCTAGTCGAGACGCTCGCAGAACTGCCGCTCGCTCCGAACGCTGAAGAGCGCGATGAGGAGGCAGGCTTTGAGGATGGTCTCCGGCGGAATTGACGGGCGCCCGGTAGCGCCGTACATCGCCTCGAACACGGGCGAGAGGCGCTCAAGTCCGCGGTCGGCAAGCAGCTTGATCCGGCGGATTGGGTGCTCTTTGGGCACCCGCTACTCCGGTCCGATCGGGGAGAGCATCGACGCCTGCCGCGCGTCGCATCCTCCGCGAGAGCGCGCGATCCTATGCAGGCAATCCAATCAGGTCGATCGCCGCTGAACAGCGCCAGGGGGTGTTCGCCAGCCTGCTAGGCAAGGGCAGGCTCCCTGCCGATGCGACCCAGCCATTGGCTCACACCATGGCATAGCGGAACGCTATTGCCCTCTCGCTACGAGAATCGGCAAGATGCCTATTCTCGCAGGGAGGAGCAGTGTTCAAGGCGCTAGAACTTGAGAACTTCAAGGCGTTCGGCAAACGCACTCGGTTTGAATTCGCCCCAATCACCCTCATCTATGGTCCGAATAGCGCTGGGAAGAGCTCCATCCTGAATGCACTCAATCTGCTCAAGCAGACTCGTAGTGCGCGCGAGCATGGTGCTTTGCTACTCCCAAGAGCTGAAGGTGGCCTGGTCGACTTGGGCAGCTTTCACGAAATACTCTTCGATCACGACGCGTCGCGTACCCTATCGTTCCGCCTAGAGTTCGCGCCTACGCGTCAGCACATCCGGCCGCTCAACAGGCCTACGCGAAACGTTTCCGCACTCGAGTTGGCATTCCGTCGCGAGCAAGACGAGAAGGATATTTCACTCGCTCGCCTTGACGCCTATACGACACACACAGCAGAACCGGCCGTTCGCTTCGAGCCCACTGCCGACCAGAGTGGGGTGCGTTTTCCCTCTCCGTCCTACCGAAGACTGAGCGCTCACCGGAACCACGGCAACTCAACAACCGCACGCTGTCTGTGGGTTACGGGTGAGCCACGATTCTGGGAGCAGGAGTACGCCGAGTGTCAGCGCCACAAGGGCGAGATCCTCGGCCTGCTCGAGCGCATCGCGAAGGGGATTGCTACGGAGGAAGCGATATCTGTCCGTTTGGGTGAAATTTCCGCTCATGCTCTGCGAACAGCAATTGATTTCTTCCGCTCCGAATTCTCGCTCAATTCGTATATCGAACGACGCCGCGCTGCAGCGTCCGGTTCACTCCTTGCCTTAGATGGATTCATGCCGGTTGGCATTGTTCCGCGCGAAACGGCAAGTTTCCCTGAACTCGTGGCGGCGCAGAGCGGTCCTGCGGTCCGGCGCGCCTCGGCAATTCGTAATCTATTCTTTGATGCGGCCGACCTTTTACTGGAGGGCGGCCTGCTGCTCGAGAACGCGCTAGATTCTCTTTTCCCGCTGGGACCGTATCGCCGGCCGCCCGAGCGCCTTTATGTATTTACAGGTACAACACCGCCTGACGTCGGGTACTCAGGGAACCTGCTTCCTGATCTGCTATACCGCCAAGGCGAGTTGGTCGAGGAGACCAACTCGTGGCTAGAGAAACTCGACATCGGTTACCAGTTACGTATCGAACCACTGGGCACACGCTCGAACGATCTGTTTGAGGTCCGGCTTCGCGACACACGGCGGGGATCCGCGGGAACGGTTTCCCTTCCGGACGTTGGCTTCGGGATTAGTCAACTCTTGCCATTTGTCGTGCAGGCACTCGCGTCGCGAGGTCGAACAATTACAATCGAGCAACCCGAAGTCCATGTCCATCCGCGGCTACAGGCGGATGTAGCGGATCTCCTGGTAGCAGGCATCCAGCCTCAGCGTGGAAACCACTTCATTGTCGAGACTCATAGTGAGCATCTCATTCTCCGCATCCTCCGCAGGATTCGCGAGACAACCAGCGGCGACCTGCCGGTGGGCACTCCAGGCCTTCAGCCCGAGCAGGTTTCTGTGCTCTTTTTGGAGCGCGGGGCGAACGGCACTGAGGTACATCGCCTGAGGATTAACGAAGACGGCGAATTTATCGATCGTTGGCCGCAAGGGTTCTTCGAGGAGCGGGCGAGGGAGCTCTTCTAATGTTCTTTGAATATGCGCTAGAACCAAGCCTCTTGAAGAACTGGGATCGTGTCCGGTATTTTCTCGACTCGTTTGGGCCGACAAAGGGCAGGTTCCTCGCACGGTATCCTAAGCATTGGTCGAGGATGGTTATCGAAAGCTTGTCCTGCGCAGACGTAGAGAAAAAACGAATCACGGAGCGCCTGTTTCAACTCCAATCCCAAAACGCGTTCTCCCCGAGAAAGAATGCGCAATACGATGGGAAGCGCTCCTGGTTGGAGAACGCAGTCGCCGAGGACTGCCGTGCGGCATTCCATGCGATAGTTGCAGAAGCCGGGAACGGTGCCCGCATTCTCGATGGACATGTCCTCGACGAGTCTAATCGACTCTGGCAGGTCGATAGTGGCGCGCTGGTGGCGCGGGACCCGAATGCGTTGATGCAGGCGGTCGCGCTGCTCCTGAGAGCATCCGACTCTCTCGTGTTTATTGACCCGTACTTCCGAGCTTCCGACTACGACAAGATCATCCCTCTGCTAGCTGCCGTGGCGGTGAGAGGCGCGCTACCCGAGCGACTTGAGGTGCACTTCGCCGAAGGCGACAAAGGTTACACGTTCCAGTTAGCGGAGGCTGAGAGATTGCTCCCGAGGCTGCTACCTAGCGGTGTGAAGGTTAGCCTGCACTGTTGGAGGGAGCGCGCAGGCGGCGCTCGTCTTCACAACCGATACCTCGTAACTGACATCGGTGGCTTGCAGTTTGGCGATGGAATAGAGCGCGGGCGCGGCGGGCAGTCCGATCGCGTTTCAGTACTAGATGAGCCATCCAGAGCGGGCCTCTGGAAGGAGTATTGCTCACAAGCTCCAGGCTTTGACTTGGCCGGACCGATCGTTACGATAAGCGGTGCATCTACGAGCGAGAAGGGGATGGCGACGGGCACTCTGTAGCAAAGAGTGCGCCTCTTTTCGGTCGGAAGTCGAGATGCTTGCGTTCGGTGCTCGCTAAACCCGCAAGACCGTACTTAGGGAGGTACCCTTGCGTCCTAGGAAGCGCATCAGGTGTGACAAAGGCCCGCCGCTCCAGACGGCGGTTCGTCGGGATTTCGATAATCATTCCTCGCAGCCGAGTCCTCGTGTCGCCCTTGTTCACGAACTGCGCCTCCCTGCGTTTCAAGCGCTGAACACTGTGGCCGGCCAGCTCGCATCCGTGTACGGCTAGATCCGTTCGTCCATTATGGCCGGAACGAAGTATGCTTTCTCCCAGACCCCGGAGGTTGAACGTGGAAGACCTGCGCCCTGCATTCCGTCAAGAAGAACTCGAACTCGCCGCTGCCATTGGCAGCCAAGGCTCGCCTCTTCGCGATCGTGTTGCCGAACTCTTCCGTCAACTTCCCGATCCCTTGCTCTCAGCTAGTGATGTCGGGTTTCTTCTTCGGAATGGTGAACCCGGAGCTGAGATCGAGCGAATTTTAGGGAATCTCTGTGAGGAACGGGTTCTCGAATGCTCGACCAATACCCTTCGTCCGCTGGATCCCGACGGTATCAAATTGTATCGCCTGGCCGGAGTCCCGTTCGCACGACTGAAGGTGCTGGGTCTCGAAGCACGGCTTGCAGACGGTGACGTCCGCTATCAGTTTACATGCGACGGCCGAATCATCCGCAGTATTGCGCGCGTGGACCGGCTTGATTCTCTTGCCGGGACCGGCAACCAGCGCTCCGAGATCATCAACCACGTTCGCAACATCGCGGATGGCATTCGAGGTGGTACGCAGGTTCCGAACTCGATTCTGCTGGTCCTCGACGCATCCCACGTCGCCGACGACGAGGAGACCTCCCCTGAGTCGTTCATCTCGGTGAGGCCATTGGCGGAGTACACTAAAGTACCCCACCCAACCGAAGGCACGTCGGTAATCCAGGAGATCAGGCCTGTAGAAATTGAGATTCCGTTTCGTCGGGCGGCCTTTGATGAGGAAAAGTCAGCGATCCTGGTCGATGGCCAGCAGCGGACGGCTGCACTCTCGCTCGTCGATATTGATGATGTCCCATCGTTCGCGCTTTCCGTAAATGCAGTCATCGCTGATGAGGACGACGCCAAGAAGATTTTCTTCGTTGCGAATAGCACGGTGAAGATTGAGACCCAGTTCTCGCGAGCACTTCTTGCGTCGATGGATCAGTCCCCCGGGTTTCTGTTCAAAGAGCGGCCCCGGGCGATCGCAGCCAAGCAACTCGCTCTCGACGACGAGGACTCGCCATTCTTCGATCTCGTGCAGTATCCAGGGCGCAAAACGCAGAGGCGCCGCGCGATCGCCTACAACTCGCTCTTCCAGGTACTCACTGCATTTGCTGAGTCGGGCTTGCCCATTCAGGACGACGCAAAGCTACTTGCGAAGGTGACGAAGCGCAGCTTCAATCTGGTGAAGAAGACTTGGCCGAGTGCTTGGGGCGAACGACCGAGCGTCTCGAAACTCATGCACGGCGCCGGCCTTAGGTCGATTGCCAACCTTCTCGTCACGAAACTCGAAGCGGTTTATCCGGTTCACGGCGACTTCAACAGCGAAGAGCTGTGGCGCGAGGTCGAATTGAGCTTGAAACGCCTCCAGCCCCATCTGCTGTGGCGTGTAGCCGACACAGAGAATGCGCTCAAGGGTGCTGTCAAGACCTATAATGAGCAGATCGCGCCCCGCCAGAACACGAGCCAGGACATCAGTGCGCTTTCTGCATTCATTAGGCGGATGAGCTTGGACTTCGATACTGACGCGAACAAGGCGCAGAAGAAGTGATCTACGAGGCCGACGACCTTCTCGCTTCGATCGGTGAGCACGCAGCCTCACTCGGCAGTTCCCTACGGGACGTGCTCCAAGAGAAGGCACACGAACTGGAAATCCGTGTGTTCCTCCTCTCACGGCCAAACGAGGTATTAAAGGAGGCGAGTTGGCCGGCTTACGTTAAGCGAGCGTTGGGATTCACGCCATCCGCGGAGTTCCTTGAAGCGCTACGCGTCGACAGGCGGGGGCCACAGCTGGAGGACGGTGAGTACCTGGCATTGGAGGAGCGCCAGCGGGGTCGCTGTGCGCTGTGTGGCCGCCTCTTGGTCACCAGCGCTTCGCCCAACGTTGACCACCGGGTACCTGTTGCCCTCGGTGGGAAGAGCTGCTTTGAGAACTTCCAACTGCTCTGCCAGAAGTGCAACTTGGGCAAGAGCAAGCTTGTCGGCTGGATCATGGGCGCTCCATTCTTCCGCGAGTCGGTTGGAGAGCCGAGTCTAGGTCTCCGCTACTGTGTCCTCGCACGCTATCAAGGGCAGTGCACGATAGATGGCTGCGGTGCCTCTGCCGTCGATTCTGAGATACAGGTTGTGCCGCGGATCCCTGTTCAACATGGCGGCAGGATAATCTTTGACAACCTGACACTTTATTGTGCTCCGCACGCTGAACGCTCGCGGTTGGATCTTGTCCGCGGTGCAATCGCTAAGGCGCACGCTCCAAAGACTAGCAGCTTCACTTTCCAGCGGCGGTTCAACGCCGGCTCCTAGAGGCCAGAAGCCGTAAGCGGCTGGCATAAGCCGCTTTCGTGCTCCGGGCTAGAGCTGATTCTACCTCCATACGAGCTGCTTATATTGCGCCAGGAGATAGTTGGAGAGCAATTGAACGTCTCTTGTAGTATTCTGAAGTTCGTTCCACCGCCGCTGGACGCCGGGCCCGAACTCCCAGTAGCCGTCCGTCCAATGACACACGTCCTTGAGCGGCTGGAGATTCGCTAGAAACTCGTCTCGAGTTGGCGCCGCGCGCGGACCGAGTCGAGACGTGATCGCGTCCATCACGAAGCCCAAACTTACGATCCCGGCGCCGTGCATGAGCCGCGACTTTTTAGGCGGCAAGTCCCACGCAGAACTGAAGACCTGACTCGCGGCTGCCCAGAAGTCTGAGACGATGCGCACCATGAGTTCAATCGAGGCGTCGGACGCATCTTCGCTGCGAAACCGGTACAGCGCACCGTCGCTAAGACTGTTCTCGAGCATCCGGAGGATCGAGTTGTCCTTGATCAGGCCCCCGGGAGTGGTTGGCGTCTGGATCCGGCCGCGGAGCGATGAACCCTCGTCACGATTCAGTCGGTCGAGCAAAAACGCAGGGAAGCGCCGGCGCTGCAGTGCCGAAGGCAGTTGTGCCTGCGTTCCGGGCAGCAATTCGTAAATTAGCGCCTTAGGCAACGGTTTCGTTGAATTGATAAGGATGAACTGTTCGGTCTGCTGCTTGACGTCCCCGGTTATGAACGCGGTGACGCACATGGGGAACTGGTCGACGTCAGCGTCACGAATAGCTGCCAGGCGCTGCTGCCCATCGACAATGAAGCCGGGTTTGTCAGCGTCAGACTTGGCGCTGTCGAGCGGGATGGTCAGCGTTCCAACCCTCGTGTAGTTGGTCGTCTTCACGAACGGCAGAGCCGATTCAAAGCGCACGCGGTCGTCGAAGGCGACAACCACTGCATTCGGAATCATCGGTCCTTCGCTCTCGACATAGGTACGGATTTCGTCGATGTGCGCGAGCACCTCCGGTCGCTGATAGCCTTCCACGCCTCCACCATCCGGACGGCGCACACGGGATACAGTGGCGAAGCGAGGAACGACCTTGCCATCGATCGCGAACATATAGAGCGTGCGCCCGGCGCTCTGCGTGACCTCGATGGCGGGAACCTGGACTTCCTTACGTGCACTCATTGGCTCCTCAGACAGCCCGGGTACGAATCCCTGCTGTGGTCTCAGTCGGCGTAAGAGTCCCAAGCTGCAAGCCAAGGCGCCGGTAAAATACGTGAATGTTGTGGAAGCCTCGACGACGGTTGCGTTCCGCCCCGCGGAAGATGATCACGTGGTGGCCCAACTCGCTGCAGACCTCGCAGGAGCACTGCTCCCAAGGCCGAGCCGCGAGCGTAGTCCGGTAGGCCTCGCTGTGGTCTTTTTTGGGGTCGTAGAGCTTCTCGTACTCGCAGAGCAACTCGACCGCTTCTTCAAGATCAGCGGCACCGGTCGCGTAGTCCTGCATCACGCCCAAGCAGGCTTTCTCGAGTCGCCGCGCTTTCTCTTGCTGGATCTGGCCCGCGGCGATCCGCTTTTGTAGGCTCGGATTGCCTTGGACTTGTGGGATACGGATAGCTGTGAATGCACCGTCAAGCGTGTAGTAGTTATTCTTGTCATCTTTAAACGCTTGACGCAGTGGTGCCGTGCTGTCGAAGCTCTCAACACCGTAGTCGGCGAACGCAGTCACCTGCTCGATTCGCGTAACACCCAAGAGATGCAAGCGAGTGGTCGTGGCACGCACTTGGGCAATCGCACGCAGACAGGCGATGATCTCTGGCGTCTTGAGGGGCACCATCCCCCCCAGCGCGATGTAGTCGTAGCCCATCTTCTGCAGTGCGACGACCGCTTCCGCATACGATCGCGGGCTCCATCCCTGGGCGACGCCAAGGGGCTTGAACGCAAGACGTGCGGTGCGATGCCCTGCGAGGAAGTCACGAGCGAGATCTAGCGTGAGTTCCTGACGTTCCTTCCAGTCATTCAGCAGTGCGGGATCGACGTCGTCGGTAGCCGAGAAACCGAGGATCACATGATCGACCGAAATGCCGAAGTCGAAACGGCACTGTTCGTAGAAGCCAAGCACGCTCTCAACGGTATATGGCGGCAGCTTCTCTTTGACATATGTGAAAGCGCCGCAGTCTCCGATGACGGGCAGTCGCCTGCCATCCGGCCTCTCCGTCCGCAAGAAGCTCGGTGCGCCATCGCGTAGCAGGCGGTGCCGTTGTGCCATGGTGTAGCGGCTGCCTAGCCCCGCGTAGCCGTCTACAATCCCCTTGGAAACTAGCAGCCCATCGAAGGCAGGCGTGGAAAAGACCTCGTGCGCGTAGATATCGTCGCGCTGGCGCAATCGGTCAACGGCGCGGCGCTCGCGGGTGAAGTCAAAGCTAGGGTCGACGAGGTCCTGGCTGTCGGGGAAGAAATACTTCATCAGTCAATATTCCGGGAAGTCAGATATGCGCGCATTAGGATGCTCGACAGCATGCCAATGTGGCGCTGTACGCTCTGCAGTTCGTTCCAAGGTAGGCCGTCAAGCTCCTCCCAGCATCCCGCGGTCCACCGGCACACCGGACGTATGAGTTCGATTTCGCGGCGTACCTGATCCTTTGCTCGCGCGTTGCGAATATCGACCGCTGCCATTACTCGGTCCATGAGGCGGCCCATCGCACGAATCCCCACGCTATGCGTGAGCCTGCTCTTCGTCGGCGGGAGTCCCCACGCATCGGGAAAGACCTCCCGAACAGCGCCCCAGTAGGTATAGAGGACCCTCTTGATTGCCGGAAAGTCTGTCTCGCCTGTAGCCATGTTTCGATAAGGGAACAGGCAACCACTGGGAGTCATGAGACTCTCCTGAATCATTGCAACCAGCGCTGTGTCCGCGAACACAGCCGGCCCATTTTTGGGACGTCCCTGCGATGCCCTCCGTATTAAGCCGAAGAACGGCGATGAAGATTCGCGATTGAGCGCGTCGCACAGCGCGGCCGGAGCCCGGCGAACTGCGAGGTTTGCTGGGAGCACCGTCTCGACGGTCGGCAGGAGTTCAGTAATGAGGCCGCGCGGGAGCGGTTTTGTGCTGTTTATCCGCAGGAACTGGTCCCGCTGGACGTCGACCTCGTCAGCTAGGAACGCGTTGATTGGTACGAGAAGGTCCGTGCGCGAACTCTGTGACAGGGCAAGGGCCCTCTGCTGCCCGTCGACGATCCAGGCCGGCTTCGGTTCGTCAGCGCCGGGAAGTTCAATCTCGAGAGTGCCTGCGACCGCATTACCGTCGTCGACCTTCGGCCCCCGCACTTCCTTGAACACCGTCTTAGACGAGAGGGCGAGAATGATCGGGTTCGGGAATAGGACAGCCTCACTATTCAGATACTCCACGATATTCTTCACGTGCTGGCGTACCTCGGGACGCTGGTAGCCCAGCAACTGTCCCGCTTCGTCCCGCGAAACGCGCGAGATGTCCGCCAGGCTGAGTAGTTCTTTGCCGGTCAGCGCAAACAAGAAGAGCGGATGCTGCGGATGTTGATCCAGACGCAGTGCTCGACGGCGAATCGCAAACCTAGCGCACATTAGGGCCCCCCATCCTCACCTGCTCGAACAACTTTATGAACCGTCGCTGTTCACAAGCCCAGCCGTTATCGCGGTATGCGCGAAGCAACCGCGAGGCGGAAAGCGAGTCGTCTCGAAGCAATTCGCTCTGGATGAACGAACGAACGGCAGCGTCGTCAGAGCGCGCACGCTCCGGAACATCCTGACGCACACTCGTTGCTCCGAGCACTTCGTAACGAGGCCGCAGCTTGCGTGCATCCCAGTCGCCCACCGACTCAGTAGCGATGATGCGGCGCGCTACGCGGATGTGGAGTGAGCCCAATGCACCTCCCACCACTGGCTGAAGCCGAGCATCGGAGGGTAATAAGTTCTGACTTAGGGGCTCCGGCAGTTTGGTTTCGCGGCCCGAAACGATCAACAGACGAGCGGGGTCGAGCAGTTTGCTCCGTGCCGCCGCTAGGTCATCGGCCATCGCGGAGATGTAACTTGCCGATCCGACGACCAGGATCCTGTCTTGAGGGTAGGCCGCAGCCAGTTGCCTGAGCGAGCGGACTTCGCACGCCCGCGGCCCGAGCCTGCATACGAGGTCCCACCATGCGCGTCGCTCCTCAGCACCGCTCCCGCAGACTGCGTCGCGGTGCCCTGAAGCGAACGTGGCTGAGTAGCCGGCAACGTTCTCGCTACCGTGTATCAGCCCATAGCCGGCGGAGGCGATCCAGAGTTCTGCATGTAGCCGGCGCCCGCGGGCTTCTTCACGGAGTGAACGCGCCACAGCCCAGTGGTCGCCAACGTAGAGTTCTTCTGCCGCAATCCGCCTGGGAGCCGTTGCAAGCGCAGCTGCCCAAGCGGTGGCGCGATCCTCGAGCGGTGCCCCGGGTCGAACCGCGTGCAGGCGAATCAGCGACGCGGTCGGCCAACGTTTTCGGTCCGTACAGCTGGCGATAATGTGCAGGGTCGCCATCGTGCCCCCGGGGATTCGTGCAGTTACCGGAATAAATCTCGGGAACAATAACCGGTGCTACCCCCGAGTTTCCATCCCTAACTGCAAGAAATCCCCGACTGCCGCGCTTTTCCTGCACCCCTGTTGGGGTGTTACTCGCCGGCCGGCCTGCGTCCGGTGTAGACGCAACCCGACGTGCAGGTTTCGCTCACGACCACCTTGCTGAGCATCGGCAGGCGCGGCGCAACCCGTTCCCAGATCCAACTAGCTAGGTTCTCGCTCGTTGGGTTTGCAAGGCCATCGACCTCGTTCAGGAAGTTGTGGTCAAGCACCCGGTGCAGCGGCTCAAACGCTTCCTTGATCTCAGCAAAGTCCACGATCCATCCGTACTCAGGATGTAGTGGACCGCTCACGTGCAACTGCACTCGGTAGGAGTGACCGTGGAGGCGGAAGCACTTGTGGCCCTGGGGTACGTTGGGCAGCCGGTGCGCGGCCTCGAACGTGAATTCCTTGAAGATTTCCATTCTCGACCTCAACGGATCCCGAGCTGCTTATGGGTCTGGACGCTCAAGCGCCAGTGCGGATTGGACAGGCAATACTGGATCGCCGCTCTGACATTGGACTGGAGGTCCGGTCCGTCCATCGGCTGCAAGAAGAAATGGTCGAAGGCCAAATGCTCGAAATCGCCGGGAGAATTTCCGGCCTGCGGGAAGACGAGTTTGAGTTCGTTCCCTGCACGGGCGCGGAGCTCGGTACCCGCCTTCGGGCTGACACACAGCCAATCGATGCCTTCGGGAGGTGCGATTGTGCCGTTCGTTTCAACGGCCACCCGGAAGCCTCGCTCGTGTAGAGCGGCGACCAGTAGGTCGTCCACCTGCAAGAGCGGCTCTCCACCCGTGAGAACGGCGAGCCGGTTTTCGTTCACGGGGGCGGGCCACCGCGAAGCTATCGCGTCGGCAAGTTCGGCGGCATCGGCGAACCGCCCCCCGCCATCGCCATCCGTCCCGACGAAGTCAGTGTCGCAGAACCTGCACTGGGCTTTCGCGCGATCCTGCTCTCGCCCCGTCCACAGGTTGCAGCCCGCAAAACGGCAGAAGACCGCCGCTGAGCCTGCGTTCGCTCCCTCGCCCTGCAACGTCAGGAAAATCTCTTTGACCGAATACATGGGGCGCTCACGACAGTCGGAAGCGCTTATTCGCTCCGCATGTTTGGTGGGCGACCCTTCGCACGAACGAGCGCCGCAGTCCAGAGGGCCCGAAAAACGCCTTCTCGTCGAGCGGCAGCGCGAGTTTGGGCAGATCGTCAGCAGGCGCCTGTACCGGAGCAGATGCATCGCGGCCACGGAGCACAGGTATTTGAAGCGAGCGCTTGATACAAAATCAAAAGGCCCGGCGACCAATGGTCTGCCGGGCCTTTCTTTTTCTGGCTCCGCGGCGAGGATTCGAACCTCGGACCCGGTGATTAACAGTCACCTGCTCTGCCAGCTGAGCTACCGCGGAATGTCTTTTCGCGCCGGCGTGGCCGTCGCTTGTGGGCGGCTTATTTAGTCGGCCTCCCCGAACGTGTCAAGAAGAGATCTGGAGCGGTTGCGCCTTGGGGCAAGGTGGGGCAGTTTAGCGCGCCGTTTTACCGGGGGAGCGAGAAGAGCCCATGGGACTCCAGAGCCTGCGCGACAAGCTTCTTCAGGCCGGTCTGGTCACCGAGGACCAGGCCAAGAAGGCCGAAGCCGACATC
>Ga0164243_10004277_pt1 | contig 22467 bp, 26 predicted proteins | sample OricompcompostOP_FD_108781 | JGI IMG/M metagenome (GOLD analysis project Ga0164243, IMG submission 108781) | Organic Plus compost microbial communities from Emeryville, California, USA - Original compost - Organic plus compost (OP) | ecosystem: Engineered > Solid waste > Mixed feedstock >...
GCTGCCGGTGGCACCTTCTTTATTTACCTTGAAAGGTCTTCATTACAGATGGCATACACTCTTAAAAAGCCTTGACGAAGAATCGCTTAAAAGGAAATACACCCACCCCGAGCACGGGCAGGAATTTGCTCTCGATGAGGCTATAGGCATGTATGCCTGGCATTGCAATCATCATTTGGCGCATGTAAAATCTGTAACACGAAGAAATTACCAGATATAGGGCTATGAGTTTTTGATCTTCCTTTTCAAATTTGAATCCGAAAACACGATAAAAGCAAATGACCCCGGAGCAAAAGATTCTTTACCAACAAATTGATGAAATCCTTTGGTATGAATGGGATCCGATCGGCGTGAACGTGTACGAAGAAGCACGAGACGAATATTATAGTTATCTTCCACAAATATTTGCCCTAAAAATAAGTGGAGAGAGCAAAGAAACCATTGCCGCCGCACTTTTCAAGATTGAAACTGAAACCATGTGCTTGTCGGGAAATATGGAGCATTGCAGGGAGATTGCGGGCAAGATAGTAGGCCTGATAAGCCAAGTTTGATGATAAGGTTTTCTACAAAGAGTGGCTTTTCTTACGTTCAACCTTCTTCTTTTCTGTCTCGATTAACAATTGCTCAATACCCATGGTATCACTGCCCCCTGATAGACACAACGATGAAATATAGCGTTAGTTTCCTTAAATTCAAACTTAGACAAACTTGCTTTATTTGCAAGTTTATCGATCTCTCATCTGCCAATGAAGACCAAATTGCTTAGATGAAAATTTATGTAATAGGTCAGAAAGATAATCAGTGACCTGATTTTGTCTTTTGGAATGTCCCGGCCTTCGTCGAGAATATTTCCATTTGATTTAACGGAAATAAAGGTCAAAGTTTTTCCACGTCATCAATGGAAAGATTTAAACTCTTAGCAATGTCTGCAATTGGTATGCCCATTTTCTTGAACTTTGAAGCTGACTTTAGCTTTTCCGCGTGAGCCTTAGCACGTTCTTCCTTTAAAGCTTCATTAACCGCATAGTCAATCGCATAATCCAATACGGCTTTGTTATCCCATTTGCGTTTCAAACTTGTATCGTAGCACATCTGACAAAACTATTTGCCCTGCAATTCGGCTTTGATCCTACGAACAAATTCCACCGATACAGATGCTAAACCAGCAATTTTTTCATCGCTAAAATCCGTACCTCCAATAAGGTTTTTTACAAACTGAAAATCCGCCTTTGCTCGCTCCTCCGCCCGTCCTTCTTCTTTGACATAATCCAATACGGCTTTGTTATCCCATTTGCGTTTCAGATTAGCATCGTACATATCGTTTTCAACTACTTACTAGTTTTCAAAGGCGTTGAAGCTGCCTCCGGCGGTTTCCTCCTTTGTCAGTGTGCTGTATTCAGCAATATCAAACAGCTTCTCGAATATCGGCTTCCGAAGGTAAACCGGTATCTTGTTCAGACCGCTCATGTTCTTCAAAACGTAGAGCCAACCATCAAGATCCGTTTCTAATTCAGATTCCTCTTTTACAAAATTACACAACTCCAAGTAAATAAACCCAAGGTCATCATAAAAAACTCTTCCCGTATCCCTGTTGCACAGACAGATATCATGCAGATAGCGGCCATCATTGCTATCACCAGGCATGGAAAAACCATCCATCAGTACGATAACATATACTTCGGGGAGGGCATAATTCCATTCTTTGCGCCGCCCCTTGGGCGCTTGATCGGAAATGAGTTTGCTGCCATAGTAGAGCATTCGTCTTTTGAGATTGACCTGCGCGCTCCGCTGCACCTCAATAATAATCTGCTCCCCATTACTTGCAGTACAGGTAAGATCAAAAATGACGCCCCCGATTTCCTCCGTATCTCCGGCATGTTCATTTTTATTGTACACCAATTCGACGATTTTCTTCCGACCCTGGAAAATACCATTTAATAAGGCAATCAATAGATCCTTATTCGGTTCCGTGCCGAAAATCCGCTTAAAGGAAAAATCGAGAAGCGGGTCAATGAATCTTCCGACAATGGGTTGATTTGAATTCTGTATTTTCATAGGTCAGGTATTAGATTTTATTGTGTAAATAGTATTGACTTATCGAGACCAAACATAAGATTTGATAATTAATTTAGCAAAACCTAAACGTTTTTAAACGTTTATATCCGTTTATAATCGGCTCTGAAGGGGATTTCAGAATTTTATGAGAAATCGCTTGGCAAAATTTCGTATCTTGTTGCACATGACAAAATACAAATCGAAGGTAGATTTGGCACTTTTTATTCCAATCGTGGGAACCATGTTAGGCGCTACGCTGCTGACGGTTATTTTGCCCCTGAAACAACCCGATCCAACAGGGCAGTTGGTGGGATTTGGGATTGCGCTGCTACTGGGCGCTGGGCTAATAATGCCATAGGAAGATATTTTCAAAACTGCGACGCTGTGTCGCAGTTTTTGGAACACACCGAGAATGCTATATCGAGCATATCACCTAGTTCACAGTCTGAAGAAAAATTCAGGTTCTTTCTTGCATATCTTGAACTTCTATGTATATTTGATGCATTGAACTTCAATGTATGATATCAAAAGAACTCGTCGGAGCGTCCTCCATCCCCATTATCCTTTCCATATTGGCTGAAAAGGAGTCATACGGCTATGAAATTATCCAGAGGGTAAAAGAACTATCAAACGGTAAAATCGAATGGGGAGACGGAACCCTATACCCTGTACTACATAAACTGGAGAAAAAAGGCTTGCTTCGATCCGACTGGAAAACAGCCGAGTCCGGACGCCGGAGAAAGTACTACCGTATCAGCAACGATGGTAAGCGGGAACTGGCAACGGAGCATGAAAATTGGACAATTATTAATGAAGTGATTCAAAAATTATGGAAAGCAAACCCGAGTTTAGCATAGAAAACAGCATCGCCCAATGGAGGGTAACCCTGAAATCCATGAGTCTCAATTTATTCTACATGACGTTACTTCTTGCATTTTTGATCGTATCGGTAGTTATATTTCTGCGTATGAAAAAAAGACGCCGCGTTGGACTGGCAAATTGAGTTGATTTGATCAGGACAGATTGGCCCCAATGTCTGCGGCGCACCGCTAATGCCGTGTGGATCCAGCACCGTGAAGACGCGAGGACTTGATAGCGCCAGCCAATCAGATGCCCTTTGATGATCGACCAAACATGTCGGCCAGTGTAGACGATATCTCATTTACATTGATTAAAGAACATTTGCGGCAAAGCAAAAGTCGCTTACTGGAACGGGTAGAAGACCGCTCGAAGACCGACATCCTTTTACAAATGGAGTTGCTTTCCCTTCAATTAATTATCTCTCCCTTGTTTTTGGCCAGTTTTTCCCGGAATTGCTGTATGGCCTCCGGTGTTTGCCGCACCCAGTCCGTTACTTCACCGACGATTTTCATGGGCGCCTTGGTCCGGTAGGAACGCGTGGGGTTGCCGGGGAACTTTTTATCCGTAACGTTCGGGTCATTTTCAAAACTCCCGGTCGGTTCAACGATGTAAACACGTTCGCGTCCGCCACCATTTGCCAACGCAGCGGCAAACCCTGCCCCGTTAACCATGGCGGTGAAGTAAATATGGTTCATGATGACGTTGGGGTGGTAATTAGATGGGCGCCCGGCGGTCAGCAAATCGCCCACTTTCAAGTCGGCTCGCGTTCCATGATAGAAGGGGCCGTTGTCAGCCGGTTTGTTGGCAAACGTAACCGCCAAGTCATGGTGCTTCTTCGCCTGGGCAGGATTGCCCAACCCTTCATAGCATTTGGCAATATGGGCGTAGAGCGAGGGAAAAGCACTGTGTACGGAGCCGTCGTTTACCGCCAAGGCGAACTGCAAAGCGGTTTTGTACCATTGCAGCCTGTCGGCATTGTTTTCTTGATGCCGAGCTACATAATAAGCAGCAATAAATTTTTCAAGGTCGTCGGTGGCTTCGTGCCAAGCCTGAAGGAACAGCCGGCTTGCCTCCTCGGGCTTTCCGTTTTCGGCTATGTCCATGCCTTCAAGGCAGCGTTTCACAACGGGATTACTCGGATTGAATTCCATGTATTGTTTTTTGTGAAACGCAAATGTAGGGGCCTCTTTCTAAAGATAAGAACGTTTTGGACAATAATTACCGCCGCAAAATAAAGCCTGCAAAAGCATCGTTTTAATTATAGCAGCTGTCCCTTTCAAAAGAAACAAAACCCCGGACAGTTCAGCAAATCAAGAGAAAACTATCTACTTGATAACAAAGACGGAAAGTGGGGAGATTAAAAATGAAAGCATCTTGGGATGGTTAAGGAAAGAAAAATAGTTGTAACTGCTGCGCACTCTGAGAGTATAAGCATCGCAACTGAACCCCTCAAGCAATTTGTACTACTTTGTTTAACGTCCACCTCTTCGCTTTGAAACTGCTGACAAATATTCGATAATGGGTATATCAAATGAGAAGGTAAACATCCATTTATTACTTAATTCTCCATCGTTAATTGGTACCGCTCCGCCGGCATTTAACATTAAGCCGTTAAAGAAAGTGATGCCAAGCGCACCTCCGGCTAACGCGTAATTGAAATTCCGCTGCGATTTAATATCTATCACATTATATAAAAGACCAGAACCGTAAAAAAGTGTCTCTATGCGTGTAATAAGCGGTTCTTTTTGGGGCTCCTGCCAGAAAGTTTTGCTTCCATGGTATTTGAACTCTTCACCCGGTGCGAAGGAATGCGTATAAGCCTTATCCATAAATGTCAATTTCAGGCCTATTTTTTCGCTCGCAAAATAGATATTCTTCAAGTTCGACACCTCATTATCATCAACAAGCAAAGCATTTTGAGTTCTGAAAGGATCGCCATAGGTTGTTCCGATGGTTAAAAAGGGCCTGGGCGCAATAAACCAAGCGCTGTGGGCTATAGTGCTCCTCTTTTTACTTCCTGAAAATTTATCGTATAAGTTGGATATAAGACCTTCCGCATCGATATAAATAATGCCCTTCTGACTTTGAGACTGCGCAGATGCGGTAACAACACCATCAGATGCAGTGGCAGGAAATTCTACAAAAATATAGTCTAACAGGTATTCCGTGAGGGTCCCTATTAAATTATTGTCCGAATATGGCTTTACCGTTTTTACCGATAAACGCAATACGTTCTTTAGCGCATCATACTGTTGGTCTGTAAGAGAGGTCTGCTTAAAATATGTGATCTCCAAATCTTTGCGAATCTTCATTAAGTCGCTGGCATAAACCGACGCATTTTTGAATGCATCGTATGCGGTCAGCATTTTATTTCTAAAACCGGCAAGTGTTGCTGAATCGGCGTTTGACGTCGCTATTTTTTTATAAGCGTTATACCTATCATACCAAGTATGCAGGTTTGATTTTTCGGATAGAAAGTTGAATAGTCCGTACTTGGAGAATGCACTGGCTGTGGTGTCATTTAAAAAGATATCCAACGCCATATCTAATAGAATATTAAATGTCTTCCATTCACCATTCGAAGTTTTTTTTAGGTCCATCCTGCTCTTATTACCATCGGAACTTCCATTACTTCCTTGCCAGGGTTTGATATCCAACAAACCTAAAAGCACTTCTGGCTGAATTTTTACTTCGGCTGTTTTAAAAACGATGCTATCTTCCGATTTCTTGAATTCAGAAGAAACAAACTCCCGGGTGAAGGCATAAACAATGGCATACTCTAGCACACCATTCAGAATTTGTCGTGTGATAACCGTTTTGTTCTTTTCGGCCAAAAGACTGTTCATCACATTATAAATGTAATGATAGGTCGCAAAGCTGGCCTCAAAATCATTTGCATCTTTGAAAGATTTGATAATTAGGTTATGGAAAACACGGCGCGTAACTTCCCCCTGCTTTTGCTGAATGATTTCGGTAAGTACCTCTACATCAATATTTCCCTTTGCAAAAGAATAATTGGACCCAAGCATGGATAGGGAATTTTGGCCATAAGATAATGAGGATATAAAAAGCAAAAGGAAAAGTAATCTGGTTTTCATAACGGTTGTAATAAGTAATAGCGTTAACGGATGATGTTGATTAGGTAATTGATTTTTAAGGAAATTCGCGGAAAGGCTTAAGAAAAACACATAGGCTGGAGGTTAAAATAATAGCATTCAATCTCTTCTGCAGGCTAAGGTAATGATTTTCATTTAAAACCAACGTATAAAAGATATACCTCAGCACGCCACCCTTTGAAACGCAAACTGTCGATTTTTCCATCTAATCGGAATTCAGTGGGGAGTTTAGCGGTTTATTAAAATATCTTGTAAATCTGTATAAATGCATTTGACAGAAAAGAACATGATTATGGATCGCATCGTATTGGAAGTTGATAGTGCTTTGGCCCGAGGTTGGAGAAACGGTGCTCCTGCGCTGAAGGCAGAATATGAGCGTAAAATAACTGATATGCTCCGCGAGTTGAAGGAAGCTGAATTTGATAAGCTGTTGGATCATTCCTATTACCAAATTCTGTAGCTAGGCAAGCATAAATAGGGCTCGAAGAATAGGCCAAATAGTCTTGTCTAAAGTGACTGCCGACGAGTTTAAAGGTGTATTCGTTCGCCCGAAGTTCGATCGGTATCTCTCGCTTGCTGTGTATATAAATCCACGCCATACTGTAACGGATTGTCGGGATCCAAAAGACAATAAATTTTTGGAAGTCGCATTGAGTGCTAAAGCGAACGCCATAATCACTGGGGATCAAGATTTATTCGTACTACACCCATATAAGGATATCTCAATTATTAATGCCAGTACGTTTTTAGAACAATGAGCTGCCTACCTTGTGAAGCACGCTATAATAGCCCAGCCATTCCACTGAACCGGTATTGCAGACCGATCTCATGGGTAGTGTTACCGATACGCCGGTTCAGCGGTTGGTTGCCCGGGTTGAACTGGTAGCTGTAGCCCAAACCGAAGCCCCCAAAGTAAAACTGTGCCATCCCCGCAAACTCCCCGTAGCTCCGCACATTCGCGCCGATGCCGAATACCCGCTTAATGAATACCAGCGCAGAGACCTCCGCCTGCGGCCTCAGGCTCTCAGCATAAGTCACTAAAATAGACGGCATTTTCGCGTGAGTCCAATCTTGAGATATTATGCGCCGCGCAGCAGAAAAAGGCTACAAAGTTTACTTGTATTTTGTCTCCACCGAATCGCCGGCGATAAATAAATACCGGTAACGCCATGCATTTGTTAACCTCTTAACTTCGCGCTGATTTTAATAGACCCCAATCTTCGTCCGATCGAAGACCAAATATCCCGAGGTGCGTTAACCATCTACGCTGGTCTGTTATACAAGCGAAAGAAAATACCCCTTATGTCGATCCGGAAATTGAAGAAACCAGAAACCCAATCAGCGCTCCCGCACCTTCGCTGTACCGGCTCGAAATCTTCTACAATAGATTTTATAGTATCGCCATATCGCCGAAAGATAAACCGGAATTTATTGCCAATCTGATAAAATTGAATCCAGAGATTGAGGTGGTGTAAGACCAAATTACCCGGCGTCCCTGCTTTTTCCTCGCTTGCGCTTTGCCAGGGCCTGCGCAAGCAAAAACTCAATCTGGCCATTGGTGCTCCTGAAGTCCTCTGCTGCCCATTCTTCCAACGCTTTCAGCATATCTGCATTGATGCGAAGTGCAAATGCCTTTTTATCTGCTTTGTCGGCCATTAATTGATTTCCTGATTTTTATAAATGCAAAGATATCATTAATGATAAAGTGTACCCGCATTGACAACGGGTGAAACATTCCGTTCGCCGCATAACACGACCAATAGATTACTTACCATGGCGGCTTTCCGCTCTTCGTCGAGTTGTACAATGTCCTTTTCCGAGAGCTTTTCCAGTGCCATCTCTACCATACCCACAGCTCCGTCTACAATTTGCCGCCGTGCGGCGACCACGGCAGTAGCCTGCTGCCGTTGCAACATGGCACTGGCGATTTCCGGAGCATACGCCAAATGGGTGATCCTTGCCTCAATTACATCAATACCTGCCATGGCCAGCCGCTCGTTCAGCTCATTCTCCAATATGCCATTCACCTGCTGCGCACCATCTTTCAACGTAATCGCAGCAGTATCCTCATCTTCAAAATTATCATAGGCGAATTGGTTGGCCAAATGGCGTACCGCAGCTTCGCTCTGTATTTGAACATATTTCGCATAGTCGTCTACAGCAAATAACGCCTTTGCCGTGTCGCTAACCTGCCAAACCACCACGGCAGCAATTTCAATGGGATTGCCCAGTTTATCATTTACCTTGATTTTCTGCCCATCGAGATTACGTGCCTTAAGGGATACCGTGCGCTTGATCACCAACGGATTTACCCAGAAGAATCCGTCTTTTCTTACGGTTCCCTGATAATTGCCAAATAGAATCAATGCGGCTGACTCATTGGGATTGATGATTAACCAACCTTTTAACATGATGAGCGCAAGCAAGACACCGGCCACAATCAGACCTATGGACTGGCTATATACGCCATAACCGGCAACGCCCAAGCTAACCAGTAGAATGACAAAGGATAAATATCCCGAAATCGCAGTGGTACTCTTTTCTTGTATCATGTTTTTTAATATTGGTTTGATATCACAATAATATCATATATTTTTTAGAATTGCAAGAGCGTATTACAAAAACACGCTAGATTCAACCAAAATTTGCGAAATTAGCGATCGTTTTCAATAGCTCATGAAGAAACCCATCATCGTCATCAAATTTGGCTCCGCGTCGATCACCGCGGCAGACGGAGCAGTCGATGAACAGATTATCGTAGAAATAGCGCGGCAAACGGCCAAACTGCAGGAACATTACAACATCGTGCTTGTGTCATCCGGGGCCGTAGCGGCAGGAAAAGCCTTTATCCCGCATTACAGGGGTACACTGCCGGAGCGCAAAGCAGCCGCAGCAATCGGTAACCCCCTCTTGGTGGGCATTTATGCCACGTATTTCAAGCCGTACAAAATCGCCTTGGCGCAGAGTCTCTGTGAACGGCAGCATTTTGCCAACCGCGATCAGTTTCTCCAATTGAAGAACACTTACGAGACCCTGTGGCGCAACCACATCATCCCCATTGCGAATGAAAACGATGTGGTAAGCAACAAGGAACTGAAGTTTTCCGACAATGATGAGCTCGCTACGCTCATCGCAGTGGGATTCGGTGCCGAAAAAATCCTGTTCAGCACATCGGTGCCCGGTGTATTGGATGCAGCCGGACAGGTGATCCGCGAAATCCCGGTGATCGACAAGCAGACCTTGTCATTAGCCAGGAAGGAAAAATCCGCAGTAGGCCTGGGTGGCATGACCTCCAAACTGAATTTCGCGAGAATAGCCAACCAGCTGGGCATTGAAGCAGTCATTTTTAGCATGCGTACCGAAGACGCTATCCTGAAAGCCGTGGCAGGCACAACCGGCACCAACTGCCGGGCACAGCCCAAGAAAGTATCGTCCAGACACAAGTGGATGGCCACCGGTAGCCTTATTTCCGGCAAGGTTCTGGTTGATAAAGGTGCCCTGGAGGCCTTAAAAAAACGTCGAAGCCTACTTGCCGTTGGGGTCACCGAAGTAATTGGCGGGTTCATGACCGGCGAGGTGTTCCAAATTGCGGACGAACAGGGCCTCGTACATGCCGTGGCTAAATCCAAGATCGAATCAGCAGTGATTGAAAATACCACCGACAAAAAGAATATCGAAATTGCACATGCGGACGACATTGTCCTCTTATAACAGTAACCGATGGATAGTATAAAACAACAGTTGGTACAGGCACGCCAAGCAAAGAAAGCAATGGGCATGCTGACGTTATCCCAGAAAAAGCAGCTTCTACAAGCTATTTCCGCACTATTGATCGCCCATCAGGACGCCATTATCGAAGAAAACAAAAAGGACCTGGATCGCATGGATCCGCAGGATCCCAAGTACGACCGGCTGAAGCTTACCGAAGAACGCATCCAGGCACTGGCCGCCAGCGTGATTGACGTAGCCAACCTGGAAGACCCTACCAATAAGGTGCTGCTTCAGAAAACCCTCGAAAACGGCCTACAAATCGAAAAACGATCGGTACCGCTCGGGGTGGTGGGTGTTATTTATGAATCACGGCCTAATGTAACGGTCGACGTGGTAGCCCTGTGCATCCAGTCGGGCAATGTTTGCCTGCTGCGCGGCGGTTCGGATGCCTGGTTTACCAACAGCTACCTCGTATCATTGATCCGACAGGCGATCGAAGCTGCGGGTATCAATCCGGATATTGTGCAACTACTTCCTACCGCACGCGAGCTGATGGGTGAACTGCTCACAGCCAAGGATTATGTGGATATCCTGATTCCACGCGGATCACAGGCACTGATCGACTACGTCAGGGACCATGCCAAAGTACCGGTCATTGAAACCGGTGCCGGGGTATGCCACACGTATGTGGATGAAACCGCCGACCTCGATAAAGCCGCCCGCATCGTTGCCAACGCGAAGATATCACGCCCGTCCGTCTGCAATGCACTGGATACCGTATTGGTAGATCAACAGGTTGCCGGTCCATTGCTCACCAAACTGGCTCCTTATTTTGCCGAACATCAGGTGGAGGTCTACGCCGACCCGCAGGCCTTCCAATGGCTCCAAGGGGTGGGATATCCTCACCTGCAGCATGCCTCCGCGGATGATTTCGGCAGGGAGTTCCTGGACCTGAAGTGCTCCGTCAAAGTCGTTGAGGGGCTGGAAGAAGCGCTGGATCACATCGAGGCGTACTCCTCCAAGCATTCCGAGTGCATTGTCTCTACCGATCCGGCGCATATCGATGCGTTTATGCATACCGTGGATGCCGCCGCAGTATATGCTAACGCATCTACCCGCTTTACCGACGGTGGCGAGTTTGGCCTGGGAGCCGAAATCGGCATTTCCACCCAAAAGCTCCATGCCCGGGGTCCGTTTGCACTGGAGAAACTGGTTACTGAAAAGTGGCTGGTGAGTGGTGATGGCCAAATCCGTTAGGCCGGATTGTGCTTTTCATTTTCCTTGTTTTCGTGGATTGTCTGGCGTTAAACCATCCGATATCTTTGTTTTTATAACTTGAGGTATTATGGTTACGAGAATAAAAACAATGGCGTTTGCCATGCTTTCTGCTTTTGGTGTGCTATCATGTGCTAAAGACGATGCAGGCAATCCGGATAACCAAGGTGGCCGCTTAACCGGAAAACTCATTTATACTTTTACCGGCAATGTGTATCAGTTGGACCTGAAAACCAACCAACAAAGCGTCTACTTCACCTTCAATACGTACGGCTTCAATAATTGGGACATGAGCTGGGATGAGCAGTTTAGACTGACCAGCGAGCGGGAAGCCGGTGTGTTTGACGTAGCCAAACTCACGCTGGTACGCAATTCAGATGGGGCCATTGTCGATGAATTCGACTACGACTCGCCTTATGGTACCGACACCAACATAGAAGCTTTTCTCTCTCCGGACAATACAAAAGTGGTCTACAATCCCACTTTTGACAATGGCATTGTCATTACGGATTTAGATGGAAATGTGCTTACCCACTTGGAAGCGGTAAATGTGGGAACGGAAGCCCTGGCGTTTGGAATCAGCGATGAGGTGTTGTGGCTACCCGGCAACAGTCTGTTATTTACGTTGAACGATCGATATATATTTCGGTCTGACCCTCCATATACCAGCCTCTCGTTGGTAAAAGATATGCCATACACGCAATGGGGCAACCTCAGGGTGAATAAACAGGGCACACAGCTCGCCTTGATGGTTAGCAATCATATCCACGTGATGGACATAGATGGCAGCAATTTGCGCCAGGTAACGGAAAGCAATGGCGAAGAAATCCATGCCGATTTCTCTCCGGACGGGAAACATTTGCTGGTAGCCAAAAAAATCGGGCCGACATTCTTTTACTGGAATCTTGCCGTTATACCGAACGACGGAGAGATCCATAACATGGATGATGGCAAAGAGGTCATCGTCATACAGCCGAAAGGTGAAAATACCCTGCCGGCGGTTGATGGTGGTACATGCTGGATTGAGTAGTGCAGCGGTAGCCCTGAAGGACTGGAAGCAGCTTTACCTTGGTGAACAAAATCGCTCCCCAGCGGTTATTAAAATAAAAAGCCATGTTAAAGCGTCCAGCATTTGTGATCATAGCAGTAATGGCTTACCTGGTAATTTTCGTGGTGAAAAGCCGGCTTCACCCGGATCTTCCCATGCTGCTTATCCTTTATTCCCTATCTCCCCTGTTGGTGATCTGGATGGTATGCACCGTTATCCGCTATGGAAGTTACAACGGACAGGAGCTACGTGAAGAACAGGAATGGGGATATGAGGACGTAAAATGAAACAAACAAAGGCTTAAACAATTGCCTTATGTCGCCCTTCATCGTATGGTTAAGCATGAACCTTACAGGGATTAATACGTCTCAACTTTTCGCACAGACGCCTGAAGATAAAACCGATTTTAAAGCCATAGATGCCTACATTGTTGAGAAGATGCGCCTGCCGCATCGCTCAAATGAACCATGGAAAATATCGGGATGCCCGCATTCTTTCGCCGGAGGGAATTGAGTTGACACATACCGCGCCGCCCCCGCATACGTATGCCATGGGGTGGGAATCTTCCCAAATGGACGGATATGACCTGATAAACCATGATAGCGGGACGCCCAATTTTCAAAGTTCTGTGTTTTTCGATCCCGATGAACGGATAGGTGTATTTATTGCTGCAAATGTGATGTGTGCACTGGATGCTTTTTCGTCGCCACATGGTGCTACGGTTCTTGATGGTTCTACCGTCCGGGGTATGGCGCAACATGTTTTGAATCTCGCCGCAAACCGCCCCCCTCCCAAACAGGGTGTGGGCATCAGAAACTTGTATATCCTATTTGATACCGTGATAGTAGCTTTAACGGTACTGCTGATCTTTTCACTGAGGAGAATTTCCAGGCGGTATCAACACCTAAAACAACAAGGAATTTCTACGAGGTCTGATTGGATATGGCGCATAACCTGGATCTCGGTACTGCACTTTGCCTGGCCCTTGCTGGTCGTGTACCTGTTGCTGAATGTGCTGTTATGGAAAGTACTCCGGATGTTCCAGCCCGATCTGATCTACTGGGTGGAGATTATAGCTGTTATTGTTTTTGCCAAGGGTTTACTTGAATTATTTCTCACCTGGAGGGTGTTCAGGCAAGGAAAGCCAAAATAGTTGGTTGAGGAAAGAGGTTTCACGGTTCCACCACCACATCGATGGAAATCTCGTTTGCCTGTAGATGGTAATTTTGCTGGCGGTTCTTTACATAGGGCTTAATACGGATAACGCCACGTTTACCTTTTACCGTGGTAAATAGTATGTGGGATACAACAAGATTGTCGGCCCCGTCTGCAAACGTCACTTCATTGACACTGCCATTTGAATTTGGTTGCGCCGCAAACACCTCATCCAGTGCTGCTTTAGTGCCACGCGCGGCAAGTTGGTCAAAATTGATTTGCTCGCTTCCCGCTTCAATACGGGTGGCGTTGAGTACGGAATATGAGGAATACCCTTGTCGATTGGGTTGGTCTCCATAGGAAAAGTAAGATGACCCACCGCAGAAACACCCCGCATAACTTAGGTTGAGAAAACATCGTGCATAGTAAGATGGATCACCCGTGGTCATGTATCCATAGGCGATATCGATCTCGTTTTGATGCTGCTGCCCCGCCACCACGGAATAAAGCCGCCCATTGGCTAAATCAATCCCGCACTTTGCGTCCTTTACTGCAGCATTCCCGATGCCTTCCAGGCTGTACACCTTCAATTTCGCTGAGTCGTCGGCAGTAGCGGAATCCTTTTTGCATCCCTGCAATCCGGAAAGCACCATCAAACAAAGAATGGCAATCTTTTTATAAGTATTCATGGCAAATTCATCTTGACGACTAAAATAATGCCCCGTTATATAGGTTTAGCCGGCAATGAGTAAGCTAGCAGTTCTAATGAGTGAACACCTGGTTTGTGTGAGGGAGTTTTCCCATTGGTGGATTCACCACGAACATTTCAAGGGTCTTTTGATATACCCGCTATTGGGTATAGGATCCGCTACGGGATATGGCTACATTTGCCGGCACCCAATTAAAAATCAATTTATTAAGAACCGTACGGATGAGGGTCCTGAACTCGTATAGCTTTATATAACCGATTATGGCAAAAAGCCCTCCATATCCTTACCTCCACCCAAACCATACATATACAAAAGCGTTAGAAACTCATCTCGAATCTATCCAATAAAGAAGGTGGGCAACGTATCAAAGGTAAAATAACGATTATCAATCTATGGGCGTCTTGGTGCAGCCCATACTACCGAAAAGGAATCGAACTGATTCCAGTGTACGAAGAATACAAGGACCGCAGGTTTGAGATTGTCGGTGTGGCCCGTGAAAGAGATAAAGAAGCGGATATCCGGGCTGCACAGATGGATCGATACCCTTGACTCAATATCTTGGCGATCAGCGATGCCCAGGATATATGGAAAAATAGGGGCTTGATATTTCCGGTGGCGGTGTGTTTTTGGTAGATGAGACAGGCACTATGGTAGCGGTGGCGTCTACGGTAGCCGAGGTCCGTGCGGTTTTAGCACAGCGGCTGGAGCAAGTTCTCTCTTTTAAAGCTGGAATCTACCGGTTGACCGACACAGTTTGCGAAAGAGACTGGATTGTTATAAGCGCGGAATGATTTGCCTTGTAGATCGGTAGCTGATTGTAGCATTAACAAGGAAAAACTCGTCTATGTAATAAGACAACGATTATATAGCGCTAAATGAAGTTTCACCCGTATACCCTATCACCTATATTGATGGCTTGCCTACTGATTGCAGGATGCAAGAAAAAGGATCTTATACCTGTCCCTAAAGAACACAACGAATTTCTGAGGCTGGCCTACGAAACCGATCATATCTTTCCGGAAGGATTCTATCAGGAAGCGGACCCAACAAGTTCCACCTACTATGTCAATACCGTAAGTATAAAACCTCAACCGGAGCGGAAACACGAATGGATTGAATTGCACACCGATGACGAGCGGCAAGCATTGACATGGGTAGAATTGAGCCGAGAGAACTCCTCGGGGCAAACCGTTCCACAGGGTTCGTCGCAAACGGCAAAATACTTCGAGTACCCAGCAAGGACGGAAAGTGGACATATCATCCGTTTCCGGGTACATAAATCCAGTTATTTTGAGCCAACGCTGGACAAATTCAATCCCGATCATACCATAGGCCGTTACAAGGGTGTGATGGATATGCCAGCGGTAGCTGAACTAATCCAGTACCTTTGGGTAAACTATAACATGAACTTGGGGGGATACCAGATAGCTGGCAATAGGGTATTGGAAACCGAAGGATCAGTGAATGACACGACTTACACATGCCGTATCCGATCGCTTTCCATCACTTACGGTGACTGGGGTCTCCATGACGTGATCTACGTAAACGACCACTACTTTAGCCTATCGAAGGCAACGGGTATACTGCAGTATGAAAAAAACGTGGAGATTGCGGAAATCCGTGGAAATTATAATGGCGGTGGATTGTAAGTTTAGTACTTAGGGCGATCAAACCTGGCAAAGGGCTTACAACTATTTTGTCGCATCTACCCCCCCATCCTGTCAGTTTTTACCCACAGTTTTTCCGACCTAACCGACTAATTTAGCATTTTCCGAAACGGACTAATTGACGATACAATGAGAAAGCTAATCATGTGGAATATCATTACCCTCGATGGTTATTTTGAGGGAAGCCAAAATTGGGACTTACCTTTTCACAATGTGATTTGGGGAAAGGAGCTTGAAAAGTTTAGCATTGAACAGTTAAATGCAGCAGACTACCTGGTTTTCGGACGGGTAACCTATGAAGGAATGGCCGCTCATTGGACAAAAGCAACCGACGAAAACACAGAAACTGCACGCCTGATGAACAAGATACCTAAACTTGTTTTTTCCAGCACATTGAAATCTGCCGATTGGAATAATACTACCTTGATCAAAGAAAATGCTTCTGCTGAAATTTCCAGGCTAAAGGCTCAGGGCGACGGGGATATGTATATATTTGGCAGCGCTAACCTTTCTGAGACGTTTATCAACGATCATTTAATTGATGAATACCGCATCGGGATTGCCCCGGTTATTTTGGGCAGTGGCCGGCCCTTGTTCAGCCAGGGAATAGCGGCCGAAAATTTATCCCTGATTTCCAGTCAACCGCTTGAAACAGGCGGTATTGTAGTAAGGTATACAAAATAACCTGTTGTTCAGGATCCCCCATGTTTGCCGCCTTTGTTTGACAATGCAGCGGCCGTTTTATGGTAGCTTTTCTTCAGCAGTGTCACGACGTCCATTGAGTCCCAGTAAGTCTTATTAAAAAGTTCGATGGAAAAGGCCCCACGGAAACCTATCTCCTGCAAAAGCGGCAGAATTTCATTAAACGGGCAGGAACCGTCACCGGGAAATACCCGGTCAGCATCTTCCAGCGCTTCCCGGGGGATAGATCCGGGATAGTCGTTTATATGGAATACCGGCAAAACACCGCCGTTTAGCTGCCTGAGTGAATCAAACGAATTGCCACCGCGGTAAAGGTGGTAAAAGTCCAGCAAGATGGATGCGTTCGGATGGGCAGCGCCTATCGTGATGGCAGCCGTATCAGAAAGTTGGTTTAATGCGCCACCACCCCACAGTTCCAAAAGAGGCGTAACGCCCGCTTGGACGCCTTCCTCAAGAATCACGCGATAACGGTCACTGTATTCCGGCAATTTCTGCTTCACGACAGCAGGTATGCCCTGAACGGGAGCCGCGATATATTTCCCCCCTAAACCTGCCGTCAGCTCCATGTCCTGATGCATTTTTTGTATTCCTGCGGCTCTTTCTACTGCATCGTCTGCCATCCAGGTCGAAAAAGCAATCATGTTTTCCAGTACCAGTCCATGCTTTTTGATGCGCCTGCCCAGCTCCGCTACTGTTCCGCCCTGTTTAACGTAGGCTTCCACATCGCTTACCCATAGCTCAATCCCGTCAAAACCAGCTTCCGCGCAAAGGTCAATCTGTTTTTCGACCGGGAGTTGATAGCCACGGATAGTTGAGGTATTGAGACTCACCCGAAACGGGCGCGGAGAAAAAGATGTTGTTCCCATGAGTCCGCCTGCAGCGAGTGCTATGCCTGAATTGCGCAGCATTTCACGGCGTGTTATTTCGATTTTCATAGTTAACTACCTTATATAGGGGTGTTGCCAGGGTGTCCGGTAGGGCCGCCTTAATAGCTGGGTTGCTTCGGGATCGTCCATACATATTCTCTTTTGCGGATCGTAGGCAAGTGGCCGATTCAACTGCATGGATAAATTGGCTAATATGCAGCTGGCGGTGGATATATGCCCCTCTTCAATATCTGCAACGGGTAACTGGTCGTTTTCAATAGCCGACAGGAGGTTGAGCATGTGCCGCCGCGTAGCGGGTGCCGTGTGCAACTCTATCCGGGGTTCGTTTAGATCTTCCGGGAATTCTTCCCGCTCATACACCACATCTTTCACGATACGGTCGCCATTGCCAACGGGGATAAACTCATACTTCATGACACTTCCCTTTAGGGTGCCTTTATCCCCGTAAATAATAAATGCCCACGGATAATCGGGATCAGCCGGGGTTCCCCATGCACGATGCTGCCACACGCAGTTCAGTTCATCGTACTCAAAAATAGCCGTCTGCGTATCGGCAATGTTTGACTTCCCTCCTTTTTGAACGTAGATGCCTCCGGTGGCACTGACCCGTTTTGGCCATTTAAGTTGCAACAGCCAGCGTACCGCGTCAAACATATGGACGCACATATCGCCGGTAATTCCGTTTCCATACTCCATAAACGTCCGCCACCAGCTGCCATGCGGCAAACCATCATAGGGGCGCAATGGTGCTGGGCCAGTCCACATTTCGTAATCCAGAAAGTCGGGAACGGGTGCTACAGGCGGATTCCCATTCTTTCGCATGTGGTAGTAACAACACATCTCCACATGGGATATCTTGCCTAGCAAACCTTTATCAATCACCCGTTCTTTCGCATCAATGAGATGGGGTGTGCTTCGCCTTTGTGTGCCTATCTGCACTTTCCGGTTGTATTTCCGTGCGGTGTTGAGTATGGCTTCTCCTTCCAGCACATCTACGCTAACGGGCTTTTGCAAATAAAGATGTGCACCGGAGGTCATGGCGTCAATGGCTTGGCGCGCATGCCAATGATCGGGAGTACCGATGAGAACGAGATCCAATTTATGGTCTGCCAGCATCTTCCGGTAATCTCCGTACAATGCGGGTACTTTCTTTGAAACCTGCCGCTCACTGATCATCTTTCCGGCTTCTTCCAAATGGTTTCTATCCACGTCGCACACGGCGACAACCTGAACATCGCTGACCTGAATGAGCTTGAAAAGGTCGCTTTTCCCGTACCAGCCGGCACCAATTAAACCAACCCGCAGGTTGCCGGATGCCGTGCCTGCAAATACCAACCGGTTGGTTTTCAGGGCCGACAGGGTTAGCGCAGCGCCCGTACCTTGAATAAATTCCCTGCGGTTCAGACTAAAGTCAATCATAATCTTCGGTTTTTTCTTTGAGGAACAAAAGTATAAAGATAATATTTAAATGACGACTATACCCCCTGCTCCGTTATCCAAGCATTGATCAGGTGATGATGAATAAATTTTTGAATGAATAAACAATAAGCAAGCAGCGCCTACGTTTATGATGTAGGTTTAGGTTGATAAGAAAGGTCCGGCTACCCCAAAATGCCGGGCCTTTCGTTTTTTTAGCTCCGAATATTTTTCCGAAACCCCTTGATGATTTTAATGACGATCGGCACGGTGACAAGAACAATGATGCCAACGACGACATAGTTGAGATAAGGCCGTAAAAACGGCATGCTGCCTATGAGATAGCCGGCCGCCGCAATGGAAAGGATCCAGCCCACGGAACCTAAAAAGACAAATAGTACGACACGGCTAAATTTCAGTTGGATAATACCGGCAACAACGGGCCCAAACGTACGGATCAACGGAAAAAATACACCAATGGACAAAGCCAGTGCACCATATTTGTTGTAAAATTTTTCGGCTACGGTTAAATGCTGCTTTTTGAAAAACCTCGAATCCGGCCTGCGGTACAAAAGCGGTCCAGCCTTATAGCCAATCATGTACCCGGTGGCATTGCCCAGTAAAGAAGCCAGGATACCCAAACTGCATAGCACGAAAAGACTGTGCGAAAACGAACCGCTAGCAATCAACACCCCGGCCATAAAAAGAAGTGCACCACTGGGAAGGAAAAAAAAGAAAATGAGCCCGGTTTGCGCATAAATTGCTAACAGAATAAGCAGCAACCCACCGAATTGAATTAACGCCTCCGCATCAAACATCTTTTAATTGATCGTTATCTGCCGTTAAAGATAGGGAATAAACGTCTTAAAAATACTAAAACACTGGGTACACCCGTTGAAATACAAAATACATCCATTATGATTGTACAATCCTTAATCGCTGAATTTGAACACGAAGTAAACAGTACCCGGAGATTATTGCAGGCAATCCCTGAGAAAGATCTCGGCTTTAGGCCTGCCCCAACTTCTTGGACAATGGGTGAACTGGCACAACACATTGCCACAATCTACTACTGGTACGTAGGCACACTTACTCAGGACGTATATGATGTGGCCGCCGACCGTGTTGAACGCGGAGCGCCGGATGACCTCCATGCAACCCTTGACTTTTTTGAAAAAAACGTTGAAAAGGCCCGGGCAGCGCTGAACTCCGTCACCGAAGAAAGCTTGCAGACCCCTTGGACCATGAAAATCGGCGATCGCACCGTGCTTGGCCCGATGCCGAGGGGCATCGTTGCGCGTAGTTTTCTCTTTAATCATGTTTACCACCACCGTGGCGAGATGATTGTTTACCTGCGTGCCACCGGCAACAAAGTGCCTGGGCTCTACGGACCAACTTACGAAGAAAGTAAGGGTAGTTAACGCTTCCTCAATATAAGCGGGATATGACGACAAACCCAAAAGTTGACTGGTTTTTTAACGAGGATAGCAAATGGAAGAGGGAGTATGCCGCTTTACGAAGGATTATCCTCGATTGCGGGCTCACCGAAGAATTGAAATGGGGCCAGCCCTGCTACACGTTCCACCGTAAAAATATCGTACTCATACACGGGTTTAAAGAATACTGCGCCCTGCTTTTTTTTAAGGGTGCCTTACTGAAAGACGACCATGGAATATTAATCCAACAAACGGAAAATGTACAAGCGGCACGTCAGATCCGGTTTACCACCGTTAAGGAAATCACAGCGTTGGAGCAAACCCTGAAAGCTTATGTTCACCAAGCCGTTGAAGTGGAAAAGGCCGGATTGAAAGTACCCTTGAAAAAGACGGAGGATTTTACCATCCCCGAAGAACTTCAACAGAAATTGGAAGAATTTCCGGCCCTGAAAACGGCTTTCAAAGCCTTGACGCCCGGTAGGCAACGGGCCTATATTTTTTACTTTTCACAGGCTAAGCAGTCCAAAACCCGGGAATCCCGAATTGAAAAGTATATCCCCAGAATATTGGAAGGAAAAGGATTAATGGATTGAAAAAGAGAGCCGTCTCATTATTACTAAAACGGCTCTCTCCCTGCGGCTCCTTTTATGGCGTGTGCGATTGCTCGGTGCAAAAGCCGCCAAAGCGTCCGTCTTTATGTCCATGAATCAGCTGCCGCGTGAAAAATATATTTGCCGCGACAAACAGTACGATGATCAATACGACGGCGACTTTGGTCAGCCGGGTCAACGACCGTTTCTTCGAAAACCCACCGAAAACATAACCGATAATGAAGACCATGCTGGCCGCAAACAGCAGCCGCACGATCATGATGAATGGAAAAAACATAACTGTATTTTTTTGTGATTAATCGTTTAATAACTCCTTATTCTCGCGGATTCCCCAATGAGGATGGACACCTTGAGGCTCTTTAGCCAACAATGCCAGGCTCTTTTGGGCGAGTTGCCTCGCCAAGCCCTTATCGCCTCCCCACGCTTTCGGGGTATGGTATTTATTCCAGGCATCTACGTAAATGGCGCGGGGATTGTCGGCTTCAAGATTCAACGCCAGCTCCAGGTATTTTCCTGCGGTCGGACCGTACTTAGGCCCCATGGTCATCGGATTGATGAATACCTTGGTGCGGTACAGTAGACTGGCCACCACATATACCTCAGCCAGTTCTTTTCGCTGTGTCGCAGTGTCGATCCGCGCCCGGGCTTCTTTCAACTGTTCAAGGCCGCGATCGCTGTAGGGTTCGATACGCTCGCCTTCCTTTTCAAGCAGAAATCCGATGTTGGCATCGCATAACGCTGCATAGTAGGGTGACAGCCATTGTTCATCGGTCTCGGAAAGCGTTGCGAATTGGGCTTCCAGTGCCTCGTAGTCTGCCACTGTGGTGACGCTATCCAATTTGGCCACCAATTGTTCAAGGGTGCTTGAGCCGCCCTGCTCTTGGGCGAAGCCGCTGATCGAAATCAGTGCTACAAGCATGATCATAACTCGTTTCATTGCTTTTGTGATTTTGTGTATGATGTGATAATTAAAGAAGTTGATTGTCCATAAAATCGTCCCTGCGGTCCACGCCCCAATTCATAAACACACCGATGTAGTAATAGCGGGGCGCAGGGAGGGTAATGGCCTGCCGATGCTGGCCATCGGCACTGTAGTTGTAGCCGAATACCTGCTTGGTACCCAACAGGTTGCTTACACCCACACCGATACCTGAAAAATTTTTCAGCTTCGACCGCCGGAAGAAACTGGTTAGGTAGGCGATGTGCAGATTTACAACGCTGTACGGCTTTGTGGTACCTGCCTGCCGGATTATCGATGCCTCCGATCCGGATGACTGTGCAATGTCATAATACGGCCTGCCCGAAGCGAACGCATACGACACATTGACGTTGGTGGAAAGAGCCGGGAAAAATTTCTTCACCGCCAGCGTACCCGTATGAGGCGCAGCAAAGGTCGGTTTCAGCAGTTCAGGATAGTCCAGAAACTGCCGCTTGGTATCGATATAGGTATACGTAACCCAGTAATCCAGGTTGGTAAACGTGCGCTTGTCACGGAAAAAGAATTCGAAGCCCTTAGCATCGCCCGTACCGGAGGTAGCGAGTACGGGATCCGTCCGCAACAGTCCGCGGTACCGCTTGTAATACGCCTCTGCCCTGAAAAACCGGTTGCCGGCGTTGTGGGTAAAGTTAACAACGTAGTGTGTAGCCTGTGAGAATCCCAGCTCAGGGTGGTCATACAGGTAAACCGATGCGGGTGTCTGGTAGAAAATACCGTACGCCGCATTCAACTGGTCGGCTGCCCCAAGGCGATAGCCGAGGCTGGCACGGGGAGCGAACGCCCAGCGCCGCAAGGCAGATGAATGTTCGGCACGTCCGCC
>Ga0164243_10004278_pt1 | contig 22465 bp, 20 predicted proteins | sample OricompcompostOP_FD_108781 | JGI IMG/M metagenome (GOLD analysis project Ga0164243, IMG submission 108781) | Organic Plus compost microbial communities from Emeryville, California, USA - Original compost - Organic plus compost (OP) | ecosystem: Engineered > Solid waste > Mixed feedstock >...
CTGCTCGCCCCACAGGCGGTTGCCGTCGAAATCGATGACGCTGACGCGCGGCTTGTCGGGATCGTCCTCCCACAGGCCCGCATAGCTCAGCGTCGCGATCTTGTCCTCTTCGGGCACGCGCACGGCAAAGCCCAGCGTCCCGCTCGCGGAGATCGTCCGCGTTTCGCGGAGCAGCCGGAAAGCGCGGCGCGCATCGTCCGCCGCCTGCGTGATGAAGGCGATGACGTCCCTGGATAATCCTGATGTGTCGGACATGGCTTATTTCCTTGCGGTTACAGAGTGGGAAGGGGTGTGCGCTGTTCGTTCAGCGCCCTTGCAGCCTCCAGCGGGCGCGGATCGACCCAGCCGGACAGCTCGAAATCGGCGTCGAGAAAGCCGTGGGTGAAAAGGAATTTCTTTTGGCTGTCGAACAGGGCCAGCCGCTCCGCGTCCAGCGTGGGATGCAGCCCTTCGTGCAAGCGCACATAAGCCTGATCCACGGCCTGTGGGCTGCCTTCGGTCTCATATTCCAATATGTCGCGCAGCCGGTCGGGCTGCTCCGCCGCCCAGTCCGCCGCGCGCAGCGTGACGGCGAGGAAGCGCACCAGCAGATCGAAATGATCGTCGATCAGGCTCTGGTGCACCGTGATCGGGCGCGGCGTGCCGTTGTTCACGCGGAAGCGCGGGTCGGGCAGCGCATCGAGGTCGATAGCGACGACCAGCCCGGCCTCGCGCGCCTGATCGAGCGCCGCCGCGCCCTTCACATAGATGGCGTCGACCTTGCCCTCGACCAGAGCCTCGATCGGCCAGAGCCGGCCCACGCCGCTGCGCCGGCTCTGGCCGCGGGGCAGCAGGTCGCGCCCGCTGCCGCCGATATTGCGAAGCCGGTCGGGCGTTTCCACCAGATCGACATCGTCGAAGCTCAGCCCGGCGGAGGCCAGCGCGCCCTTATATCCCGCCAGCGACATGCCGCGCGCGATGCTGGTGCCGCGCACATGGCTGGGAATGTCATTATGGCTCCACCCCGGCAAAGCCAGCCGCTTGCCCTTGAGGTCGGCCGCCGACACAATGCCGGAATCGGGCCGGGTGAGGATGAGCTGGCTTTCCTCGATCCAGGTCAGGCCGACCAGCTTCGTCGGCTCTCCCTGCGCGCGCGCGGCGATGGCCAGCATGTTGCCGCCTTCGCGGATCAGGGTGGGCAGGCGATGGTCATAGTGATGGCGGCCAAGGTCCGACCCGGATTCCTGCAATGTCCGCAAGGCGATGCCGTCCGCCTCGAAACTTTCGGTCAGCCATCCCAGTTTGTAGGCGATGCCGGTCGCGGTCGGCACCGGGCAGCGGGTGAACCAGATTTCGTCGGGCCGGTTGGCGGATGCGGCTTTGGGTTTGAGCAGTATCGACACGGCGCGTTTTCTCCGGACTTGTGTTGTCCGGTAGTTTCGCAAGAGCCATGCCAACCCAAAAATGGCTGATTTCAGCCGATTTCCGTTACACCATCGAAGCAGGATTGTGGGATATTGAACAGCGCGCCTGTTGGTTTTTCACCCGCGCGCCGTTTCCGATTTCAGATCAGTCCCAGATTCTTGAGGTGCGTCCGCACCACATTGCGCGTGACGCCCAGCGCTTCAGCCGTCTTGATCTGGTTTTCATTGCATTGGCGAAAAGCTTCCCGGACGGTAAAGGCGACCAGCCGATCGAGCAGATCCTCATGCTCCCCTTTCAGCAACCGCCCGACAAAGGGGCGGGCGGCCTCTTCCAGCGACGCGAAACCGGAAACGGCATCCCCCATTTCCAGCAGGTTGCCCAAAGCAAGGTCGGTGGGCTGGATGCGCCCGTCTTCGCAGATCAGGGTGGCCCGATGGATAGCATTTTCCAGTTCGCGGATATTGCCGGGCCAGTCATGCTGGAACAGGACCTCTTCGGCCGCCGCGCTCAGTTCCAGCCGATTGGCCCGCAGCCGCGTACCGTAGATTTCCAGAAAATGCCGCGCAAGGGGCAGGATGTCCGCGCGCCGTTCCCTCAGCGGCAACAGGGGGATGGAAACGACCTGTAGCCGGTAGAAGAGATCGGATCGGAAGCGCCCTTCGTTCACCGCCTTCTGCAATTCGACATTGGTGGCCGCAATGACCCGCACATTGAGCGGCACGGCTTTGCGCGATCCCAGACGGATCACCTCCCGCTCCTGCAACACACGCAGCAGCTTGACCTGCAACGGCAAGGACAGGTCGCCTAGCTCGTCCAGGAACAGCGTTCCGCCATTGGCAGCCTCGAACCAGCCCGGCCGCGCGACATGGGCGCCGGTGAAAGCGCCCTTCTCATAGCCGAATAGTTCGCCTTCGATCAGGGATTCGGAAAAGGCCCCGCAATTGACGGCGACGAACGGCGTATCCGCCCGGTCGCTGAGGCTATGGACATAGCGGGCGACCAGTTCCTTGCCCGTGCCGGTTTCGCCCATGATGAGGATGTTGGCATCGCTTGGGGCCACCCTCTCGATCAGCGGGAGCAAGGCGCGCGAGCGCGGGTCGTTGAAGATCAGCGCGCGGGCGCGCGGCCCCACGGCATGATGCGTCTCGCAATCATAAGCGAGAAGAGGGCGGCCATCGCCGTTGGTGGCGGACACAAGCCCCACGTCCGAACGATCGCTGGAAAGGGTCTTCGAGATGCTCGTCATAGCTCCTCCATCTCGGCCAGGAGGATAACAGCTAATTGTCTTCCAGTTTAGTAGAAATTAAATCCGTTCGCCTAGCTGAGCTTTCAGAGCGGCGGCCGGACCGGTGGAGCGCATTGCGCCCGCCGCTTCAGAACGGCGTTGAGCGGCCCGCCGCAAATCCAGCCGTCCACGTCCACGGGCGACTCCAGAAAGCCATGAAGCCAGAGGAAATTGGCCTGGATCTTCAACATCTCCACCCGGTCGTCCGAAAGGTCCGGATGCAAGGCCCGATGGAAATTGTTGCGATAGGCGGCGTCCACGCCTTCCACCCCCGCCAGCGTTTCTCCGGCAAGGATGCTTTTCAGCTCCACAGGGTTATTGGCCGCCCAATCGGCCGCGCGCAGGCTTTGCTCCAGGAATCTTTCGACCAGTTCGGGATGATGGTCGATCATATGCTGGTGGACGATGATGGGTCGGGGCGTCCCATTGTTCACGCGCGCAAGACGGCTGGGATAGGCGTCGAGGTCGATGCCAATGTCCAGCCCCAGCCGCTGCGCGGCTTCGGCCCCCGCCGCGCCCTTCACATAGACGGCATCGACCCGGCCTGCCGCCAGCCACTCCAACCCCAGCCAGAGACGGCGCATCCCTTCCACGCTGGCGCGCTCCACGGGTGGCGCGGGAATTTCCGTCAGTTGAACATCGTCCAGCGTCAGTCCGCCAAGCGCCAGCGCGCTTTTGATGCCGTGCAGCGCCATGCCGCGCGCGATGCTTTCGCCGCGGGAACGGGCATAGCCGGGAAGGGCGAACCGCAACCCCTTGAGGCCGGCAGGATGCAGCAGCGGCGTGTCCGGCCTCACCATGATGGCCTGTCGCTCGTCGATCCATGTCAGGCCGATGACGCGCGTGGCGGCTCCCAAGGCTCGCGCCGCAAGCGCCTGGATGTTGCCGCCTTCGCGAAACAGATGGCGCGCTTGATTTTCCGGGTCGCTTTCGACCAGATTCAACCCCTGCTCAAGGACGCGCTTTATAGCAATGCCGTCGCGGGCGAAGGCCTCCGCCATCCACCCCTTCGCGCAGGCGATGCCGGAAGCCGCCGGGATCGGGCAGCGCGTCACCCACAGGTTGTTCGGCACGACCGAGGCGCCCGGTCGCTCATCTCTGTTCGGCATCCTCACCTCCAGACATCGGTCAGCCTCCGGCATGGCGGCGCCGGCCCAGACCCACCATATGTCCAGGGCCATTCGCAAGGCCCATGCCAAAATTTCGCACTTTCATACCGCCGACCGAATGGCCCGATTGCGCGCGAGCATGGCGGGTTTACCGCTTCATTTGGCGCACCATGGCTCCTCCGCCTGCGTCAAAATCAGCAGACAGCCGCCGCCGCCGCCCAGACGACCCGCGCAGGACAGCCGAACTCCGGGTTTGGCACATCCCATGCATGTTCGCCGAGCGAGCCTTTCCAAAAATCGATCTGGCAGCATGGAGCCTCCCTAGTGGCATATCTGAACAAGCGTTCCCTCCTTCCGCGATTCAAAGACAGGTTGATCCTTGCCATGGCGCTGCTCGCCAGCACGCTCATCGCGGGGTGCAGCGGATCAGGGAATGCCGATGGCGCAGGCGCGGTGAAGACGGTGACGATCGCTTCCATCGCTTTTCCCTATCAGGGCAAGCAGGTTTTCAACGGCCTCAACGGCGTCGTCATCGAACAGGGATGGCTGAAGGAGCAACTGGCCAAAAAGGGGGTGGATCTGGTTTTCTCGCCCGTGTCCACCGCTGTCGGCGGGCCGCTCATCAATGAAGGGTTTTCCGGCAAACGGATCGATTTCGCCGCTTATGGCGACTTTCCCGCGGCCATCGCGGTGGCTGGCGGCGTCCCGCTGAAGATCGTCGCGCCCGTCGGGCAGGGTCAGGACGTCTATCTGGTGGTCCGCAAGGGATTGCCGGCGAACAGCCTCGCCGACCTCAAGGGCAAGCGGATCGCGCTTCATCGCGGCAGGCCGTGGGAACTGCCCTTTTCCAAGCTGGTCGACAGCAAGGGCCTGAAGCTGGACGATTTCAGAATCGTCAACATCAATCCCGCCGCGACGCCCGCCGCTCTGGAATCGGGCAGCGTCGACGCCGCCGTGCTGATGTCCGATGGCCTGCTGCTTGAACAGAAGGGCATTGCGCGCATCATCTGGTCTACCCGGCAGGCGCCCGCCGACTGGCGGATGCGCGCCGAACTTTTCGGCCGCAAGGACTTCGTGGACGCCCATCCCGACCTGACGCAGATCGTTGTCGAAGCCTTCGTCCGGGCGGCGGCATGGTCTTCGGACGAAGCCAACAAGGCGCAGGTCATCCGCGATACCGCGCGCGGCGCGATGCCGGAAGAAATCGTGGCAAAGGATTATGCCAATTCCGACATTCCGTGGCGTGAGCGTTTCTCCCCCCTATTCAGCCCGGCGCTCCGCACCCATTATCATTCCGTCGCCGACTATGCGCTGGAACGCGGGCTGATCCGCAACAAGGTCGATGCAGACGCCCTGCTGGACGACCGTTTCGTCAAACAGGCGCTCAAGGATTTGAAGCTGGAGGGTTTCTGGTCGCAAAGTGCGCAGGAGCAGCGCTGATGGCGACCCGCGCCTTCGATTATCAGATCCTCGCCCAGACGGGCCGCACTTTCCGTCTGGAGCGCCTGCCGCTCAGTTCCTTCGTGGCACCGCTGGCGTTGCTGGCGCTTTGGCAGCTTGCCTGTCTCACCGGCCTGTTCCCCCCGCAGGTGCTGGTGCCGCCCAGCGGAGTCGCGAAAGCCCTAGCGGACATGACCGCATCGGGCGAATTGCAGCGGCATGTCGGCGACAGCCTGCAAAGGCTGCTGATCGGCTTCGTCATCGGCGCGCTGGCGGGCATGGCGTTCGGCGCGACGATAGCGCTTTCGCAGCTGGCCGAGGCCGCCTTCTCGCCCACATTCCTGACCCTATGGCAAGTCCCGGTCATCGCCTTCGTACCGATGATGGTCATGTTCCTGGGCATTGACGAGCCTTTCAAAGTGGCGGTCGTGGCCATAGCTTCCTTCTTTCCCATGGCGCTCGCAACCTTCGACGGCATTCGCGGCGTGCCCCGCAACTGGTTCGAGGTCGCGAAAATCTATCGCCTCCGCCTGTTCCAGTTGATCCGGCGCATCCTGCTGCCCGCGACGGTGCCCGCCATATTGACGGGCCTGCGCATATCCCTGACCCGCGCCTGGGTCGTGCTGGTGGCGGCCGAGCTTCTGGCGGCCGACAGCGGCATCGGCCAGATGATGGAAATGGGCCGCCAGCTTTTCCAGATCGACGTGGTGCTGGCCGGCGTGATCGTGAGCGGCCTGATCGGTTTCCTCCTCGATCGCGGCGCGCGCTGGATAGAAAGCCGCGCAAGCCGATGGAGGACGGCATGAACGGCTGGCTCGCCCGCTTCCCCGTCAGGGCCGCCATCGGCCTTGTCGTCCCGGCCTTGCTCATCCTCTGGTGGCACTGGCGGACGAGCGCCCAGATCGCGACCTTCGCGCCGCCCGCCGCGGTGGGTAGGGCGCTGGCGGAACTGCTGCACAGCGGCGACCTGCTGCGCGACACGCTGTCGACCCTGAAGCGCGCCTTTGCCGGTCTTGCCATCGGGGCGCCGCTGGGCGTCGCTGCGGGCGTCGCCATGGGCATCTGGCGTCCGGTCGACCGGACGCTCGGCCCCCTGCTCCACGCACTGCGGCAGGTGCCGATGATCGGCTGGCTGCCGCTCATGGGCCTGTGGTTCGGCGTGGGAGAGGGGACCGAAGTGATCGTCATCGGCATGTCGGCCTTCTTCCCGTCGATGCTGAACAGCCATGCCGGGGTTGCCCAGGTGGAGCGCCGCTATCTGGACGTCGGCTCCATCCTGCGCTTCAACACGGCGCAGCGCATCCGCTTCATCCTCCTGCCCGCCGCCATGCCGCTGGTGCTGACCGGTATCACGCAGGCGCTGGCCTTCTCCTGGATCGCGACCATCGGCACGGAACTGCTGACGGGCGCTGGCTCGGGACTCGGCGTCGCGATGAGCCAAGCGCAGGTGCAGCAGCGCCTGGACGTCATGCTGGTCGTGATCGCCGTCACCGCCGCGCTGGGTTTCCTCATCAACCAGATTTTCCGCCGCCTGCGCCAGTCCCTGCTGCGCTGGCAACCTTCGGTCCAATGACAAGGAGACAAGGCATGAGTCCCTATCCCCATGCGCGCGAAGACAGGCCGCCCACCGCCGCGAGCCGCGGGGCGCTGACCATCAGCGATCTCGACAAGAGCTTCCAGATCGGCGGGCAGGCCCGCCGGATTCTGGACAATATCAATCTGGACGTGCGGCCCGGCGAGTTCGTCAGCATCGTGGGCGCATCGGGTTGCGGCAAGTCCACGCTGCTGCGCCTGATCGTCGGCCTCGACACCGATTATAGCGGTGAATTGCGGCTGGACGGCGAACGCATCGCCACCACCAGCCTCGATCGGGGCATCGTCTTTCAGGATCACCGCCTGTTCCCGTGGATGACGCTGGAACAGAATATCGAACTGGCCCTGCTCAACACGGACACGCCCAAAGCGCGGCGCGCCCGGATCGTCGCGGATCATATCGCGCTGGTGAACCTTACCGGGTTCGAGAAAGCCTATCCCCACCAGCTTTCGGGCGGCATGGCCCAACGGGCCGCCATCGCCCGCGCGCTGGTGACCGAACCCAGGCTGCTGCTTCTGGACGAGCCGCTGGGCGCGCTCGACGCGCTGACCCGCGTCCATGTGCAGAATGAATTGCAGCGCATCTGGATGACGCAGCGCTCCACCATGGTCATGGTGACGCATGACGTGGAAGAAGCGCTCTACCTGGGCGACCGCGTGATCGTGATGTCGCCCAATCCGGGCCGCATCCGCCATATCGTCGAAGTAGACCTGCCCCATCCGCGCGATCGTCGTTCGCCATTGCTGCACCGGTTGAAGGACGAAATATTGGCGGAACTGACGTCGGGCGCGGATGCCGAGGAAGCCAGGGACAATCTGGTCCACCTTCCCAGCCGGGAGGTGCGCTGATGAGCCGCATTGCCGATCACCCCGTCGATCCGCTCTTCACCGACCGCTGGTCGCCGCGCAGCTTCACCGGCGAGGCGGTGCCCGATGCGGTGCTCAGGAGCGCCTTCGAAGCGGCGCGCTGGGCGCCGTCCGCCATGAATGCCCAGCCCTGGCGCTTCCTGATCGCGCGTCCGGGCGATGCGCATTGGGAACGCTATCTGGACCTGCTGATGCCGCGCAACCGCCGGTGGGCGGCACGTGCGTCGGCCCTGGTCCTGATCCTGTCCGCGCTCAAGCTCGACCGGCGCGGGGAGACGGTGGACAATGTCTCCCACAGTTTCGACGCAGGTGCGGCGTGGGCGGCCTTCGCCCATCAGGCGTTGCTGCTGGGCTGGCATACGCATGGCATTGGCGGTTTCGACCGCGCGGCAACCCGCGAACGGCTGAATATTCCCGACGATTTTGCCATCGAAGCCATCATCGCGCTGGGCCGCAAAGGTGAGATAGAAGGCCTGGACCCGGAATTTCACGCAAGCGAAGCGCCCAACGGCCGCCGATCCATCCATGAAACCGTGTTCGCCGGCACGCTCGCCACACCCGCCTTTGCAGAGGAAAGGGACGCCGCATGACCCTCAACATCCACTGGCGGCTCGACCCCGCCGCCGAACCCCTACGGTCCGAACCGGGGACGGAGCACGCGCTGCCCGCCTTCATCCGCGACCGGCGCGCGACAAGCCGCAATCGCTTCGACTATTATGTGCAGGTCGCGCGAGCCGTGGCGCAGACCGCCTTCGATGGCCTGTTCGTGCGGCATCGCAGCGAGGCGGACGAAAGCCGGATCATCGCGGCCATCGTCGCGCGCGAAACACCGCGCCTGCTGGTGGTGCCCGAATTTCCGGCCTCCGTGGGATCGGCGGTCTATGCCGCCAAGCAGGCGGCCACCTTCCAGCGCGCCACCCATGGCCGTCTGGGCTGGGCGATCGCAGCCGAAGAAAACGCCGCGAGCCGGGAGGCAGAGGCGGACTTCGTGCCGGACGAGGACCTGCGGCAACGGCTGGACGAATTCTTGACCGTCGCGCGCGGCGTGCATCGGGATCGGCCCTTCACCTTTCAGGGCAGGCATTTCGAGGTTCTGGACGGCGGTTTCGAAGCGCCCCTCAACCAGCATCGATTCCCCAAGCTCTTCCTGCAGGGCGAGGATGACGGGGCATTGGCCCTGTCCGCACGCCATGCCGATGTTCACCTCTTTGCTCCTGGCCCTGTCGACGTGCTGGCTGAGCGCATCGCCACGCTGAACACACTGACTGCGGTAGAAGGACGTCAGGTCGCCGCTGGTCTGATCCAGCCGCTACTGGTGCGGGAAGATCGCGACGGCGCCGAAAACGATGTCCAGCATCTTCCGCTCGCGTCCGGCACGCTGGTCGCCTCCTATGACGAGGCGGCCGATCAACTGGCCGCTTATGCCGCGGCGGGCGTCACCGAACTGCTGCTGGAAGCGGTGCCCACGCTGGAGGAAGCCTATCGCGTCGGCCAGCATCTTTTGCCTCGCCTGCGCGCCCGCACCGGCGCGGCGCGCAAGGCGGCCTGAAGGAGAAAGCCATGTCCATCGACTTCTATTGGCGCCTGCCGACGCATGGATGCCATAACAGCCTGCACACCAGCGGCTATGAGCGCGGCGACTGGTCGCCACTCAAGCCCGGCAATATCGCGCCCGGTCTTGGCCGGGACGGGGAGCCGGACGGCTTCACCTATATCGACCACCTCGCCGAAATCGCGAAGGCGGCGGAGAGCGTCGGCTTTCTGGGCGGCCTCATCCCCTCCTTCCCGAATACCGACGACCCATGGGTCATCGCACCACTATTGGCGCGCGAAACTCGCAGTTTCCGTTTCATGATCGCGTTCCAGCCCGGTTTCGGCAACCCCGTCCACACCGCCCGCATGGCCGCAAGCCTGCAACGCGCGACGGGCGGACGCCTGCTGTTCAACATCATCACCGGCGGCGGAGGCCCGGCCCAGCTCTGGTGGGGCGACAGTTTCGCCCATGACGACCGCTATGGCAGGACGAGCGAGTTTCTGGACATCTTCCGGGGCGTCTGGGATTCCCCGAACGTCTCCTATGACGGCCGCTTCTACCAATTGCGCGGCGGCGGCCTGCCGCCCCTGCTCCGGCGCGAGGAATTTCCCGAAATCTGGTTCTCCGGATCTTCCGACGCCGCCTTGCGGACGTCGGCGCGCCACGCCGATTATTATCTGTCGTGGCTGGAGCCTTTCGACCAGCTCGGCGACAAGTTCGCGCGCGTGAAGGAACGCACGGCCGCTCTGGGCAGGGAACAGAAATGCGCCGTTCGCGTGGACCTTGTCGCGCGCGCGACCGAGGAGGAAGCATGGCGCGATATCCGCATCGGCTTTGAAAATGTCAGCGAGGAAACCCGCCAGCGCTGGCGCGGCCAGCCGACGGACTCGGTCGGCGCATCGCGGCAGGCGGCGCTGCGCCCCACCGACGCGCGCCGCTATGACGACCTGATCGTCGCGCCCAATCTATGGGGCGGGTTCAACCTGTTGCGAGGCGGCCCTGCCCTCGGGATCGTGGGCAGTTACGAACAATGCGCGGCGCGGCTCGACGACCTGATCGCGCGCGGCGCCGACGCCTTCATCCTCGCCGGGACACCGCATCTGGAGGAAGCCTTTCGCATCGGCGAGGAAGTGCTGCCGTTGCTGGGCCGCCAGTCGAGCGCGCTGCTGGCCGCCGCCGAATAAGCGTCCTTCCATCCGCATGGAAAAGGGCGCCGGGATCGATCCCGGCGCCCTTTTTCCTGTCAGGTCAGAGACACGCCCCGGCCCGCCTTGCTTTCAGAAGCGGAAGATCACCGCTCCGCCCGCCGTCAGCGGATCGGCCCATGCCACCGTATCGCCGGTCACGCCCAAAGCCGGATTGGCGCCCGGAAGCGCATGGTTCAGATAGCGCACGTCGAACAGGTTGTTGACGAACCCCGTGACGCTGATCCTTTCATCTCTGGTCGTGTAAGTGACCCGCACATTGGTGAGCGTGTAGGGCTTCTGCGTCAGATAATAGCGGTTCACCTTGTCCTGTGGCGTCACATAATAATATTGCCGCGATGTGTAGCGCGCATCCGCCGCCAGCTCGATCCTGCCCAGGTCGCCCACGGCGAAGCTATAGGATGCGCCCGCGTTCAACGTGACCTTGGGCGAACGCACGAACTGCGCGCCCGCCAGATTCGCGCCGCCGTTCAGTACCTGGAACGTCTTGTATTCCGTATCCAGCAGGCCCAGCGCCGCATTGAACTGCAGCCCTTCCACAGGCGCGAAGGTCAGTTCGAATTCGGCCCCATCCACCTTCGCCTTGGCCGCGTTCTGGAGGTAGGAGACGGTCGCGCCGCCCACGGCTCCCGGATTGGGGCCGACGACATTCACCTGCACATCCTTATAGTCATAATGGAAGGCCGTGGCATTGAAGGTCAGGCGCCCGTCGAGCCAGCTCGACTTGTAACCGGCTTCATAGGCGTCGAGTTTTTCGGGCCGGACGGCGATCAGCGCGACGGGCAGGGTTGCCGCCGTATTGAACCCGCCCGACTTCACACCGTGCGAGAATTTCGCATAGAGCAGGTTATTGCGGTCGATATTCCAGGACGGCGTGATGTCATAGGTGAACGCATCCCATGTGCGCTTGAGCGACCCGCTGAACGTCCCCGGCCCACCATATGTCCCGGTATAGCTGTTCCACCACTGGGCATAGTTGCTCCATCCGGTAGCGGCCGCCGTGGGCGAGGACAGCCGGTCGAAGTCCACCTTCTTCGTCTCGCGCGTCCAGCGGCCGCCCAGCGTCAGCTTCACGCTGTCGGTGAAGGCAAAGGTGGCGCTGCCGAACACGGCGCCGCTTTCGGCTTTGTGCCTATAGATGGTGTCGCTGAAGGCGTCCGGCGCCGTCGCTCCCGCCAAAGCCGGAACCGAACCCTGCGGCAGCGTGGCCGAATAGCTGTTGGAGCGGATATCCTCGTTGAAATAGAAAAGACCGATGATCCAGCTCAGGCGATCCTTCTGGGAGGATGCAAGGCGCAGCTCCTGCGTCCATTGGCTGGACCGGGCCCGCGAATAGCTGCGCGAGATTTCCAGCGGCGTATAATCGCTGTCCCCCGCCCCACGCGTCTTGAACCGCTCATAGCCGGTGATCGACGTCAGCGTGAAGTCGCCAACGTCCCAATCGAGATGCAGCGATCCGCCGAACTGCTTGCTGCGGCTCCATTCCAACGCGTTGGTGCTGATGTCGTTGATGTCCGTCGATGGCGCATAGCCGTTGCGGACCGCGCCATCGGCGGCATAGCTGGCCGTGGTCCAGTAGGTGCCGTCCGTGTCATAATCGCGATAGTGGACGCTGAGCAGCGCTTCCAGCGTATCGCTCGGCTTGGCGAGCAACTGCCCGCGCAGGACGATATCCTTGACCTGGCTCGACTTATCGCCGGTGAAGAGATTGTCGAACCGCCCGTCGCGATCGTCGAAGCGGAAGGAGACACGCGCCGCCAGCCTGTCGTCCACAAGAGTCGTGCCGACGCCTGCCTCGGCGATCTTGTCGTCATAGCTGCCATATTCCAGCTTCACATAATTATCGTCCGAACCGTTCAGCGAGGGCCGTTTGGAAATGACGTTGATCGCGCCGCCGGTGGTGTTCTTGCCCCATAGCGTGCCCTGCGGCCCGCGCAGCACTTCCACGCGCTCCAGATCGAACAGCGGCAGGCCGGTGGCGCTGGCGTTGCTGATATAAACATCGTCCAGGTAAAAGCCGACCGGACTCGCAAGGTCGAGTTGCTGCTGCCCCGCGCCCACGCCGCGAATCCACCAGCGCGGGCGGCCATGCTGCTGCGTGCCCGCCGACGCGTTGGGAACCAGGTTCAACACCTCATTGGCCGAGCGGCCTAGCCCGCCTACGGTGAAAAGATTCCTGTCGAGCGCGGTGACCGCGACCGGCACATCCTGCAACCGTTCTTCGCGGCGTTGCGCGGTGACGACGATGCCGCCCGCTTCCGCGGAATAAGCGTCGGCCGGCACGGTTTCTTCGGGAGCCGCCGGAGCCTCATTGGCATAGCCGATACCTGCGTGGCCAGCTCCCAGAATGGCAAGCGCACCTGGGCCGACGACCCGGGTTGCTTGCAGAAAGATCCTATTCCTAAACAATGAGCTTCCCCCAATGGTGAGTGCGCCCAGGCTGATGCGTGGGCAAGACGGGGAACTCTCAGCAAATGGCGTGCCATTTACGTAATATACTGATTTTACACAATTATTATGAGAAACATCAGCGCTTCGTGGTTGAAAATGCACATGGCGGACAGGCTCATTGCTCTTTGAGCAACACCGGAACCACCAGCCAACCGCCTTTACCGGACATCGGCACAGGCGGAGCTTTGCCTCTCCGATGGCAAGGCTTTCGGCAGCCCTCCATGATTCAGGGCTTCAGGGCCGCGCAGAGCTGCCGGCATGTCGATTATTGTTCAGCGGAATCTTCCCGATTGCCACGCAATAGTCGTTGTCCAGGGGGGGGGGCGAGATCTCGTCCGAAACGAAGCCCTCCCTTCGATCCCTTCACCCGGCTGACGCGCGCGATCCGTTCGCCGCCCACCCCGGCCGGCGCCGGGGCTATGTGTCGAAGCGCTCGCCCGCGAGTTCTTCGGACAATGACCACAGACGCGCAGCCGCCGCCTTGTCCATCGCCGCGCTGCGGTAGCCGAACGTCGCCACACTCGCGGGATCGTCGTTCACGGGCGCGAATCCGCAATCCTCCAGATAGCGCCCAGTCACCCCTTCCAGATCCGGGGACACGGCGGCCCAGACCTGGGTGGCCGCGCCCTGTGGGATTTCCTTGACGAACATGCCGGAACTGCCAATCGTACCGGTCCCCCCGATGTGCCGGAAAAGCGGGGTCTTGACCACGCCCGGCATGACAGCGTTCACGGTGACGCCCCTGTCCTTCAACTTATCCGCCAGTGCGACGGTGAACAGGATGTTCGCTGACTTCGACTGCCCATAGGCGCTGAAGGCATCATAATCCTGATGCTCGAAATGGGGATCGTCGAAGTTCACCGGCGCGATCTGATGACCCGAAGAACTGAGATTGACGATGCGGGAGGGTGCTGCGGCAACTATTGCGGGAAGCAATATGCCGGTGAGAATGAAGTGCCCCATATGATTGCCCGCGAATTGGGATTCCCAGCCCAGGCTATTGCGTTCGAGCGGAGGCGCCATGACGCCCGCATTGTTGATCAATATGTCGATCCGGGGTGCGATTTCCAGGATGCGCCGCGCCGCGGCCCGTACGCTTTCGGGTTCGGCCAGCTCCAGCATAACCGTATCGACCCGCGCGTCCGGACTATTGGCGCGAAGACGCTCGACGACAGCGGCCAGCTTTTCCTGGCTACGGCCGGTGATGACGACATGCGCGCCGGCGCCTGCCATGACTCGCGCGCTTTCCTCACCAAGGCCAGCAGTTGCGCCGGTAATGACGACCACTTTGCCCGAAAGATCAATCTTTCCAAGCGCCTCTTCTGCCGTCGACTCGCGATCGAGCACATTTGCCATCATCATCTCCTGTCCTGTTTGCGTCATGCAGCATCGACAGGCGCAGCCGTCAAGCCGCAGCAGGCATGTATCACATGGACGTAATTACGACCTTCGACAGCGCTATCGCGGCTCCAGATGCCGGGCGAGAATCCTCGCTTGGGCAAAGCGCAGTTCTTTCTTACCCGGCCCCGGCATGTCTTCGAGATATTGAAAAATCGCGTGGCCGAGGAAGTGTTCGGCCGAAGGTTCGACCAGCGTCCGTCCAAAACGTCCGGAAGATGACTCTTCACATCACCGGCATTCCATCGCAAGCTCGATAACCTCAGCGGACGCTTGTAGTCGGGCGCCGTCATATTGATATGGCACCCGACAAAAGCCGGCATGGAGAGTGATGTGGATGTAGCGGGCCGTATCAGCGAGAATATGCGGGCTGATCCAGCCACGAACGCGATGGAATTTGGCGGGCGCTGGCGGAGCTGGGGTCAGTTGACGGCCTTCAGCAATTCGCTCGAAGGCTGGCTGCGAGGGGAAGGGATATCGCAGAATCTGGCGATCGGCATCGTCGCGCGCAACCGCCCCGCGCATGTCGCGGTGGCGGTGATCGAACGGCATCCGGCACATAATCCGACCGCCGGGGAACTGGACAGCCACCTGCGCGACCGCCTCGCCTCGCCGCAAATCCCGGTCAAATATCTGATCGTCGATGCCCTGCCCTATACCGCCTCCACCAACGTCAATCTGAAAGCCGTGCGGGAACTGGTCGAACAGGCCGTGGCGCAGGCGTGAAGGAAGCAGCCTTGAACGGGGCACGGCCAGCAATCGAATGGACCCGCATCCTGCCATTGACCAGCGTCAACAACTTCCGCGACTATGGAGGCTGGCGCACGAGGGATGGGGCGCATGTGGAAAAAGGCGTGTTTTTCCGCTCCGCCCACCATGCGCGGGCAAGCGCGGCGGACGAAGCGCGAATCGCGTCGCTCGGCATCCGCACCGTCGTCGATCTGCGCCGCCCCCCGGAACAGCGCCGCCAGCCGACGGTCTGGCTGGAACGTCTGGGACTAACTGCCCTGACGTCCGGCGATATGGTCGATGCCTCCGAACATGCGCCCCATATCCTCGCATTGCGCAACGCCCCCCAAGGCGGCAGCGGCATGCGGACCTTCATGATCGATCACTATCGGGACCTTCCCTTCGAGCCGCAGCATATCGACCTGTTCCGTCGTTATTTCCAGGCGCTCGCCCATGCGGAAGGAGGCGTCCTGATCCATTGCACCGCGGGCAAGGACCGCACCGGGCTGCTCGCCGCCTTCACCCACCATCTGCTCCAGGTGCACCGGGACGATCTGATGGAAGATTATCTGCTGAGCAATGTCGCGGGCAACATCGACGCCCGGCTCCCTGCTTTGATACGCGGGCTGAAGGAAACCTACGAGATCGCCGTCGACACCGAAGGCGCCCGCACGGTCCTGACGGTCGAACCCGCCTATCTGGCAAGCGCATGGGACGCGATCGCGCAGCGATGCGGATCGATCGATGGCTATATCGTGGACGTGCTGGGCGTGGACGGCGTAACCGGGGACCGTATTCGCGCCCGCTATCTCACCTGATCCGCCGGGTCTTTGCCTGCGCCTCGCCTGCCCAATGGCCAGCCAATCAATCGACGGCTGCGGATGCGCCTTTGGGCAACCGGGCCGGCGGTGGCGCATCGCTGTGATAAAAGAGGATCGCAAGCATTCCAGCTCCCACCAGCCCGGCAAAAACCGTCAGCGGCAGGTGATAGCTGCCGCCAATATCGCGGAGCAGGCCCACGCTGACAGGCGCCAGCGCGGAAATCTGCACGCCGGTAAAGGCAATGCCCAGCACCTTGCCTATCGATCCCGATCCGAATTCGCGCGCCAGCATAACCGCCAGCAGCGGCATGATGGCGGCCGTTCCCAATCCGATCAGCGCCGATCCCAGAAGCATCGTCCGAAAATTCGCCAGCATCAGCGCACAGACGCCCAGGGCGATGAGCAAGGCCGCAAGGATGAACACGATCCGGGAATCGAATTTGTCCACGACAGCCGCCCATCCGAACTTGGCCAGGAAACTGGCGACGGCATAGCTCGCGAGCAGTTGCGCGCCGCCCGTGATGTCCATTTCCATGTCATGAGCGATCCCGCCCATATGATATTGCACGCCCATGGTGACGAACACGAGGATCATTGCCGCCCCGGTGGCCACCAGGAAGTTGCGGTTGGCCAGCAGGGCCCTGACAGGCACCATGGCTTGAAGAGCGGATGACTGAGGCTGCATCGATCCCGCCGCTTCCTCGCGCAACAACGCCTCTGTGGGCGGCCCTTGCAGGCCGATCAGCACCGCGGGCAGCAACAGCGCGGCCCACAACGCGGCAAGCAGCAGCAGCACATCATTATAGGTCATGCTGCGCATCAGAAAACCGATCAGCAGCGGCACGACGAAACCGCCGATGGACGATCCCATCGTCACCAGGCTCAGGGCTGCCCCCCGACGTCTTACAAACCATTTCGCGGCAATGATCTGTCCGGCCAGCGGGCCGGTGAGTTGCTTGGCAAGGACGAAAAGCGTGCCGAAAATCATCAGGAGCTGCCACAATTGCGTTGCAAGCGCCATGCCGACAAGCCCGACAAGAAAGGCAAGCAATCCAATCACCGTGGCCTGACGGGCGGAAAAGCGATCCAGGATTATCCCGATCCCCGCGCTCGACAGCGCCACGCCGACCTGCCCGAAAATCGGCGCCAGCATCAGGGCCGTGCGCGAAACGCCCAGCGCTTCGGAAATGGGGACCGCCATCACGGCGAATGCATAAATGATCGTGCCGATGACACCGACCTGGAGCGAGATCATCACTCCGACGACATTCCAGCCGGGATACCAAGGCGCATGCATCATGATCTCTCCATTATATTATGCATTCACGATGAGCTTACCTCGCCCCATGACAACCCGCCCCCCTATCCGCCTATATGATGCTCCACCGAAACGATCTGCCCCAGACGATCAGAAGGCCGGCGTAAGAATCTGCAATCGATCCTCGGCGGCATTCCGCAGAGTTCGACGGTGATAATGACTCGACCAACGATCTGTCCAATACTTCGTTGATCATCAATGCCGGCAAGGCGCGGGTTCAGGGCATCGAGGTCGACGGCGTGCTGTCGCGATGGAAAACCTAACTTTCACCTTCGGCGGGGCCTATCTGGATGCGAATACACTGATCTCACTTCGCCTCCGGTCTTCAACAGCATCTTCCCGGCGCCAAAATGCTATAGCTCACCGAAAGGGAGCTTCAGTGCGTCGGGCCGCTATACGCTGCCCTTCGCGCAACATCGGCAAATAAGGGATGAGCCGCCTGTAGTAATTACGGCAATGCAACCCCATATAGGATTTATCGCACTCCATGCCCTGGGCGCCGGTGCGGCTGAGAGACGGCGCGTGCTCCCGCTCCATCTTGTCCAGCGAGCTTGCAAATGGACGGATGGGGACACGCCATAATATTTACGCGCATCGCTCGCGGGTTCTCCGCCAGTTAACAGCGAAGCTCGATACGATGCGCGAACACAAGGCCGGTTTGCAGACGCAGCAACGAACTTCGCCTTGATTTGATCCTCGCGGCGCTCGACTGCTTCGATGATCGCCTTGTCGTCCTTGGCGAACGTCTGCTTGAGGTGCGTTTCCAGCCAAATAACAGGCGCCTTTACGATCGCCGATTCCGGGATGCGGCAGGCATCGTCAATCAGCGCGTCGCGGCAGTGCAGTTCCTGGTGTCGGGCCTCCCAATAACGGTGAAGCAGAAATCGAGAGGCTGACCTCCTCCTTCCTTGTCGGACAGCCCCGCGCAATGATATTGCACACCGGATGGTGCATATTCCGTTTCCTGGCCCAACGTGGAAATTCAAGGGGGCCGCGAAGCCCGAATGGTGTTCAACGCGCATGGACCGATAAGCCGGAGCGATGACCGATTATCTGCACCTTCCGAGTTGATCGGGCGTTGAAGGAAGCGTTCGTCGCCATGGCCAACTAACGGGATTTATCCGCCGCGCAAGTCCTTTGGAAGATGATGCGCGATGCCGGCCGTCCAGTTGCCCTCACCACCTCCTCACCCGAGACAGTAAATCACGTCGCAGCGGTCAATGAACCTGTTTCGTGGGTCCGGAACATAATGTGTGGAGCATCTTGCTCATGTCAACTCAATGGGATCGGGCTGTCTCTATCTGCGGAGCGCCTCTCGTATATGCGCGTGGCGCGCGGCGGTTAGAGGATAACCAATCATTAAGACCATCGAAATACTAGCGAGGGCTGCTGGAACTACCCCATAGACGATTGTCAATCCCATGAGCGCACTCTGTGCGTTTTCCCGGCCAGCGGACACATCATATCCAATCAGATCGAGGGACGTAAACACGACCCCGATCGCCACCGCCTGACCCACCTTGTAAACTCCTGTCAGTAAGGCATACAGGATCCCAGTGCTGTCGATGCCTGTTTCCAGCAGGACTTCGTCGCTGATGTCCGCAACCATCGCACGCGGTAGCATAGACGCGGCCGTGAAGGCAAAGCCGCCCAAGGTGGACGCGACCAACATCATAGTGATCGTGCCGGGCGGCGAGTTTGCTTGAATCACCGGAAACATCGCATATCCTACCGCAGCCGCCATCAGCGCTCGATGCTTCTGCATGCGGCGGGCCAGGGCTGCGCACAGTGGTGCCGAGACGATTGCTACAATAAAGTACCATAGTACCGTGAACGAGTACTGAGAAACCGACAGGTGCTTGACTGCCAGACAGAACAAGATGGCGCTGGCCGATGCGATCCCGACGGCGAGCCCCAAAAGAAGCTCTAGTCCCAACAGGCGAGCGGTCGCGGACCGGCAAATCAATTGCAGATACAATTGTCCCCCAATCTTTTGATTGGTGGAGCGCGTGGTGCCGTCGGGAATGAAACGGAGCGCTAACGCTGTGCCGATCGGTGTGAGCACAATAACAATTATGCCCATGGAGTGTACGGCAAAGGACGCATCAATACCTTTTCCACCAGCGAAAGAGGCAGTCGTCATAGCAAGAACTAGGCCAGCCGTGGTTCCGGCTTGCCACCAACTGAAGACACGCGATCTCCCCTCATATTCATTGCTTAACCCGGCGGCGAGGCCAAGTTGGGAGAGAATGACCAACGAATAGCCGATATAAGTTATTATGAGCGCGACTGCCAAGTATGTCGCCGAGTAGCCCGGCTTCGGGAAGAACAGCATGCCCGCCCCGATCATCACGAGCGGCGTTCCGCCAGCCAACCAGGGCTTGAATCGACCCCAACGCGTCGCAGTACGGTCCATCATCAGACCAAGTACTTGATCGATGGCGATATCGAACAGTCGGACGAACATAAAGGTCGCCCCTATGACCGCGAGATCAAGCCCAACGACACGCGCATAATGTTCCGGAATAAACGTCGTGATCGGAAGGGTGAGTGTCGCCATGGGAACTGCGACACTGGCCAGGGCGGCGAGGGTCAGTCGATCGCGACCGACAAGACCTTTCAAGCTTCGCTCCTTGCGAGACAGCGAGGAAACGACTCCATCGCTTCGCCTAGGCAGGCGCCGCTTTCCCCCTGTTCTAATCATTCCGAATGAACCTTTCGAGCCATCGAAGGCGCCGACTTCAAGCGACCGCGCGCAGTTCGCGGAGGATGCACAGAACATCGCGTGATTGGCGGGCAATCCGCTCAGCGATGGCTATGCCCTGCCCCCTTTGGTCAGGGGTTCAGATGCTTACTGAGATTGCCGATCAGGTCGGTTAGGCTATAATCGCGAAACCGGAAGCGCCAGACTCCATCCACCCGCTCGAACTCGTCATGGTAGCGACCGCAGATGATGGGATGGAGAGCGCAGTCGCCCACTTGCTGAAGCACCGTATAATAGCTGCGGCAAGTACCGGTCCCCGCCGCCTCGTCAACCTCGATGATCGGATTGGTGATCACATGCTTGGTGCGCGGCGTACCGTCGTCATACAGGGTGACGCGGCCCTGCCAGAGCGCCAGCACCCCAGCGTGATCTAGCTCACCGTCGCGGGAAAGGACACGCGCATGAAGGAACAAGGCGGCTGCGCCCTCGAAATCGCCGGAATCGACATATTCGGCATAGCGGTACAGGAGGTTCGCGATTGCAACTTCGCTATTGGCCATGAGAATCTTCCTTTTTTAATCGTTGACGGCCGGTGCAGCGCGAGAAATTTACGGCACGCGGCAGTTGACTTGCGGGGTCATTTGGACAGCAAGAATTCCGTCAGTTCATCCGCCAGCATGTCGAGGCCCACGGTGATATCGGGCGTCCCTTCAAGAATGGAAAAGGTGTAGGAAACCTGCTCAATCTTGAACAACATCATATAGATGCTTGCGCGCTTCCTCTCGCGATCCAGTCCGCTCAAACCCTCCAGGCTGAATGCCTTGTGGCGCTCGCCCAAATGCCTGATCGCGGTCTCACGATGCTTGACCACAACATGCTGCCTTTCAGGCATGTGGACGAACGCGACCGGAAACAGGTGCATCGAGCGATGCCGCTCCTCCATGGAATCGCGGAAGTGCTGAAGCCATGCGCGTACTCTCGGACGGTCGGGGGCTTCGGTTTGGGCCAGCTCGTCATAGATCGCCATCTGCGTCGCCATGTCCTGCATCAGCAGATCAAACAGTATCTCATTCTTGCCGGTGAAATGCAGGTAGATGGTGCCCCGGCTGACGCCTGCTTCCGAAGCGATCTCTTCGATGGATACTTCCTCGAAAGTCTTGGCGTAAAAGGTCTTCCGCGCCGCCTTGCGAATTATTTCAAGCGTCATTTCCTTTTGAATTTCACGCAGGCTCGGCTTTTTGGTGGTCGAAGAGGGCATCCATATTTTCCATACAGGCCGAGGTAAGCATCCAGCATAGGGCGGCAGCGTAACGATGTCACCCGGCACTTCTCTCGATCGGCGCGGCAGGGTCCCGCCTGGGCCGCCCGCCACCTCTGGCGGGGGCCTTCTTTGGAAGGGCGCAGACCGCGCGCAAGCGGGGGGCGATGCGACGACGTACTCAAGCCTCACCGGCGATCTGCCACCAGCTGAACGCCGTCCCATTGTTCGGCCTCCTGTTCCATGTGCAAACGCGCTGCCGCGCCCGCAGGCACCAGCGCTTCGGAAATCTCAATCATCAGCCCGCCCGGCTCGCCGCTGTCAAAGTAGGCGAAGCGGGCATCGGCCGCGCGCGAACCACCTTCCTGAATCAGGGGGAGGCCTTTCGAGACCAGTTCGGCCTTCTTGGCGTCGAAGGTCGGATGGTCGGCATACCACGCCGCCACATGTTGCGTCCCTTCGCGCCCGCTGTCGAGGAACTCGCGCCAGACACTGGGGACGTCATTATGCTGCTGGATCAGTTCGACCTGCAGCGGACCCGAATGGGCGAAGCACAGGGTGACGTCCGGGGCCGGGCTGGGCTTCCCGCGAAAGATGAAGTCGTCGACCGTGAAGCGCATGGTGAAGAAAGGGCCAACGCCCAGCCTGCCCCACTGGCGCATCGCTTCCTCGCAATCGTGCACGACCATGCCGAGTTGCCGTATTCCGCCAAACAGGATGCTCATCTCTTATCTCCCTTGAATGTCCGCATGGTCGGCCAAAATAAAGTCGGCGGCCCGCCACGCCACGGCCATGACCGGCCCGTTCGTATTTCCCGAAACCTGCGTCGGCATGATCGAGCAGTCCACCACCCGCAATCCATCGACTCCCCGCACCCGCAGGCGCGGGTCCAGGACGGAAGCGGCATCGGCGCCCATCCGGCAGGTGCCGACGGTATGGAGGCAGGTGCTATCCTCATGGCAGGCGGCGATGATCTCCTCATCCGTTTGCACTGCCGGGCCGGGAAAGGCTTCTTCCACCAGGAAGCGCTCGAGCTGCGGCTGGGCAAGCAATTTCCGAACATAACGGAACATGTCGATGATGACGCGGCGGTCATAGTCGGTGGTCAGGAAATTGGCCTGGATGGCTGGCGGGTCGCGCGGATCGGCAGAGCGAATGCGGATTTCGCCCCGGCTCTCGGTGCGGAGCGGATAGCCCATGAACATGAGGCCCGGCTGCTTCTCCACCTGGGAGCCGGCAATGCCGCGCACCGGCGATAGCGCCCAGAAGGTCAGCTGGGCATCGGGCCGGTTCAGCTCCGGCCGTGTCCGCACGAAGGCGTTGATGTCATAGGTCGCCGCCATCGGCCC
>Ga0164243_10004281_pt1 | contig 22457 bp, 14 predicted proteins | sample OricompcompostOP_FD_108781 | JGI IMG/M metagenome (GOLD analysis project Ga0164243, IMG submission 108781) | Organic Plus compost microbial communities from Emeryville, California, USA - Original compost - Organic plus compost (OP) | ecosystem: Engineered > Solid waste > Mixed feedstock >...
GACGACGACGTCTTCCGGGTCCTTATCGGCGAAGCACAGGAACGGCCGAGCCGCTTCGCCCGCCGGGCGGCCGTCGCCCCGGCGGCGGGCCCCGACGCCGAACCCGCCGAGCAGCCCGGCAATCGCCGCGTGGACGGCCTGATAGAGTTCTCCACTACGCCGCGAGAGGGGGTGTCCGCGCGGGACGGCCAATGCATACGTGACTTCATGATCGTGACAGATCGCCCCGCCGCCGGTCGGCCGACGGACCAGGGGGACGCCCCGCCACCGCGGGTCCCCTTCGGCGTCGGCGATCGACTGAAAGTAGCCGAGGCTGAGCGTCGCCTCCGTCCACCCATACGTGCGGAAGGCCGCGACCGACGGGTCGTCGGAGACGAGTTCGAGCAGGGCCTCGTCGCGCGCCATGTTGGCGGGGCCGTCGGCGTCCGCGTGCGGGAACACCAGGCAGGTCATGCGGTCGTCGGACATTTCCGCCTCTCATCCCACGGACCGCTCGTTCGGCCCGAAACGGTCGGTCACTCACTCGGCCCGGTCCGACGCGACGTCGAAGCGGTCGAACGCCAGCGCGACGAGCGGGACAAGACCGAGCCCGCACGCCAAGGCCACGAACCACGCGGCCGTGAGCGCCGGGGCCAGGTTGCCGCCCGTCGCGTAATAGAACAACGCGCCGACCGCGGCGGCGGCGGCCGCGGTCGCCCCCACGGTCATCACCTTGGCGATCAGGAGCAAGAGTTGCCGCCCCATCGCCTGGAAGTCGAACGAGTTGATCCCCACGACCCGGTGCGGGTACCAGAGGAAATACAGGTTCTCGACGGCGACCAGGATCAAATTCCCCGGCAGCGCGAACGCCACGGCGGCGGCGACGAACACCGGGTCGGGAGCGGCGAGGTTAACGATCAGGACCAGGCCGAGCCACTGCCCCACGCACAGGATCAAGACGGGCGTGAGTAACTGACCCAGGACCAGCCGCGTCGACCGGATCGGCAGCGTCTTAAGGTCTTCCATGCGGCCCAGGTCGGCGTGGAAGTCGTAGCCGACCGCGGACGAGACGATGAACGACACCCCGAGGAACACGGACACCAACGGCCCGAGCACGTTCCCGGCCGACGCCGAACCGTTGCGCCCGAGCAGGACCATCATGCCGAGCGGGGCGACGTACAAAGCGATCATCGACGCAAGCCGCGAGGGGGACCGCAAAGCGCTCGCGAGTTGTCTCCAGAAGTTCGGGCCGACGCCCCCCCACCAGGGGAGCATCGGGAGGGTAACCCGCGCCTTGGCGTCGCCGACCCAGACGCCCCCGCCGCGCCGGGCGCGGCGGAGTTTCTCGTAGATCCGCACGCTGGCCGACGCCGACGCTTCGAGGAATTGGGCGTTCAGGCCCAGGACGACCCCCAGAAACGCCAGGTCGACGAGCAGGGCCAGCGACGACCAGACGGCAAGGTCGGGCCAGACCCGCTCCGAGCAGTAGGCCATGACGAACGGCCGGAACGGCAGGGTCACGGCCTCAACCGTCGGCGAACGGAGCGCCCGTTCGACCAGCTCGCCCGGCGGCAGCGTTAACGCCTCGCGCCCGAGCGGCCAGACGGCCGCGACGGCGACCAGCACGAGCCCCGCCAGCACGAGCCGGCGGCCCCGGCTGAACGCCAGCGCCCCGAACGTGCTGATCGCGAGGCCGATCGTCATCGAAAACAGGTAAATCAGTTCAAGCCCGAGGAACAAGGCAACGTATGAGGACAGAAAACGCGCCGAATGGGGCGTGAACGCGCACGCCATGAATAACGCGGTGATTAACCCCGCGCCGAACCCCACGGCCACCTTGTAGAGCAACAATTGACGGGGGCGGTACGGCCCGCAGAAGAGGAAGTTGACCTCGGCCGGCGAGTAATAGACCGCCCGGTCGCCCGCCGACAGCAGCACGTTGAGGACGCAGTACGCCAGCAGGCCGAGCGCCCCGTACCGGCGGACCGCGTCGAGTTGGGCGGCGGTCTGCACGCGGGGGGCGAACAGGGCCGAGCCGAGCATCGGCACGAACACGAACGCGCCGACCAGGGCGAGCAGAACGCCCTTGAGCGTCCGCAGGTTCTTCCCCCAGAGCCGAAGCCAGGAGAGGCCCCGGAGCCGGATCAGCAGCCAGAGCGAGCGGTCCACGGCGTCAGGCCTCCGCGCCGGCCGGCGCCGCGTCTTCGGCCGCCGCGCCGTCGGACTCGGTGAGCCGGAAGAAGAGGTCTTCGAGCGACTCGTGCCGCCCCCCCTCGTCGGCCCGGCGGCGGAGGTCGGCGAGGGTCCCGTGGAAGATCTTCCGGCCCTTGTGGAGGATCAAGACCGACGTGCAGAGGTCTTCGACCAGCGACAGCAGGTGCGAACTCACCATGACCGCCGCCCCCGACGCGGCGCGGCGGCGGATCGAGTCCTGCATCGTCCGAATCCCGCGCGGGTCGAGGCCCGTGAGCGGCTCGTCGAGGAGGATCGCCTTGGGGTCGTGCAGGTAGCCGCAGCCGATCGCGACTTTCTGACGCATCCCCCGCGACAGCTCGGACGCCAGGGCGTCCCGTTTCCCCGTCAGTTCGAACTGCGTCAACAGCGACTCGGCCTTCGCCTCCCAGCCTTTGACCCGGTACGCGCTCGCGATGAACCGGAAGTGCTCCCAAACGGTAAGGCTTTCGAAGAGGTTCGGGTCGTCGGGCACGTAGGCGAGCGCGGACTTGGCCGCGACGGGGTCGCGCACGACGTCGTGGCCGTCGACGATCAGGCGGCCCCGGGACGGGGTCAGGATGCCGGCGAGGGCCCGCATCGTCGTCGTCTTGCCCGCCCCGTTGGGGCCGGCCAGGCCCAGGATCTCCCCGGGGGCCACCGTGAAGTCGACCCCCTGAACGGCCACCGTCCGGTCGTAGCTCTTATGAAAGTCTTCGACGACGATCGACACGTCCGGCCTCCCGCGTGACGGGGCCCCGGGCACGGCCGGGCGCACGGCGTCCCGAACCGACCTCGCCCCTTTGGGAAGCCCTTTCGGCCGGCGGCCGGCGCGTCAAGGCCCCCCGTGCCCAACATAGCACGTCGCCGGCCCCGTCGCGCCCACCGACCGGCCCGAGGGAACTCAGACGGACGACGCCTCCGGCGCGGGGGCCTCGACCGGCGCCGGCGTCCACTTGAGGACGGGCGTGCGCGCGGCCTTCACCTCGTCGGGGCGGCTGATCGGGGTCGTCAGCGGGGCGTCGCGGAGGACCTGCGGGTCTTCCGCGGCGATCGCGAGGAGGACGTCGGCGAAGGCGTCGAGCGTCTCCCGGCTCTCGGTCTCCGTCGGCTCGATCATGAGGGCCTCGGGGACGATCAGCGGGAAATAGACGGTCGGCGCGTGGACGTTGAAGTCGAGCAGGCGCTTACCGATGTCCATCGCCCGGACCCCGCGATCCTTCGCCATCCCCCGCGCGGACGCGACGAACTCGTGCATGCAGCGCTCGCCGTGCGGCACGGGGTAAACGTGCCGCACCAACGACAGGAGGTAGTTGGCGTTCAGCACGGCGTGCCGCGAGACGTCGCGGAGCCCTTCGGGGCCGTGGGTCCGGATGTAGCAGTAGGCGCGGAAGAGGACCCCGGTGTTACCGAAGAAGGAGCGGACCCGGCCGATCGACTTCGGCCGGTCGAAATCGAGCCGGTACGTGCCGTCGTCCCCCTTGGCCACGAGCGGGGCGGGGAGATAGGGGGCGAGGTGCTCGCGGACGGCGATCGGGCCGGCGCCGGGGCCGCCGCCGCCGTGGGGGCCGGAGAAGGTCTTGTGGGGGTTGTAATGCATGAGGTCCGCCCCCATGTCGCCCGGGCGGACGGCGCCGAGGATCGCGTTCATGTTCGCGCCGTCGAGGTAGAGCAGGGCCCCCCGGTCGTGCAACAGGGTCGCGATCTCGCCGACCTGGGGGTCGAACTGGCCGACGGTGTTCGGGTTCGTGATCATGAACACCGCGGCGTCGTCGCCCAGCTTGGCCTTGAAGTCGTTCAGGTCGACGAGGCCGCGGGCGTCGCTCTTGATCGTCACGGCCTCGAAGCCGGCGAGGTGGGCCGAGGCCGGGTTCGTGCCGTGGGCGCTGTCGGGGATCAAGACCTTCGTCCGCCGGCCGGTCTCCCCCTTGTCGCGGAAGTAGGCGGCGGCCACGAGCAGCGCGGCCAGTTCACCCTGCGCCCCGGCGGCGGGTTGGAGGCTGACGGCGTGCAGGCCCGCGATCTCGGCCAGCATCTCCTGGAGGCCGTAAAGGATCGCGAGCAACCCCTGGAGCGTCGACTCGTCCTGGTAGGGGTGTTGCGCCCCGAGGCCGGGGAGCCCCGCGAGGCGCTCGTTCCGCTTCGGGTTGTACTTCATGGTACACGAGCCGAGCGGGTAGAAGTTCGCATCGATCGACATGTTCAGTGTCGACAGATTCGTATAGTGCCGGACCACGTCGAGTTCCCCGAGTTCCGGCAAGGGGAGGGACTCGGGGGCGAGGAACCGGCTCGGGATGAGCCCATCCAGGGGACGATCGGGGACGTCGGACGCCGGGAAGATCGCCTCGGCGCGGCCGCGGCGGCCGGTCTCGAAGAGCAGGGGGACGGGGTCGAGCTTATACATGAAGGGGTACCAATCCAAAGGAAGTTCGCGCCCAACGGACGACGGCCGGCGGAACCCGGGGCGCCCCCGGGCGTCCGCGTCGGACCGCTCCGCTCAAACCGCCGCCAGCGCCTGCGAATAGGCCCGCGCCAGGCCGTCGATTTCGTCCCGCGTCCTCTTCTCCGTCACGGCGACGAGGACCGCGTCGGCGAGTTCGGGGTACCACCGGCCCAGCGCGATCCCGCCGTGGTAGCCGAGCCGGCCGACCTCCGCGAGGACCCGGCGGGGGTCCTTGCCCTGGGGCAGCCGGACGACAAACTCCTTGAAGAACGGGCCGGAAAATGCGAGGGAAACGCCGGGGAGTTGCACGAGTTGTTCGGCCGCGTAGTGGGCCTTCCGGGTCGAGAGTTCGGCGGCCTGGCGGAGCCCGGACGGGCCGACGACCGCGAGGTAAATGCTCGCGCGGAGGGCGAGGAGCCCCTGGTTCGTGCAGATGTTCGACGTCGCCTTCTCGCGGCGGATGTGCTGCTCGCGGGTCTGGAGGGTCAGCACCCAGCACCGCTTGCCGTTCCGGTCGGTCGTCTCGCCGACGATCCGGCCCGGCATCTTCCGCACGTACTCTTCGCGGCAGGCCATGACCCCGAGGTACGGGCCGCCGAAGCTGAGCGGGTTGCCGAGCCCCTGGCCCTCGGCCACGACGATGTCGGCGTCGTACGCGCCGGGGCGTTGCAAGAGGCCCAGGCTGATCGGGTCGACGCTCACGATCGCGAGCGCCCCCTTGCGGCGGGCGGCCTCGACGAGCGCCTCGGCGTCTTCAAGCTGGCCGAAGAAGTTCGGGTGCTGGATCACGACCGCCGCCGCGTCGTCCGTGACCTCGTCGGCCAGCGCGCGGACGTCGACCCGGCCGTCCTTGAACGGGACCGTGACCAGTTCCGGCTCCAGGTTCGCGAGGTAGGTCGCCAGGATCTGGCGGTACTCCGGGTGGACCGTCCCGGCGACCACCACCCGGCCCGTCCGCCGCGTGACGGTGACCGCCATCAGGACCGCCTCGGCGACGGCCGAGCCGCCGTCGTACAGGCTAGCGTTCGAAACGTCCATCCCCGTGAGCTGGGTGATGAGCGTCTGGTATTCGAAGGTCGCCTGGAGCGTCCCCTGGCTGGCCTCGGGCTGGTAGGGGGTGTACGACGTGTAGAACTCGCCGCGCGCGGCCAGGTTATCGACGACCGCCGGGATGAAGTGGTCGTAGGCGCCGCCCCCGAGGAAACACGGGCGCCGGTCGCCGCCGGCGTTCCGCGCGAGCAGCGCCCCGACGTGCGCCGTCAGTTCCATCTCCCCCAGCGCCTCCGGGATCGCCAGCGGCCGGTCGAGGCGGTATTCCGGGGGAATCATGTCGAACAGTTGATCGATCGAGTCGAGCCCGACCGCGTCGAGCATGACCCGGATGTCGTCGGGCGTGTTGGCGATGTAAGCCATGAAGTCTCTCGGTTCAATCCCGCCCCGGGCCGGGTGAAAAAGACGGGGGCGGCGTCGGCCTTGTGACGGCGCGTCCCGGCGGCGGGCGATGTCTTAATTATCACAAAACGGGCAAGCTCCCGTCCCGCGGCCCGGGGCAAGGAGGCCCCGAGTTGCCCTGAAGTGGCAAGAAACGCCCACGCCGAAGGGCGAAGGGGCGGGACGGGTTGGCCGCCCCGGGACCTAACCCGGGGCGGAGGGTTCGGCGGAACGCGAGCGTCCCCCGACGCGGGGCGGTTTCGCCCCGGGGGCCGTCCTCAGTGCGGCTCTTCGGAGACCTTCTTTTCGTAGGCGTCGTGGTCCATCAGTTCGGAAGCCGGGCCCTGCGGGTCGACCTTCACCTTGATGAGCCAGCCTTTGACGTAAGGGTCCTGCGCGAGCAACTGGACGTCGTCCGCCACCGCGCGGTTGACTTCGACCACCTCGCCGCTCACCGGCGCGTAGAGGTCGCTCACCGCCTTGACGCTCTCCACCTCGCCGAACCCCTTGCCCGCCGTCACCTTCGAACCGACCGACGGGAGGTCGATCATGATCAGGTCGGTGAGCTGGTCGACCGCGAACCGGGAGATGCCCACGGTCGCGACGTCGCCGTCTCGGTGCACCCACTCGTGAGTGGCGGTAAATCGGAGGCTTTTCGGGTCCATTGCGGCGTAGTCCTTCGGGCTCGATTCGGGGAAAACCGTCACGCGGAGGGAGACGACTCCGCGCGGCGGTAGAACGGGAGCGGGACGACCCGGGCGGGCTCGCGGTGCCCACGGACGTCGACCTCTAACGCCGTGTCGGGGGTCGACGAAGGGAGGTCGACCAGTGCCATGGCGAGGCTCTGCTGGAGGGTCGGCGCGAAGGTCCCGGAGGTGACGAGGCCGGCCGGACGGCCGTCGTGGAAGACCTCGGCCCCTTGGCGCGCGATCCGCTTGCCGTCGAGGCGCAGGCCGACCCGGACCTGGCCGGGGTTGCCCCGGAACGCGTCGAGCGCGTCGCGGCCGACGAAATCCCCCTTCGCGAGCTTCACGGCCCAGCCGAGCCCCGCGGCGTAGGGGTTCACCGCCTCGTTCAGTTCGTGCCCGTAAAGCGGCATGCCCGCCTCGAACCGGAGCGTGTCGCGCGCCCCGAGCCCACACGGGCGGATGCCGTGGGACCGCCCCGACTCCATGACCGCGTCCCAGACCCGCCCCGCGGCGTCCGCCGGGACGATCAACTCGAACCCGTCTTCGCCGGTATAGCCGGTCCGGCTGACGACGGCGTCGACGTCCCCGAGCAGCCGCCCCATCGCCAGGTGGTAATACTTCAACGACCCGAGCGGCGCGTTAAACAAAGGCTGAACGGTGGCGAGCGCGGCCGGGCCTTGGACGGCGAGCATCGCGGTCTCGCCCGTCCGGTCGCTCAGGACGGCGTTGCGGCCCTCGCGGTGCCGTTCGAGTTGGGCCAGCACGTGCGCCCGGTTGGACGCGTTGCAGACGAGGGCGTACCCCTGCGCGGTCCGGTAAACGAGCACGTCGTCGATCAGGCCGCCCCCGCCGTTGGCCATGAGGCTGTACTGGATCTGGTCGGGGTGGAGCTTGGCCACGTGGTTCGTGGTCACGTGCTCCAGCCAGGCTAGTACGTCGGGGCCGTCAAAGGTGATCCGGCCCATGTGGCTGATGTCGAACAGGCCGACCTGCCGCCGGACGGCGTTGTGCTCGTCGACGATCGTGCCGTACTGAACCGGCATCAGCCACCCGCCGAACTCCACGAGCCGGGCGCCGAGGGCCTTGTGCGTCTCGTACAGGGGCGTCTTCAGGGCCGTCTCGGCGGTCATCGTGGTGTCCCAGCCAGGGGTTCCGGGAGCGCTTTCGAACCGGCCGCCGATTGTAGCCCGATCCGGGGGCCGACCACAACATCGGGTGCGATGCGTCCCGGGCCTGCTCGGGTCTTGACCGGCGCCTCGGCCGTGGGGCAAGATGTCCGTTCAACGCTGCCCGTGGCGACAGCCACCGGTCGATCCCGGCTCCAGAGACCACATGCCGTCCCCTTGCCGTCGGGCCGGCCCCTTCGGCCACCCCCGACGGGCCCGCGTCCGCACGGACGGATTTGCAACGTCGACCCCGTTGCGCCCGCGGTCTCGTATTACGTCAGGCCCGACGGACGAGACCCGTGAAACGACCCGACCCTTCGACCCCCTCCCTTTCCACGCCCCTTCCCCCGAGACCGGAATACGCCCGACGGCTCGACGCGCGGCGCTCATCCCTGGAGAAGATGACCCGCCTCGAACGGGCGATCGCCGACGCCCGCCTGGCCGTTTTCGTGCTCGGCGTGGTGCTCCTTCTGCTCGCCCTCTGGGCCGGCCGGATCGCCTGGTTCTGGTCGCTCATCCCGATCGCCCTCTTCGTCGCGCTGGTGGCCGTCCACGACCGGGTGGGCCGGACGACCCGCCGCGTCGCCCGCGCGGTCGCTTACTATGAGAACGGCCTGAAGCGGCTCGACGGCGACTGGGCCGGGTCCGGGGTTTCCGGGCAGGCGTTCCTCGACCCCGAGCACCCGTACGCCGCCGACCTCGACCTGTTCGGGACCGGTTCCCTCTTCGAACGCCTCTGCACGGCCCGGACCCGCTCGGGCGAGGAGACGCTCGCCTCCTGGCTGCTCGCCCCGGCCGACCCGGACACCGTCCGCGCCCGCCAGGATGCCGTCACGGAACTCCGCCCGCGGCTCGACCTGCGCGAAGAGGTCGCGCTGCTCGGCGCGGACGTCCGCGAAGGGATCGACCCCGAAGCCCTCTCGTCCTGGGGGATGATCCCCGCCGTCTACCCGTCGCGGACGCCGGCCGTGGTCGCCTCGGTGCTCGCGGTCCTCGGCCTTGCGACGTTAGGGGTCTGGATCACGACGGGCGTCGCGTTCCCGCTCGCCGCGGTGGCCCTGGTCGAAATGGCCTTCGCCGCCACACAGAAAAAGCGCGTCCGCCAGGTCCTGGCTTCGGTCGAGCGCCGGACCCACGACCTCGTGTTGATCTCCGAGTTACTGGCGAGGCTGGAGCGTGAAGATTTCACGTCGCCGCTGCTGATCCGCCTCCGCGCCGCGCTCCAGACCGAGGGGGAGCCGGCGTCGCGCCGGGTCGCGAAGCTGGCCCGGCTCCTCGCGATGATCGACCAGGGGAATAACCAGTTCGTCGCCCCGTTCGCCGCGCTGGTCCTCTGGAAAACGCACCTCTCGATGGCGGTCGACGCCTGGCGCGTGCGCACCGGCCCCGCAATCTCCGGCTGGCTCGCCGCGGTCGGCGAGTTCGAGGCCCTGGAATCGATCGCCGCGTACGCCTTCGAAAGCCCCGACGACCCGTTCCCGACGCTCATCGAAGGGGAAACCCGCTTCGAGGCCGAAGGCGTCGGCCACCCGTTGATCCCCGAAGCCGCCTGCGTGCGCAACGACGTCCGACTCGGCGGCGAACTGCGCGTCCTGCTCGTCAGCGGGTCGAACATGTCGGGCAAGAGCACGCTGCTGCGGACCCTGGGGGTGAACACCGTGCTCGCCCTCGCCGGGGCCCCCGTGCGGGCGAAGCGGCTGAGCCTGTCGGTCCTCGCCGTCGGGGCGACGCTCCGCGTGCAGGACTCGCTCCAGGCCGGCCGCTCGCGGTTCTACGCCGAACTGACCCGGATCAGGACCCTCGTCGGCATGGCCGAAGGCCCGCCCCCGCTGCTCTTCCTGCTCGACGAGATCTTCCACGGCACCAACTCGCACGACCGCACCGTCGGGGCCGAGGCGGTCATCCTCGGCCTCATCGACCGCGGCGCCATCGGCCTGGTGACGACCCACGACCTCGCCCTCGCCGCCGTGGCCGACCGCCTCGCCCCCCGCGCCGTCAACGTCCACTTCGAAGACCAACTCGTCGACGGCACCCTCCAGTTCGACTACCGGATGCGGCCCGGCGTCGTCACCCACAGCAACGCCCTCGCCCTGATGCGCGCCGTCGGGCTCGACGTCTGAACCCTCGCGCGTTTCGGCCACGAGGCGCGTGCGTCGCGCCGACCTTTCGGCTACATAAGGGGGTCCACGCCCCGGCCCCGCCACCGCGCGCCGGCCGGGCGGACGGCAACCCGCCCGAGACACGCCCGAGGACCCGCCTTATGACCCGCCGATCGGTGCCCCGCCTCTTCGCCCTTTTCCTGGCCCTCACGCCGGCCACGGCCCCGGCGGACGGGCCCGCCGACAACAAGCCCGAGTCGGTCCGGCGCATCCCGAAGCTCGGGATCACGGTCCCCCCGGCCGTCCGGCAGGAACTCGAAGCGGGCCTGGCCGACCTCAAGAAGAGTTACGACCTGATCCCGAACCGGGACCACCCCCAGGTCGCCGCGCTCCTGCCCGACATCTGGATCTGCTACAAGGCCGTCCACGACGCGCTCACCCATCAGGAATTCTTCAGCGACCAGGACGTCGAGAAGGCCCGCGAGCTGCTCAAGCTGGGCAAAGGCCGGGCGACCTCGGTGATCTACAAGCAGGTCGGCTGGACGAGCCAGACCGGCCTGGTCGTGCGGGGCTATTTCTCCCGGATCGACGGCTCGGCGCAGCCGTACGGGCTCGTGATCCCCGACGGCGTGATGCCGTCCGGGGGTTACCGGCTCGACGTCTGGTTCCACGGCCGCGGCGAGGTGCTCAGCGAGGTCAACTTCCTCGACGAGCGCCGGAAACACGTCGGCGAGTTCGCCCCGCCCGGGACGATCGTGCTCCACCCCTACGGGCGCTACTGCAACGCGTTCAAGTTCGCCGGCGAGGTCGACGTGCTGGAGGCGATCGCGGCCGTCCGCCGCGAGTACCCGATCAACCCCGACCGGATCTCGGTCCGCGGCTTCTCGATGGGCGGGGCCGCCTGCTGGCAGTTCGCCGTCCACAACTCCGACCGCTGGTTCGCCGCCAACCCGGGCGCCGGGTTCGCCGAAACTCCGCGCTTCCTCGACGTCTTCCAGAAGGAGACCCTCCGGCCGACCTGGTACGAGAAAGCCCTCTGGCACCTCTACGACTGCACCGACTACGCCGAAAACCTCGCCCAGTGCCCGACCGTCGCCTACAGCGGCGAACTCGACAGCCAGAAGCAGGCCGCCGACGTAATGGCCGAGGCCCTGGAAAAGGAGGGGATCGACCTCGCCCACGTCATCGGCCCGCAGACGAAACACTCCTACCACCCCGCCGCCAAGGTCGAGGTCGAGCGGCGCCTCGCCAGCCTCGCGGAAGCCGGGCGCAAGCGGTTCCCCGACGAGGTCCGCTTCACGACGTATACGTTGAAATATAACCGGATGAACTGGGTAACGGTCGACGCCCTCGGCGAGCACTGGTCCAAGGCACGGGTCCACGCCCGGCGCACGCCCGAGGGGTACGTCAACGTGACGACCCAGAACGTGAACGCCCTTTCGCTGGACTTCCCGTCCGGCTTCTCCCCGTTCCCGCTCGGCGAACCCGTCCGGGTCACGATCGACGGCACCCCGCTCGTCGCCAGCCGCGGGCTCTCCGACCGCTCCTGGAGCGCCTCGTTCGTGCGCAACGGCGAGCGCTGGAAACTCGGTTCGCCGGAGTCGAAAGGGTTACGCAAGCGGCATAATCTACAAGGCCCGATCGACGACGCCTTCATGGACTCGTTCCTGATCGTCCGGCCGACCGGCAAGAGCCCGAGGGCGAAATTCCAGGGCTGGTCCGAACAGGAAATGGGGCGTGCCGTCGAACACTGGCGCCGCCACTTCCGGGGCGACGCACGGGTGAAGGACGACGCCCGCGTCGACGACGCCGACATCGCCTCGTCGAACCTCGTCCTCTGGGGCGATCCGCAGAGCAACGCCCTCCTGGCGAAGATCGCCGACAAACTCCCTATCCGTTGGGGGGCGACCGAGATCAAAGTCGGCGGGCGCACGTTCGACACCGAGAATCACGCCCTGATCCTCGTCTACCCGAACCCGCTGAACCCGAACCGCTACGTCGTCCTGAACAGCGGCTTCACCTTCCGCGACTACGACTACCTCAACAACGCCCGCCAGGTCCCCAAACTCCCCGACTGGGCCGTCGTCGACCTCCGCACGCCCCCCGACTCGCGCGCGCCGGGCAAGGTCGTCGCGGCCGACTTCTTCGGCGAGCACTGGGAGGTGCGCCCGGAAAAGGACCGGGACTGACCGGACGCCGCCGAAATGATCGGGGCCTTCGAGGGGGCGTTTTGACCCCCTCGAAGGCCCCGTAGTTATAGCTCACGTGCGGACCGGGTTAGCCGTCGAGCTTGGGCAGCCGCCCCTTGCTGTCGCCGAGGCTGTCGACGGACGCGTCCATCCGGTCGAGGAGCGACAGGTAGAGGTCGTTGAGCGGGGTGTCGGTCGGGTACTTGAGGTGCCGCCCCGTCTTGATCGTGCCGCCGCCTTTGCCGGCGAGCAGGATGGGGAGGTCGTTGTGGTTGTGGCGGTTGCCGTCGCCGATCCCGCTCCCGTAGACGATCATCGTGTTGTCGAGGAGCGTGCCGTCGCCCTCGCGGACCGACTTCATCTTGCCGAGCATGTAGGCGAACTGCTCGACGTGGAAGCGGTTGATCGTCTTGATCTTCTCGTGCTTCTTGGGGTCGTTCCCGTGGTGCGAGAGGTCGTGGTGCCCTTCGGGGACGCCGATGAAGGAGTAGCTCTTGTTACTCCCCTCGTTGGCGAACATGAACGTGCTGATCCGGGTCAGGTCGCCCTGGAAGGCCAGCACCATCAGGTCGCCCATGAGCCGGATGTGTTCCCGGAAATCGTCCGGGATGCCGGACGGCTTCTTGAGGCCGGCGGGGGCGTCGGCCGGCGAGTTCCCCTTGTCGGCGTTCGCCACGCGGCGTTCGAGTTCGCGGACGGCCGTGAGGTACTCGTCGACCTTGCGCCGGTCGTTCGACCCGAGCCGGCCCATCAGTTCCCTCGCGTCCTCGGCGACGAAGTCGAGGATGCTGCGGCGGTAGAGGTCGCGCCGGGCCCGCTGGGCCGCGTTCTCGCCGCGCGCCTGGCTGGCGAAGAGGCGGTCGAAGACGAGGCGGGGGTTCACCTCCTTGGCCATCGGCGTGGGCGGCGACCGCCAGGAGATGTTCGACGAATAGGCGCAGCTATAGCCGGTGTCGCACGCGCCCGACTGAGCCCCGCGGTCGCAGCCGAGTTCGAGCGACGGGAACCGGGTGGACCGGCCCACCTTCTGCGCGGCGACCTGGTCGACGGAGACCCCCGCGCGGATGTTCGAGTCGGTCTTGAGCGGGTGGACGCCCGTCAGGAAGCAGGCGAGCGACCGGGCGTGGTCGCCGCCGCCGTCGCCGTGGGCGGCGGCGGTGTCCTGGGCCAGGCCGGAGAGGACGAGGAGGTCGTCCTTGAACGGCTTGAGCGGTTCGAGGATGAACGGGAGTTCGAAGTCGGCCCCCTCCTTCGAGGGGGTCCAGTCCTGCATGTGGGCGCCGTTGGGCACGTACAGGAAGGCCATCCGCTTCGGCGCCGACGCGGCGGCGCCGGCCGCGCCCGTACCGGCCGCCGGGGCCATCGCTTCGAGCCAGGGGAGCGCGACCGCCGTCCCCAGGCCGCGCAACACGGTCCGCCGCGAGATCCGTTCGGGTCGTGCCATCGGATCAACCTCTCCCTTTACGTTTCTGGAACGGGTCGCTCAGCACGATTTCGAGGACGAGCCGCGAGAACTTGTAGCCGTCCTTCGACGCGTTCTCCACGATCTTATCCACCGCGCACGCGTCGTAGTATTCGACCCCGCGGCCGAGGGCGAACGTCAGCATCTTTTCCGTGAAGCAGCGGACGAATTCCTTGTCCTTCGACTTGAGGATCGCCTTCAGTTCCTTAGGCCCCTGGAACTTCTGGCCCGACGGGAGGACCCCCGACGGGTCGACCGGCTGGTCGCCGTCGGTGTCGCGCCAGCCGCCGATGGCGTTGAAGTTTTCGAACCCGAAACCGAGCGGGTCCATCTTGGCGTGGCACGACGCGCAGCTCGGGTTCGCCCGGTGCTGCTCCATCCGCTGCCGGAGGGTGCCCGTTAGCTTGACCCCCTTGTCGTCCATCAGCTCGGGGACGTCCGGCGGCGGGGGAGGGGGGGGCGAGCCGAGGATCTGTTCCAGGATCCACTTCCCACGCTTCACCGGCGAGGTCCGGGTCGGGTTCGACGTCACCGTCAGAACGCTCGCCTGGGTCAAAATGCCGCCCCGCGGCCCGCCTTCGAGCGAAACCCGGCGGAACTGCTCTCCTTTAACCCCGGGAATGCCGTAGTGCGTGGCGAGCCGTTCGTTGACGAACGTGAAATCGGCGTCGATAAGTTCGAGGACGCTCCGGTCGTCCCGCATCACGGACTCGAAGAATAGTTCCGTCTCCTGAATCATTGCCGACCGGAGCGGCTCGTCGAACGTCGGGAAGCGGCCGCGGTCCGGGTTGACCGTCTTGAGGTTGCGGATCTGAAGCCACTGGTCGGCGAAGTTCTCGACGAGCGCGCGGGCCTTCGGGTCGGCGAGCATCCGCTTGACCTGTTTCTCCAGCGTGTCCCCGTCGCGGAGCTTGTTGTCGCGGGCGAGGGCGAACAGTTCCTCGTCCGGCATGCTGCTCCAGAGGAAGTACGAGAGCCGGGAGGCCAACTCGTACTGTCCGATCGGGAAGCCCGGGGGCGGTGTCGGCGCCTTCGACTTTGACGACCGTCGCGGCGTGGGGGGCCGTCGGTCGAGTTCGACCCGGAAGAGGAACTGGGGCGAGACCAGGACCGCCTGCACGGCGAGTTGAATCCCCCGCTCGAAACTCTCCCCGTTCTGGTCGGCCAGGTCGACGAACTTCACGAGCCGGGAGACCTCGCCCGGGGCGAGCGGCCGGCGGTAGGCCCGGGTGGCGAACCGCTCGACGATCTCGCGGGCGACCTCCGCCTTGTTCTCCGGGGTCGGCGTCTTGAAGATGATCCGCTTGTGCGATTCCGGCTTCGGCGCGTCGGGCGAGTAGGCCGGCCCCTGGACCTCCAGGTAATCGACGATCAGGTTACGGTCGCGCTCCGCGGGGTTAGCGGCCTTCTCGTCGTAATAGTCGTTCAAGAAGGCGACCCCGAACGTCCTGGCCCCCCCCTTCAGGTGGACGCGGCACTCGTAGACCTGCGGTTCCTTTTCGACGGCCTTGACCTCGACCTCTTTGAAGGGCTTGCCGTCGACGACGAACACCATTTTGACCGGCTCCGGCCCGGCCTGGTGGCCGAACGCGCGGGCGCGGAGGACGTATTCGGCGTCGCGGGGGAAGTGGTAGGTCGTGGCGACGGTCCCTTGCGAAGCGAGGATCCGCGCCGAGTCGTTATAGGGGCTCCCCCCCGCGGCCTGCGGCAGGTCTTCCACCTCCAGCGTCACGACCGGCCCCTTCGAGCCCGGCTGATCGGCCACGATCGCCGTCTCGGCGATCTTTTCGGCCGCGTTCAGGTACGCTTCGAACAGGACCGGGGGGAGTGTCAAAACGTCCCCGATGTTGTCGAAGCCGCTGCCGACGTCGTCCGACGGGAAGTCGGCGGCGGGGTGAAAATCGACGCCGATCAGGTCGCGGATCGTGTTGTTGTATTCGGCCCGGTTCAGGCGGCGGATCGTGACGCGGCCGGGGTCGCTCTGGCTGGTGCAATCGACCTTGGCGAGGACCGCCTCGACCGCCGCGGAAAAGCGGTCGGCTTCTTCCTGGCTCGGTTGGGGCGACTCCTCGGGGGGCATCTCGCCCGAGGCGACGTAGTCTTTAATCCGCCCCCACACCTTCCGCCCGCGGACGACGGACGCCTCGTCCGAGAAGGACGTCAGGTTGAGGTCCGCCTTGGGCTTTTCCGCGCCGTGGCAGGAGACGCAGTACTTGGCGAGGAACGGGCTGATCTGTCCGCCAAAGTCGACGGCGGCCGCGGGTTTAGGCGGTTTCGGGTCCGGCGCCGCCGCCTTCTCGTCCTTCTTCGAGGCGTCCGCCGGGTCGGCGTACACGGACAAGGGCGTGACGACGGAGAGGATGGTGAGGGCGGGAATGAACCACCGAGCGCGCATGCCGTACACCTCGGGCGGGGCAGTCGGGCGGGTAGGGCCGTGCGGATTCTACCAAAATTTAACACTCGGATCGAGCCACTTGTCTCGCCACTTTTTCGATAAATTTCCGCCCGGCACTCACTCACCGGTCTCGCCTCAAAGACAACGATCGCAAGACCCTTCAATCGCCCCTTGGCCTTTGCGAAGATGGGCGCATGAGCCGTTCTACGCCGATGAAGGAGGGTCCGGCCCGCGCGGCGGACGTTCTCGCCCGGGCGCTGGCCGGTGCGGGCGTCCGCCACGTCTTCGGGATGCCCGGTTCCCACACGACCACCGTTTACGACGCGATCGCCCGCCAGGAATCGATCCGGACGGTCCTCGTCCGGAACGAGCAGGCCGGGGCGTTCATGGCCGACGGCTACGCGCGGGTCTCGGGACGCCCCGGGTTCGTCTGCACCACGGCCGGCCCCGGGGCGACGAACGCGTTGACGGGGGTGGCCGAAGCCTGGGCCGATTCCGTCCCGGTGGTCCTCCTGACCGGGCAGGTGAACGCCGACCGGCTCGACGTCGAGTGCGGGGCCTATCACGAGATCGACCTCGAAGCGATCTTCCGACCCGTCACGAAAACCTGCATCACCGTCCGCGACCCCGGGCGGGTCGCGGAGGCGTTCGCGCAGACCTACGCGGCCGTCACGACGGGGCGTCCGCGGCCCGCCGCGTTAATCCTTCCTCAAGACCTGATGCGGATGGACGTACCGGTCACGGACCGCCAAGAGTCCGCCCCGACCGAAGAGGTTCCGCACCCCACGCCCGAAGACCTCGGTCGGGCCGCCGACCTCCTCGCGCGGGCCGAACGGCCGATCCTTCTGGCGGGCGGGGGGGCGCTGTGGTCGGGGGCGGCCGAGGAGGTTCGGACCCTGGCCGAGAGGTTGAACGCGCCGGTCGTGACGTCCCTCAACGGCAAGGGGTTGATCGACGAGCGCGACCCCCTTTCCCTCGGCCACGCCCGCTCGGCCCGCGCCAAGGCGGCGCTCCCGCACGCCGACGCGATGCTCGCCGTGGGCTGCCGGTTCACCGAGGTCATGACCGAGTGGCGGCGCATGCCCGTGCCCGACCGCCTCGTCCAGATCGACCTCGACCAGGACCAGATCGGGATGAACCACCCCGTCGCCGTCGGCCTGCGGGGCGACGCGCGGGAGGTCCTTACGGCCCTGATCCGGCTCATCCCGGAAGGCCGTCGTGACGGCTGGGGCGAGCGGTGGGGGCAGGCCCGCCGGGCGCGGCCGGAGAAGCCGGAGTGGCTGATCGAGACCCTCCGTGAAGTCGCCCCCGAGGACGCCCCCGTGTTCACGGACGCCTGTGAAATCGGCTACCGGATGCAGGCCGACTGGGCATCGTACGGGCCGCGGCGGTTCTTCTACCCGTCGAACTACATCACCCTCGGCTGGGCCTTCCCCGCCGCGGTCGGCGCCGCGGTGGCCCTGGGGGGCGACGCGCCCGTGTTCTCCGTCAGCGGCGACGGCGGGTTCGTGATGACCGCCCAGGAACTCGCCACCGCGGTACGGTACGGGCTGAAGGTCGTCGCCGTCGTCCACAACGACTCGACCTACGGGGCGATCAAGAACATTCAGAAGCGTGACCAGGGGGGCCGCTACCCCGACGTCGACCTGAACAACCCCGACTTCCTCGCGCTGGCCGGCGCGTTCGGGGTCCCGGCCGTCCGGGCGTCCGACCCCGCATCCCTCCGGCGGGCCGTGGCCGAAGCGTTGGGCCGGTCCGGCCCCTCCTTGATCGAGGTCCCCGACCATTGGCGCCCCATACGCGCCTGACCCGACGGCGCCAAACCCCTTCGAGGCGAGACCGGACATGCCCACGACGACGGTCGACACGCTCCGCGACGCGCTCGCCGCGAAGCCGACCCACGACCCGACGTACGCGACCGACGCGGCGGATCTGCTCTTAAAGGCCGCGCTCGCGTCGGGGGCGAGCGACGTCCACCTGCACCCGACTGCCGACGGGCTCGACGTGCGCTGGAGGGTCGACGGCGTCTTGCACCCGGTCGCGCTCCTCCCCGCGGGCGCCTCGGCGAAGGTGGTCGCCCGGCTGAAGGTGACGGCCGACCTGCTCACCTACCGCAACGACGTCCCCCAGGAGGGCCGCATCCGCCAGGCCCCGGACGGCGTCGAAATGCGGCTGAGCACGTTCCCCACCCTGTTCGGCGAGAAGGCCGTCGTGCGCCTCTTCGCCGGGTCGGGGGGCTACCAGCGGCTCGACGACCTGGGCCTCCCCGACGAGATCCGTGAGACCCTCCGCCGGGTCCTCGCGGCGACCTCCGGCGCGGTCGTCTTCAGCGGCCCGGCGGGGAGCGGCAAGACGACCACCCTTTACGCCTGCCTCCGCGAACTCGCCGCGACCACCCAGGGGCGGCGGAGCCTGGCGACCCTGGAAGACCCGATCGAGGTCGCGGTCGCCGGCGTGGCCCAGTCGCAGGTGAACCCGGGGGCGGGGTTTACCCTGGAGGTCGGCCTCCGGTCGATCCTCCGGCAAGACCCCGAGGTGATCGCCGTCGGCGAGATCCGCGACCGGGCGACCGCCGAGGTCGCCTTCCAGGCGTCGTTGACCGGGCACCTCGTCCTGAGCACCTTCCACGCCGGCAGCGCCGCCGCGGTCGTCGGCCGGCTCAGCGACATGGGGATCGAGCCCTATCTGCTCCGCAGCGGCCTCCTCGCGGTCGTCGCCCAGCGTCTGGTCCGCCGACTCTGCGGCTGCGCCCGCGAGGGGGGCGACCCGGGCGACCGGCTCGGCCTCGCGGTGCAACGGTTCCGCCTCCCGGTCGGCTGCGAGCGCTGCGGAGGGAGCGGGTACCGCGGGCGGATCGTCCTGGCCGAGATGCTCGTCCCCGAGAAGAACGAGGTCGGCCGCGCGATCCTCTCGCGGTCCGACGTGGCCCGACTCGAAGCGCTCGCCGTCGGGTCCGGCATGACGGGCCTCTGGGAGCGCGCCCGCCGCGTGGTCGAAGACGGCCTCACCGCGCCGGCCGAGGTCCGGCGGGTCCTGGGCCTCGACGACAACACCCCGGCGGCAAAATCCGGCGGGCCGGCTTGACGGCCTCCTACAATTGTGGTGAGATAACCTCACAAATGTCAGAGCCCTGGGAGTGCGGCCGACCCGGTCGACCCAGCTCGGTCCCGTGGGAAAGGCGGCCGCGATGGCGGACGAGGTTCAGAACGGAGCCGGACACCGCCCCGTCACGATCGACGAGCTAATCGCCCTGAACGACGAGATCGTCGCGCTGACCCGCGCGGGGATCCCCTTGGAACGGGGGCTCCTCGCCGCCGGCCGGGACCTGCCGGGCCGGCTCCGCGGGATCGCGACGGCCCTGGGCGAGAGGATGAGCCGGGGGGAGAGCCTGCCCGAAGCGCTCGAGTCTTCGGGGGCCGCCGTCCCGACGGTTTACCGCGCGGTGGTGGAGGCCGGGCTCCGCTCGGGCCGGCTCTCGACGGCCCTGGAGGGGCTCGCGGCGTACGCGCGGGGGTTCGCGGAGGCGCGGCGGTCGGTCATCCTGGCGCTCTGGTACCCGCTGCTCGTCATCGTGCTGGCCTACGGGCTCTTTCTCGGGATCGTGACGCTGGTCATCCCCCGGTTCGTCGCGGCGTTTCAGTCGTTCGGGCTCCCGATCAACTGGTCGTTGCGGCTACTCCATAGGCTCGGGGAGGCCGCGTGGGTCTGGGGCCCCCTCCTCCCGATCGGCCTCGTATTGCTGGTCGCCGCGGGGGCGGTCTCGGGCCGGGCGACCGCCCTCGGGGGAGGGGGGGTGTTCGGTATGCTACGCTGGCTCCCCTGGACGGGGTCGATGCTCCGCGGTTACGAGGCGGCGAGCTACGCGGACGTCCTCGCGCTGCTGGTCGAGCACCAGGTGCCGTACCCCAGGGCCCTCGTCCTGGCGGGCGAGGCGTCGGGCGACCCGGCGATGGCCGGGTCGAGCCGGAAGATCGCGGAGGCGGTCGAACGCGGGCTCCCACCGGGCGAGGCGGACGACGCCAAGAGTGCATTCCCCCCGCTGCTCAAGTGGCTGCTCCTGGGCGGGTCGCGCGAGGCGAACTTCGTCGACTCGCTCAGGCAGATGGCCGACCGCTACCGCGGAAAGGCGCGTAACCGGTCGGAGGCGCTACGGATCTTCCTGCCGACGTTCCTCCTCTTCGGCCTCGGCGCCACCGCGACGTTCCTTTACGCCCTGGCCCTCTTCATCCCGCTCACCTCCCTCTGGTCGAGCCTATCGAACCAGGCCCCCTGAATACGCGGCCGGGCCGAACGGGCTTCGACGTCGAGGGGGCTGGGGACGAGTCACGCGGGCGGGAACGGCGCGACCGGACGTTCCGTCTATCAGCGAAGGTGGTTTTCATGAGATACGGCGACGCGAGCGGCCGATTGTCGAACGACGACGTCGCCCAGTTGTCGGAACAGATCGCCGGTTTGACCTCGGCCGGGCTCCCCCTCTCCGCCGGCCTCCGCGCGGCGGCCGAGGAGATGCCGCGCGGCCGGCTCCGTTCGACCCTCGTCGCGATCGCCGAATCGCTCGACCAGGGGGCGTCGATGAAGGAGGCGGTCGCGCAACAGGGGCAGCGCCTACCGTCCCACCTCCGGGGGCTCGTCCTGGCCGGGGCGCGGACCGGGAAGACGAGCCAGATCCTCGGCCGGTTCGTCGGGTTCATGAACGTGGGGGACGACCTGAGGCGCCGGCTCTGGCTCAGCCTGGCCTATCCGGCCGTCTCGCTGGTCATATCACTGGCCGTCTTCACGTTCGTCTGCTCGTCGCTCATCGGCTCGTTCTCCACCATCTTCAAGGACTTCGGCATCCCCGTACCGAAGCTCACGCTGCTGATCCTGAGCGCGGCGCGGCTGTTCGACCTGAGCTGGCCGGTCTTTTTCGAGATGGTGCTCGGCACGCTCGCGCTGTTCGTGGTCGGCCGGCTCGCCCTCGGCGCGTCGACCCGGCGGAGCATCCTGGGGGGCGTCCCGGTCGTGGGGGCGGTCTGGCGGAACACCTCACTCGCCGAGTTCAGCCACATGCTCGCCCTCCTCCTGGAGTGCGAAGTGCCTCTCCCGGAGGCCCTGCGGCTGACGGGCGACGGGGTCCAGGACGACACGGTCGGCCGCGCCTGTGCGTTGATGGCCAAGGACGCCGAACAGGGTTTGTCTCTGGCGCAGGCGGTCACGCGGCAAAAGCTCTTTCCACGCGGCCTGGCCCGCGTCATGACGTGGGCGGAGGGCCACCAAAGCCTCCCCGAGTCGCTCCGGATGGTCGGGGAGATGTTCGAGGCCCGGGCCCGGGCGCAGTCGGGGTTCGCGGGGGCGGTGATCGGGGTCGTGGCGGTGATCGCGATCCTGTTCGGCGTCGCACTCATCGTCGTCGGGCTGTTCCTGCCGCTGATCACGCTGATTACCAAACTGTCCGGTTGAGCCGGTCTTTACGGCCGGGGCGGAGGGGGGGACGTGGACTCGGAATTCGACGAAGGCCCGAGCGGGCTGAAGCCGGTCGTGCTCACGCCGGTGGCGACGCCCCCGCCAACGGGGGGGCTTCGGGTCCAACATTTGATGTTCGCGGTCGTCCTCTGCGCCTTCCTCGTCTGGACGACGATGGTTTTGGGCGCCTGGATGCTGGTCTTCGCGATCATGGGGCTGGCGGCCGGGGCGATCGGCCTGGGGATCATCCTGGCGCGGCGCGGGTCGACGCAGCAGGAGTCGCTGCTCTGGGCGCTGGCGATCGCGTCGGAACGGTCGCTCCCCTTAGCCCCGGCGGCCCTGGCGTTCGCCGAACAGTTTTCGGGGTCGTACCGGGCGAAGGTTCAGATCTTCGCCGGCCTGTTGGCCGAGGGGGAATCGTTACCCGACGCCCTCGACGAGACCCCGCGCGTCCTCACCCCCGACTCGGAGGCCCTCGTCCGGGTCGGCTGGGCGACCGGTACGCTCCCCCACGCCCTCCGCCTGGCGGCCTCGTCCCGGGCGTCGAGGCAGGCGGCCTGGGGCTCGATCGTCTCGCGGTTCGCCTACCTGGTCGTCGTGCTCATCATGCTCCAGCTCGTCGCCGGCTTCATCATGTATTTCATCGCCCCCAAGTACCAGGCGATCTTCGCCGACTTCGGCCTTGCCCTCCCGGGCATGACCCGCTTCTCGATGGAGATCGCCGCCTTTTTCGCCCGCTGGGCGCCGCTCTTTGTCCTTCTGCTCCTCGCGGAGCTACTCGCCTTCGTGGTCCTCCCGGCCGGGCTGATCGGGCTCTACCGGCTGAACTCCCCGCCGCTCGACTACCTGTTCCGCCGCCGCCACTCGGCGCTGATCCTGCGGTCGCTGTCGCTGACGGTGGAGGGGGGTCGGCCGATCGAAGTCGGCCTCGCGACGCTCGCCCGCGCGTAC
>Ga0164243_10004282_pt1 | contig 22455 bp, 12 predicted proteins | sample OricompcompostOP_FD_108781 | JGI IMG/M metagenome (GOLD analysis project Ga0164243, IMG submission 108781) | Organic Plus compost microbial communities from Emeryville, California, USA - Original compost - Organic plus compost (OP) | ecosystem: Engineered > Solid waste > Mixed feedstock >...
AGGCCGTCAACGCGCTCATCCGCACCGAGCTGGACGAGGCCGTCGCAGACGTCAACCTGGCCGGGCTGGCCGCCGAGATCCAGCAGGCGGTGGCCGCCGGGACCAGCGTGGTCGACGCCGCCACCGCGGTCTTCAGCCAGAAGATCGACCGGGTCGTGGACCGCATCCAGCGCTACGCCGCGTCGACCGCCGTCACGGCCATCGTGGAGAAGCTGAGCTTTCCCAGCGTCATCGTCGAAGGTGCCGACCCCGACGGCTTCATGGGAATCGCCACGCACTTCTTCTCCCAGGACGAGCTGGCCGCCACGTCCACGTCGGACCGGATCGACATCACCGACGTCATCGCCGAGCCCGGGGTCACCCACCTGGAGTCGTCGGACTACGTCTACAACCTGCACGGACAGGTGTGGCAACCGGTCGAGGTGTTCTGGGTCCCCGTGACCCAGGACGTGCCCGCGGGGCGCTGGGAGGTCACGGGCGTCCACCGGTCCGGGCGGCCGGGCAAGCAGTACATCAGCCACCTGGGCGGCGCGCTGCCGGACGGGTCGCCATGGCTGCTCCCCAAGGGCACGGTGATGGACCTGCTCGTGGCGGGCTCCCACACCTTCTACGTCCGTAGTGCCACTACCGGACGGGAGGCCGACGTCGTGATCGACCGCAACGAGGACAACCCGTACTTCCCGTTCCTGACGACCGTCGCGGACGACGACCCGGCCAACAACCTCGGGGCGCTGCCGCAGTGCCCGCTCAGCATCCGCCACACCCGTCCGGCGCCCTGAGGTGCGGCCGGCGCGGACACGCGAAGGCCCCCGGTCCAGAGCTGGACCGGGGGCCTTCCGTCGGTAGCGGGAGCGGGACTCGAACCCGCGACCTCACGATTATGAGTCGTGCGCTCTCACCAACTGAGCTACCCCGCCGCGGCGATGGGTCCGGGCCGGCACCGTCTCGGCACCGACCCGTCAGACACACCACAGAGCCCCGAAAGGGAATCGAACCCTTGACCTTCTCCTTACCATGGAGACGCTCTGCCGACTGAGCTATCGGGGCAGCGCGTGCAAGGCTACACGGCCCGACGGGTCGACGTGAAATCCCTGTCCACGGCCGCGGAGCCGCCACAAACCGGCACCCAGGACCGCCCCCGGTGCTCCCACGCGGGCTCTGATCACCGCAGCGACCGCGGCCCCCATCCAGCCAGCTTCAGGTGCGCGAGCGCGTCTGGACCCGCCGCTCCGGCCCGAACCCGCTACCGGGGGCCTCGGCCTCCGAGCGGCCAGCCACCGGGGACGACCGGCCCGACGCAGGACGAGCACGACGAAGGCCCGGACCGTCCGGTCCGGGCCTTCGTCGTGCGTGGCGGGTGAGGGATTCGAACCCCCGTAGGCAGTGCCAGCTGATTTACAGTCAGCCCCCTTTGGCCGCTCGGGTAACCCGCCAAGGGCGCGCGCGGCGGGCGCGGACGCGAGCCGTGAGCGGATGGAAGGATAGCAACTCCCGGGCCGTGCTCGTGCCGCCGTCCGGGACGCACACGAGGGGGTGCGCGCAGGTGCACCCCCGCCGAGCAGGAGGTTCTCATGGCGAGCGAGTCGTCGTTCGACGTCGTCAGCAAGGTCGACCGGCAGGAGGTCGACAACGCCCTCAACCAGGCGGCCAAGGAGATCGCCCAGCGCTACGACTTCAAGGGCGTGGGCGCGTCGATCGCGTGGAGCGGGGAGAAGGTCCTCCTGGTCGCGAACTCGGCCGAGCGCGTGCTGGCGGTGCTGGACGTGTTCCAGTCGAAGCTCATCAAGCGCGGCATCTCACTCAAGGCGCTCGACACGGGCGACGGGGAGCCGAAGCCGTCGGGCAAGGAGTACCGCCTGGAGGCCACCATCAAGGAAGGGCTGTCCTCTGACGTCGCCAAGAAGCTGGCGAAGATCGTCCGCGACGAGGGCCCCAAGGGCGTCAAGACCCAGATCCAGGGCGACGAGCTGCGCGTGTCCGGCAAGAGCCGCGACGAGCTGCAGGCCGTCATCGCACTGCTCAAGGGGGCCGACGTGGACGCCGCCCTGCAGTTCGTGAACTACCGCTGAGGTGGCTCTGAACGACCGCTGACGTCCGAGCCCGGCACGTCGGCCTGTCCGGCGCCCCCAGTCGGACCGGCCTGCCTGCCGGGCACACGGCCGGCGCGCTCAGCGCACCCGACGGCCCGGTCCCCGCCTCGTGGTGGGGACCGGGCCGTCCGCCGTCATCCGCCGAGCCGCCGCCGTGCCGCGCCGACCGCGACCGCCCCCAGGCCCATGAGCCCGACAGCGAGCAGTGCGAGCGTGCTGAGGGAGCGAGCCCCGGTGGAGGCGAGGACCTCGACCGTCACCGTGGCCTTGCCCTGCGCGGACCCCGCCCCCGCCGCGCCGTCCGGGTCGTCCCAGCGGACCTCGGCGACGTTCGCCACGTCCCCGCTGCCGGACGCGATCGTGTGCACGACCACCGACGGCAGGACGGCGTGCGGGCCGATCCAACCGTCGAGGGCGCACTCCACCGTGCCCCCGGTGCCGCCCGGCCCCGTCCCGGTGAGCGTGCAGTCCCAGGTCGGACCGTCCGGCTCGGCCGGGTCGGCGACCGCCACGCCCGTCACGCGCAGCGCGGCGGGCACGACGTCGCCCAGCGTCGCACGGTTCGTGGCGCCGTACCCGGCGTTCCGGGTGGCCAGCGTCCAGTCGACCGCCCCGCCGGGGGCCACGGTCTGCTGCGACGCCGTCTTGGTGACCGACAGGTCGACCACGCGGGCCACCTGGCAGTCGGGGGTGGACGACGGGTAGGCCTGCGCCACCGTGAGCGACGGGTTGGCACCGATCCGGACCAGCGCCCCGTCGCGCAGCGCGGCCTCCGGCAGCGTCGGGTCGTACACCTGGTCCTCGAACAACGGGGCCTCGTCGCCACGGGCCTGCCGCAAGCCGGGCCAGGCGATGCCCACCCCGTCGTCGTCGACCGCGGCGCCGGGCCACAGCACCTGCCCGTCCAGGTCACCGCCGGCGGGGATGGTGTCGACGTGCACCGCGGCACCGTCGGGCACACCGTCGCCGTCCGCGTCGGCGTACCAGGTGAGCGTCACCGGCAGCGCGGAGGTGTCCACGTTGTGCGGGTCGATCGTGTAGTGCAGCCACGGCACGTCAGCCACGCAGACGGACTCCAGCTCGGCGGCGATCCACTTCACGCGGACCGGCGCGTCGTCGCTGTCCGTCCGGTCCACCGGGTCGTCGTCCGGCGAGCCGGTGTCCGTCCAGTGCACGGTCGCGCGGTTGACCACCTGGTCCACCGCGACCCCGTCGGCGACGCGCACCCGGACCACCACGTCGGGTGCAGACGCGCCGGGCGCGAGCTGGTCGCCGCCGTCGTACGCGCAGGTGACGGTGGCGCCCGCGGCGGCGTCCGGCGATCCGGTCGGCGCGGTGGTGCAGGACCACGGCGCAGGCCCGTCGACGGAGAGCACATCGAGCTCGGCCGGCACCGGGTCGACCAGGCGGACGTCACCCGTCGGCGCCGGGCCGTCGTTGCGCACCCGCAGCGTGTACGCGTACTCGTCGCCCGCCTCGACCACCTCGGCCGAGGAGCGCTTGTCGAGGTGCAGCGCGGAGAACGCGTTCTCCACGGTCACCGTGTTGGCCGCCGCGTCGGACGCCAGCACGATCTCGCCCTCGTCGCTGTTCACCACGCCACCGACCCGGTAGGCCACGACGGCGCCGTGCGCACCGGTCTCGGTCACCGTGCAGGACGCACCCACCGGCAGGCCCTCGACGGTGTGCCGCGCCCCGTCGGTGAGCGTGAAGGAGGCGTCCCCGGCCGGCAGCGGCAGCTGGTCCCCGTCGAGCGTGCACGCCAACGTCACCGGGTACTCCCGGTCGGCAGGGATGCCGGAACCGCCGAGCACGGCCTTGGCCACGGTCAGCGCGGTCGCGGCGTACGTGTTGACCACGACGGCGGTGTCCGCGTCCGCGCCGGTGCCGTCGACCAGGACGGGCACCGGGGACGTCGCGGGCGTCGCCGCCGGGTCGCCGGTGGTGTACGTCGTGGCGGAGGCCCCGCGGGCGTCGGGCTCGCTCACCGTGCAGGAGGAGCCGGTCGGGACGGGGAACACCTCGGCGGTGTAGCCGTCCGCGGCCGTGAGCGTGACGGTCCCCCCGCCCGGCAGGGTGACCGGCGCCGGGCCGCCCGGCGTCGGCACCGTGCACGTGACCTGGACGGTGTAGTCGCGGTCCGTGCGGTAGGCCGGGTCCAGACCGCCCTGGTCGACCTGCTTCGTCACGGTGAGCGTGCTCTGTGGCGCCACGACCCCGACCTTGCTGGTCTCGATCTGCCGCAGCCGGTTGGTCGTGACCTGGTACCGGAAGGCGTTCCACGCGACGGGCCCGGCGGAGGTCGCCGTCGGCACGTCCACCGGCGCGACCGTCGACCACTGGACCAGCGCGGACGAGAGCGGGGTGATCCGCTCGCCGGCCGGCAGCACGACGACGAACCGCAGCGCGCGCACGGCGTCCCGGTCGACAGCGGCGGTCAGCGGCGTCCAGACCGCCGAGTCGATCGTGTCGTAGTCCGCCGGGGCGACGGCGACGTCGGAGGACTCGGCGTAGTAGACGTCGAGCGCCGCGCCGGCCACGAGCGAGCCGTCCTCCCGCCGGAACTCCAGGGTCGGCATGGTGCCGTCCCACAGCGGTCGCCACGCGGACTGCCGCTGCTGGTGCACCCCGGTACCGTCGTCGGTGAGGTACTCGTCCCCAGGCACGGGCAGCACGTCGATGAAGGACAGCCGGTCGCCGGGGACGTTACCCGTGTTGACGATGCGCGCCGCCCAGTCGACCTGCCCGCCGGGACGCGCCACCGCGACGCAGTCCTGCGTCCAGCTGTAGCCGAGCTCACCCGGCGTGCATGCCTGCGTGGGGTCGGAGGCCCGCACGAACGTGCCGTCGGTCCGGACCCCCTTGCGGGCGGTCAGGTCGTCGAACTGGCCCACGCCGATCGTCGCGGCGGCGGAGCAGGTCGCTGCGAGCTGTCCAGCCGGCTCGAAGGCGCCGTCGCAGGCCGGCGCGCTGAGCGGACGCGACGCCGACGTGAGGCCGAACCCGTTGACGATCGGTACCCCCTGCGGTGCGCCGTCGGCGACCCGCAGCGGCACGGTGATCACACCCGTCTCCCCCGACCGCAGCAGCGAGCCGGCCGGCCAGGTGAACGCGAGCCGGTGGGTGTCCGGGTCGTACGCGAGCGTCCCACCGTCGGGATCGAGCGAGGAGTCCCCGGTGAGCGTCCACGGCTGGTCACCCGTTCCGGCCGTGCTGCCGGTGGCCTCGTCGAGGACGAGCTGCTCGCGCCCGTCGGACACCGGGAGGTAGTCCGTCACGACCGGGTCCGAGACGTCCGCGGCGCCGGTGTTCTCGAAGGTCAGCGTGAAGACGGCGAACCGCCCGGGGAAGAACGTCGTGCCGTTGGTCACCGCCTTGGCCACCCGCACGGACAGCTCCCCCGCCCGCACCAGGGTGTCCTCGGTGGCGGTGTCGGTGGTGCTGGTGAACGCGAAGCCCGGGCTGGCGGTGTCGGCCGCGAGCGCGTAGCCGGTGACCCGGTTCGTGAGCTGGCCGACAGCCGGCTCACCGGGGTTCGGCGACGCGTCGCCGCCCACCGTCCCCGATGCGGCGGCGCTGGGCTGCCGGCCGGGGTCCGAGCGCAGCGTCTCGCGCAGCAGCGCGTGCAGGGCGATCTCCGCGTTCGACGCCGACGGCGTGGTCAGCTTCTCCCCGCTCGCCGACGCGAACGTCACCCGGACACCGTCCACGGCCGACCAGTCCGGCACCCCGTCCGGCAGGTCGAGCGCGAGGTCCTCGGCGCCCGCCACCGGCGTGCCGGTGTGCCAGACGCCCCCGTCGCCGACCACCCCGGCGTCCGGGTCGGCGGCGTAGGTCACGCCGGTCAGCACGTCGAGCCGCACCGTCACCCCGGGCCCGGTGGACGACGGCATCGAGGTCACCGTCACCCCCGTCAGGTCGGTGGCGTTGAAGAAGGTCGCGGCGTCCGCCACGTCGCCGTCCACGCCGGGTGCCACGGCACCGTCCACGGCCGCGGCGTCCACCAGCACCAGCTCGTCCGCGGGGGTGTTGCCGATGTTGCGCACCTGCGCAGTCGCCGTGATCGGGGTGCCGGCGTCACGGTCCACCGCGGTCGGTGTGACGACCTTCGTCGTGGCGACCTGCAGACCCTTGGGGTTGAGCTGCACCGCCGCGTCGGCGTACGAGGTCACCGTGCGCGGCGTGCAGGGGTCCGCGACCTCGAGGCCGGCGTCCACCGTGCAGACCCGGGGGTCGGCGAGCGTCACGGCGGCCCGGTTGTCGATGGTGCGCTGCGTGACGAGCGCATCGACGTCCACGCGGTTGAAGGAGCGCAGCACCGTGTCGAGGGAGAGCTGCGCCACGGCACCGTCGGCGATCCGCCCGGTGTGCTCCACCTGGACCTGGACCACGTCCTGCAGATCGGCCGCCGTGAGCAGCAGGGCCTGAGCCGGCGTGTAGGTGGTGGGGTCGAAGCCCGCCGCACCGGCATGCCGCAGCCGCACCACCGTGTCCGTGGCGCCGGCCGGCAGCGTGACGGCAGCGATCCCGGTGATGGTCAGGTTCGAGAACGTGTCGGCCGGGTCGTCCGAGACGGCGGCGGGCTCGGTGAGCACGAGCGTCTCGACCCGGGTCCCCGAGTCGTTGGTGCCGGTGACGGTGACCGCGGTCGTCGGGTGCGGGTCGTCCGTCGTCGTCGGGATGCCCAGGTCGGTGCGGCTCCACGCCTTCGCGGCGCTCGGCGTGAGGTTCAGCGGCTGCAGCGTCACGTCCCGGTCGGAGGCCACCGTCGCCGGGCCGTTCGCCACGACGGTGCTGCCGCCGGCTGTGCCGGACATCCAGCCGTCGTTGACCACCTGGCCGGGCACGGTGCCGTTGTACGTGAGCGCGTCGTTGGCCGGCTGCGCCGGGTCGTCGCGGAGGGTGTCCCGCAGCCGGGCGGTGACCTTGAGCTCGCGCACGTTGGTGGACCCCGCCTGCACGGCGGCGACGCCGCTGCCCACCGCCGGCGCGACGATCGTGCGCCAGTCGGTGCCGTCCTGGACCAGGTCAGCCGCCACGTCGGCGCGGTCGGCCCGCTCGGCGTAGATCAGCCGCACGCCGATCGCCACCGCACGGTCGGCCGGCGTCAGGGTGAAGCCGGGGAACTGCCCGGCGCAGGGGTCGGCCACGGAGCACGGCGCCCCGTCGGCGGGCCGCCAGGCACCCGTGCCTCGGTCGTAGACCTCCACGCCGACCACCTGGTCGAAGACCAGGTACGGGTCCCAGGCGAAGTCGCCCTGCCGGGCCGGGCCGGAGGTGATGCGGCCGACGCCCACGACGTCGAACGCGTTCCAGAAGGACACGCTGCCGTCCAGGGCGGTCTCTCGCGCCGGGTCCGCCGGGTCCGGGGCGTAGTCGCCGACCGTCACCTGGTCCAGCGACCCGCCGGCCAGGCCGGTGCCCCAGGAGAGCGTCCCGGTCACGTCGGCGCCGGACCCCTCGACAACCGCGGCGTCGAGCCGCTTGTCGAGCGTCCCGGGGCCGTCGGCGAACGGCCCCACGCCGACCAGCGCCGCCTCGGCGTCGTCCGTGCCGGTCGCCGTGCCACGCTGTGCCGTGGCCCGGACGGTGTTGGTGAGCTCGGTGCCGTCGACGAAGGTGTCCCCGGCCGCACCCGGCCGCACGGCGAACCGCAGGTTGACCTGCATGCGCTGGTCGACGGCGAAGAATGTGCCGTCCGTGCGCACGAGGGTCGCCCGCACGCCGAGCCACGTGTCCCGGCCGGCGCCGAACGTCCAGTCCGCGACCCCCGGCGGCAGGGTGGTCTCCTCCTGCCAGGTCGTGCCGTCGGTCGTGTACTCCACGCGCAGCTCGCTGCCGGCGGGCACCAGCGTGTTCGCGATGCCCACGGGCTCGAGCACCCGCCACCACGGGTCGGCGGCGGACGGGGTCACCGGGTCCTGCACGGACAGCGAGGCGGGCAGCACGTTGCCGTCGACGACGGTGGCCGACAGCCCCGCATCGACGGTGCGCCCGTCCGCGACGTACAGCGCGTCGGCGCCCAGGCGCTTGCCCGCCTCGACGGCGAGGAACGGGTCGATGAGCCCGAGCTGCGCGGACGCGGGGTCCGAGGTGTCGGAGCCGACGGTGGTCGCACCATCGACCGAGGCCACGGTGACCACCGCGGTGTTGGTGTAGTCCCCCTGCGCGGCGCCGGGCGCGTCGGTCACACGGTAGGTGAGCGGAAGCACCGCACCCTGCGGGACCTCCGCGGTGCCGTCGCCCAGGGTGAGGGTGAAGCCGGTGACGTCGGCGAGCGTGCGCCCGCCGGACAGCGCGGCGCCGAGGTCGTTGAGGTCGTCCTCGTCGGTGACCGGCACCGTCTGCGTACCGCCGTCGGCGAAGGCCAGCTCGATCGTGCCGGTCGCCCACACCGGCCAGGTGGTCCCTGCTTGCGCCGGCCATGTCGACGGGTCGACAGCGAAGCCCGCGAAGTCCAGCACGGTGCCGCCGAGCAGCCCGGGGGTGGCGCCGGCCGCCGGGTCCTGGACCGTCATCGTCGTGACGCCGTGGTTGGAGGCGTTCTTCGCGGTCACCGTGAAGGTGCCGGTGTCACCGTTGCCGAGAGCCAGGTCCGTCCCGGAGGACGACTTCTCCGCCTGGGCCAGCCAGTCCGGCGCCACCAGCACGACGTCGGCCGGGGCGCTGTCCTGGCCCCCGGTGAGCGTGCCGGCAGGGTCGCTCGGGTCGGTCCCCTGCACCGCTCCGTGCACCACCGCGGTCACGGTCGTGCGGCTCTGCCCGTCCGGCACGATGTCGGCGCCGCTGCCGCGCACCGCGGAGCGCTGGGCGAGCTCCAGGTCCAGCCCGAACGTCCGGTCGGCGGCCGTCGTCGCGAAGGTACCGTGGAACTCGGCTGTGAGGCCGACGACCTGGTCCAGCGCGACACCGGTGGGCCACGCCACGGTGTCCCCCGGGCCGAACGTCGCCGAGGCGGTCACGCCGTCGGCATCGACCAGGGTCAGGGTGACGTCGTCGGCACCATCGGGCCAGTCGATCGTCGGGACGGTCGCCGCCAGGTCGAAGTAGTCGAACGGTGACGGGCCGGACGGGGCGGCCGGCAGCGCGAGCGACAGCACGGACACGTCGACGTTCGAAGCGTTGTCGGCCGCCACCCGCATCCCCTTGGGCGACCCCGGGACCACGACCTCATCGGTGCCGGCCTGACCGGTGCGCGACGGGCCCCACGTCACCTCAGCCGTGACCGCGGCGACGGCCGGGAAGACCCCCGTGACGTCCGCCGCGTCCTGCCGGGTGATCGGGGAGCCCGTGTTGGGGTCGGTCGTGCGCACCTCGACCGTGTTGGTGACCGGGCCGCGCGTGCCCGGCGTCTCGTCGCGGAAGCGGGCCACGATGTCGACGCTGCTGCCGGTCGCCGGAGCGACGTCCCCGAGCTGCACCGTCACCGTGGTCGGGTCGCCCGGCGAGTCGGCGTACGGCTGGACGGCCGCGTCCGGGGACGCCGCGGTGACGTCGAGGACCTGCAGCTCGGCCGGCACCACGTCGGTGAGCACCATGCCGGTGCAGACCGCCACGCTGCAGTTGTAGGTCAGCCGGTAGGTGAAGGTCTCCCCCGGTCCGACGGTCAGAGCGTCCACCGGGGCGCCGGTGGACTGGACCTGCTTGGTCACCGTGGGCACGGGGACGTCGGCGGCCGCGGCGGACAACGCTCCCGTGACGACGGCCAGGCCGGCGACTGCCAGCGCGCTGAGGGCCGCCACCGGGCGGCCGGCGGTGCGCAGCAGCGCACGCAGCACCGGACGGCGGTGGCGGGGGGCGGACGGACGGCGGTGGGCGTGACGAGACATCGGCGGTGGCATCCCTGGTCGGCTGTGCGCAGCCCGTGCGGGCCGTCGACCAGTGAGCCAGAACGGCTGTCCCGCCACCGGGTGACACCAGGGTGATTCCCGGGGTGAACAGGGGATGAGCGCCGGACGAGACCGGGGTGACGCGGCCCGTCGGCCGCCGCGTCGCGGGCCCGGTCAGTACCGGGTGAGACCGCCCTGGCTCCCCGCCATCGCCTCCAGCCGCTGGATGCGCTCGCCCATCGGCGGGTGGGTGGCGAACAGCCGGGCCATCCCCTGGCCGCGGAACGGGTTGGCGATCATCAGGTGCGACACGTCGACCAGCTCGCGCTCCTGCGGCAGCGGGCGAGCCTGCGTCCCGAGCTCGAGCTTGCGCAGCGCCGACGCGAGCGCGAGCGGGTCGTTCGTCAGCCGGGCACCGTCCTCGTCCGCGTCGTACTCCCGCGTACGGCTGATCGCGAGCTGGATCATCGTCGCGGCCAGCGGCGCGAGCAGCGCCAGCACGAGCCCCGCGAGGGCGTTGCCGCCACCACGCTCCCGGTCGTTGCCGCCCCCGCCGAAGAACAGGGCGAGCTGAGCCAGCGACGTGATGACACCGGCGACCGCGGCCGCGACCGACGAGGTGAGGATGTCGCGGTTGTACACGTGCATGAGCTCGTGCCCGAGGACGCCGCGCAGCTCGCGCTCGTCGAGCAGCTGCAGGATCCCCTCGGTGCAGCACACGGCCGCGTGCTGCGGGCTGCGGCCCGTGGCGAAGGCGTTGGGCGCCGCGGTCGGCGAGACGTACAGCCGGGGCATCGGCTGACGGGCGGTCGTCGACAGCTCCCGCACGATGCGGTACATCGCCGGCTGCTCGATCTCGCTGACCGGCCGGGCCCGCATCGCCCGGATGGCGATCTTGTCGGAGTTCCAGTAGCTGTAGGCCGTGGTCACCAGGCCGATGACCACGAAGATCCACAGGTACTGCGGCCCGCTGCCGAGCAGCCACCCGATGCCGAGCAGCACGGCCCACAGCACGCCGAAGAGCGCCGCGGTCTTGAGCCCGTTGAAGTGCCGGTGCGTCATCGTCGCGCCCCCTTTCCGTCCGTCCTCTGCAACGCGACAGCCCGGCGGCCGGTTCCCGGCCCTCAGCCCTCCTCCGGGGCCGGCAGCAGCCCCTCCCGGTGCGCGCGCGCCAGCGCCTGCTCGCGGCTGTGCACGCCGAGCTTGCGGTACACGTTGCGCACCTGGGTCTTGACCGTGTTGGTGGAGACGAAGAGCCGCTTGGCCACCACCTCCACCGAGTGCGTGGTCCGCAGCTCGGCGAGCACCGCCCGCTCGCGCTCGCTGAGCTCCACGACCTCGACACGGGGCGGGACCAGGGGGCCGACGGCAAGCAGCGCCGGGTCGTCGAGCAGCCGGCGGACCGCAGCGGCCGACGGGCCGTCCCCGGCGATCGCGAGCAGCTCGTCACGCTGGGCGAGGGCGAAGGGCAGCAGCAGCCGCGTCGGCGCCGCGAGCGCCACCGCCTCGCCGAGCGCCCGGTGCGCCTGCGCACGCAGGTCCGCGGCGTCCCCGCCCGCCGTGCCCGCCAGGCGCCACCGCGCGACGGCTCCCACGACGAGGGCGCCCACCCGGTTCAGCGCCGAGGCCGCCGGGCCCCACGCCACCGCGTCGGCGACCGGTACGGCCGCGGCCGGGTCCCCCGTGACCAGGGCGACGCGGGACCGGTGCAGCTCCGCGACGTCGCTGGCGTCCTCCAGCTCGGCCAGCTCCGCCCGTGCCCGCACCCCCTGCCCGGCGGCGAGCAGCAGGTCGGCGCGCACCACGGTGAGCAGCCGCGGCGCGATGCCCACCGCGGCGGTGCTGGCCCGATGTGCCACCTGGGCCTGCTCGAGCACCGCGAGCCCCGCCACGACGTCGCCGCGCACGTGCGCCAGCAGGGCACGCGCCACCGCCACGAAGACCCACAGCTCCTCGCCGGGGCTGGCGTCGAGCCGGTCGAGCGTCTCCTGCGCCTCCTGTGGTCTCAGCCGGTGGAGCGCGACGAGCGCACGTGCCACCAGCGCACCGACGCGCACGTAGCGCTCGAAGTGGCCCTCGGGGTCGAAGTCCGTCCCGTCGAAGATCTCCAGCCAGCGCTCGGCCTCGGTGAGCTCACCGCGCAGCGCGTGCGCCAGCGCGAGGTCACCGGCACAGTTGCGGACCACGAACGCCGAGCGGGCGTGGAACGCCATGAGGTGAGCGGCCCGCAGGTCCTCGATCGCGGCGTCGAGGTCGCCGCGCAGCAGCCGCAGGATGCCGATGTGCAGTCGCGTCAGCGCCAGACCGTCGGTCACGTCCGCCAGCTCGACCCCCGACAACGCGGGCACGGCGCCGCGTGCCACCTCCTCGGCCTCGTCCAGCCGGCCCAGCCAGCGCAGCGCGACCACCTGGATGAACACCGTCGTCACCCAGGCCTCGAACGCCGCCCGGTCGTCGTCGGTCGGCATGGGGGCACCGTCCGCCGGTGCTCCCAGCAGGAACCCCTGCACCAGCCGCAGGACAGGGTCGAGCTCAGCCGCCGGGGCCTGCGCCAGGAGCGCCCGCACCCAGGAGAAGCGGTCGGTGACCAGCGCGACGAGGTTCTCGCGCAGCAGGCCCAGCGCCGACGGCCAGTCCCCGGCCGCCACGACCGCGTCGATGCGCTCCACCAGCTCGGCCGCCCGGTCCGCCCGCAGCGGCACGCCCATCACCTCGTCGCGCTCGGTCACACCGGGAAGGTAAGGGAGCACGCCGCCGGGTTCCTGCGGGTTCATGACGTTTCGCACCGGTGGCGGGGGTGAATTCTCCACCTGGTGATCCCGACGGTCAGGGGGTGGTGCGCCGCAGCGACACCGCGAGCATCTCCTCGCGCGGGACGACCTTCACCCGCTCGCGCCCCTGGGCCTCGCCCAAGGCGCGCTCGTGCGCGTCCAGCAGCTCCCAGCCCGACCACTCGACGGCCTCTACCCCGCGCGCCGCCAGGAAGCGGTTCACCGCCTGCGGGTCGCGCTCCGTCGCGGTCCGGAAGGCGTCGCCGGCAGCGGCCACGTCCTCGGTGAGGTGGCGGATGGTCTCGGAGGCGTCGGACTTGGTGTGGCCGATGAGGCCGACCGGCCCGCGCTTGATCCAGCCGGTGGTGTAGATGCCCGGGAGGTGCTCACCGTCCACGTCGACCACGCGGCCCTCCCGGTTGGGGATGACCCCGGCAACCTCGTCGAACGGGATGTCGACCAGCGGTGAGCCGAAGTAGCCGACCGCGCGATACACCGCCTGCACGGGCCAGTCGTGCGTCTGCCCGGTGCCGGTGACGTTGCCGTCGCCGGTGAGCGCGGTGCGCTCGGTCCGCAGGCCGACGACCTTGCCGTCGGCGCCGAGGATCTCCACCGGCTTGTGCAGGAAGTGCAGGTGGATGCGCCGGCTCGCGGTGAGCTGCTCCGGTTCCTTGAGCGTCCAGTCGGTGAGGGTCTTGACGACCTGCTTGGTCTGGTTGGAGGAGTGGATGGCCTCCATCGAGCCCTCGTCGAACTCAAAGTCCTCGGGGTACACCACGACGTCCACGTCCGGCACGTGACCGAGCTCGCGCAGCTCCAGCGGGGAGAACTTCACCTGCGCCGGGCCGCGCCGGGCGAAGACGTGCACGTCCGTGACGGGCGAGGCCGTGAGGATCTCGTGGACGTTGGCCGGGATCTCGGTGGGCAGCAGGTCGTCGGCGTGCTTGGCGAGCATCCGGGCGACGTCGAGCGCCACGTTGCCGGCACCCACGACGGCCACCTCCCGGGCGTGCAGCGGCCAGGTGCGCGGCACGTCGGGGTGACCGTCGTACCAGGAGACGAAGTCGGCGGCGCCGTAGGAGCCGTCCAGGTCGACGCCGGGGATCGGCAGCGCGGCGTCGCGGATCGACCCGGTCGCGAAGATCACCGCGTCGTAGAGCTGGCGCAGGTCGTCCAGCTTGAGGTCGGTGCCGTAGTCCACGTTGGCGAGCAGGCGGATGTCCCCGCGCTCGAGCACCTTGTGCAGCGCGACGATGATCTGCTTGATGCGGGGGTGGTCGGGAGCGACCCCGTAGCGCACCAGGCCGAACGGCGCCGGAAGGCGTTCCAGCAGGTCGATGCTCACGTCGAGGTCGGTCTTCGACAGGATGTCGGCGGCGTAGATGCCGGCGGGCCCGGCGCCGACGACGGCCACTCGCAGGGCGGTGCTCACGGGACGAGGATGCCTTCCGTTCGGGTGCTGTTCAGCGGGCCGTTCGACCGCCCAGTCTAGGCCGCGGCAGCGACCGACCCCCGGGTGACGTGGACCACGTGGCCGGGCAGGAGCCGCTCTGTCAGTATCTGCGTATGCATGCAGATACTGACGATGACCGGCTGGAGCCCGATTCCCCGTACGTCGACATCGCCGTCGAGGTCTTCGGGATGCTCGCCGATGCGACGCGGGTGCGCATCGTCCTCGCGCTGCGCCACGGCGAGCTGCCCGTCGGCGACCTCGCCCGGGCTGTGGACAAGTCCCCCACCGCCGTCTCCCAGCACCTGGCCAAGCTGCGACTGGCCCGCATGGTGGTGACGCGGCAGGAGGGCACCCGGGTGTACTACCGGCTCGCCGACGACCACCCGGCGCGGCTCGTCGTCAACGCGATCCTGCAGGCCGAGCACGCGGTGGACGCCGTCCCGCGGCACCACGAGGTCGACGGCGGCGCGACAGGGGTGGACGGCGCGGAGGATGCTCGATGACCGCCACGCTCGCCCCCGTCCCGGCCGGCTCCACTCCCCCCGGCTCCGGGCCGTCCGGCACCGGGGTGCGCGGCGCTGGACGCACCCTCGGCCGCCCGCCGTCGGTGCTCTCCACCGGCCTGCGTCTGCCCGAGGTGCGCTGGGCCGCCACGGCTCTGGTGCTGTTCGTCGCCGGCTGGCTGCTGCTGGTCGTCGGTGCACCGGCATGGACCTGGTGGGTGGCCTTCCTCGCCTGCTACGCCTCGGGCGGCTGGGACCCCGCTCGCGCGGGCCTGCAGGCGCTGCGTGAGCGCACGCTCGACGTCGACCTGCTCATGATCGTCGCAGCGATCGCCGCGGCGGCCATCGGCCAGGTGCTCGACGGGGCGCTGCTCATCGTCATCTTCGCCACCTCCGGCGCCCTGGAGGCGGTCGTCACCCAGCGCACCGCCGACTCGGTCAGCGCGCTGCTCGGGCTCGCCCCGGAACGCGCCACCGTGCTCGACCCCGACGGGGAACGGGTGGTGGACGCCGCGGACCTGGACCCCGGTCAGGTGGTGCTGGTGCGTCCCGGCGAGCGGGTCCCCGCGGACGGTACGGTGCTGGAGGGCGTCAGCGAGGTCGACCAGCAGGCCGTCACGGGCGAGTCCGTGCCGGTGGTGCGACGCCCGGGCGACGCCGTGCTGTCCGGGACGGTCAACGGCACCGGCGCGCTGCGGGTCCGGGTGGACGCCGCGGCCTCGGAGTCGGTCGTCGCGCGCATCGTCGCCCTGGTCGAGCAGGCCTCGGCGACGAAGGCGCGCACCCAGCTCTTCATCGAGAAGGTCGAGCAGCGCTACTCGCTCGGCGTGGTCGTCGCCACGCTGCTGGTCTTCGCCGTCCCGCTGCTGCTGGGCGACGACTTCGACGGTGCCCTGCTGCGGGCGATCACCTTCATGATCGTCGCCTCGCCCTGCGCGGTGGTGCTGTCCACGATGCCGCCGCTGCTCGCCGCGATCGCCAACGCCGGGCGGCACGGTGTGCTGGTGAAGTCGGCGACCGTCATGGAGGCGGTCGGACGCACCACCGCCGTCGCCTTCGACAAGACCGGCACGCTCACCGAGGGCGCCCCCGAGGTCACCGAGGTCACACCCGAGCCATCCGTCGACCGTGGCGGGTCGGCCCTCACGGCGGACGAGCTGCTCGCGCTGGCCGCCGCCGTGGAGCGCTCCAGCGAGCACCCGCTCGGCCGGGCCGTCGTGCACGCCGCGACGACCAGGGGGCTCGTCGTCGGCACCGCGGTGGACGTGCGGGCGCTGCCCGGGGTCGGCGTGCGTGGCACGATCGACGGGCACGAGGTGACGGTCCAGCGCGGCGAGGCCGGCGCCGGGATCGGCACCGTCGTCCGCGTGACGCTCGACGCCCGGCCCGTCGGGACGATCACGCTGGTCGACCGCGTGCGCCCGGACGCTGCTGCCGCGGTCGCCGCGCTGGCCGCCGGGGTGGACGGGCCGGTGCACCTGCTCACCGGCGACAACGCGCGGGCGGCCGCGCACGTCGCGAGCCAGACGGGCATCGAGCACGTGCACGCCGCCCTGCTGCCGGACGACAAGACACGCATCGTCGCGGGCCTGGAGGACGCCGGGCACCGTGTGCTGCTGGTGGGCGACGGCGTCAACGACGCCCCGGCGCTGGCCCGAGCGAGCACCGGGGTGGCGATGGGTCGGCACGGCTCGGACCTGGCGCTGGACACCGCCGACGCCGTCGTGGTGCGCGACGAGCTGGCCGCGGTGGGGGCCCTCGTGGCGCTGTCCCGGCGGGCCCGTCGCTACGTGGTGGCCAACCTCGCCGTGGCAGCGACGTTCATCACCGTGCTGGTGGTCTGGGACCTGGTGCACACCCTGCCGCTGCCGTTGGCCGTCGCGGGCCACGAGGGCTCGACGGTGATCGTCGCGCTCAACGGTCTGCGGCTGCTGCGGGAGCGGGCGTGGCCGGGGCGCCCGAGAGGCCTGCGCCCGCGCCGTGACCCCGGACGAGGGCCGCGCGCAAGCCGTTGAGGATCACCACGACCTCGGCGACCTCGTGCACGAGCACGACCCCGGCCAGGTTGAGCACCCCGGCGATCGCGAGCGGTGGCAGCACCGTGATGATGAGCAGCGACAGCGCGATGTTCTGGTGCACGATGCGCATCCCGCGCCGGGCGTGACCGAGGGCTCGCGGCAGCAGCCGCAGGTCCTGCCCGGTGAAGGCGACGTCGGCCGACTCGACGGCGACGTCCGAGCCGCCGGCCCCCATGGCGATGCCGACCCCGGCCGCCGCGAGCGCCGGGGCGTCGTTGATGCCGTCGCCGACCATGGCGGTCACGCCGGAGCGCGACAGCGTGGCCACCGCGGCCGCCTTGTCCTGCGGGCGCAGCTCGGCGCGCACGTCGGTCACGCCGGCGCCACGGGCCACCGCGGCCGCGGTGCGCGCGTTGTCGCCGGTGAGCATCGTCGTGCCGATGCCGCGGGCGGCCAGCGCCCGGACCACCTCGGGAGCCTCAGGCCGCAGCTCGTCACGGACCCCGACGACGCCGGCCACCTCCTCGCCCCGGCGCACGACGACGACGGTCATGCCGTCCTCCTCCAGCGCGGTGACGTCGGCGGCGAGCGGGCCGGGGGCGGTCCACCGCGGGCTGCCGACCGTGACGACCTGTCCCCCGACGGTCCCCCGGATGCCGTGCCCGGCCTCCTCGACGACACCGGCCGCCGCGGGGATCCCCGGCGCGGCCCGCTGCACCGCCGCGGCCAGCGGGTGTGTGCTGTGCCGCTCGACCGCTGACGCCAGGGCGAGCACCTCGTCGGCCGCCAGCCCCGCCATCGGGACGACGCGGGCGACCACCGGCACGTTGCGGGTGAGCGTCCCGGTCTTGTCGAAGGCCACGTGCCGCACGACGCCCAGCCGCTCGAAGGCGGCGCCGCTCTTCACCACCACACCGAACCGGGTGGCCGCCCCGATGGCCGACACCACCGTGACCGGCACGGCGATCGCGATGGCGCACGGGGAGGCGGCGACGAGCACGACCAGCGCCCGGGTGACCCACAGCTGCGGGTCCCCGAGCAGCGCGCCGAGCCCCGCCACCATGACGGCCACGACGACGACGCCGGGCACCAGCGGCTTGGCGATCCGGTCCGCCAGCCGGGCCCGGTCACCCTTGCGCGCCTGCGCCTGCTCGACCAGCCGGACGATCGTGGTCAGCGAGTTGTCCGTACCGGGGGCGGTGGCCTCCACCCGCAGCACCGCACCGCCGTTCACCGACCCCGCGAGGACCTCGTCACCGGGCGCGACGTCCACCGGCACGGACTCACCGGTCACCGCGGAGGCGTCCACGACTCCGACGCCGGCCCGCACCACGCCGTCGGTCGCCACCCGCTGCCCGGCCCGCACGACGAGCACGTCCCCCGGCTGCAGGTCCACCGCCCGGACGCTCACCGTGACGCCGTCCCGCTCGACGGTGGCGGTCGCCGGGACCAGCGACAGCAGCGCCCGCAGACCGCGACGGGCGCGGTCCATCGCCTTGTCCTCCAGCGCCTCGGCGATGGAGTAGAGGAAGGCCAGCGCGGCCGCCTCCTCGACGTAGCCGAGCAGCACGGCACCGATCGCGCTGATCGTCATGAGCACCGAGATGCCGAGCTTGCCGCGCAGCAGCTTGCGCAGCGCGCGCGGGACGAAGGTGGACCCGCCGACGACCACGGAGCCCCAGGACAGCACCAGCGCCACGACGTGCGGTACACCGGCGGCCTCGCAGACCAGCCCGGCGAGCAGGAGCACGCCCGCTGCGACCGGTAGCAGGACGTCTCGATCGGCCCACCAGCGACGCGGCTCGTGGGCGTGCGCTCGCTCGGCCGGCGCGGTGCCCACCGTCGGCGTGGCGCTCATCGGCGCACCGGCCCGGGCTGGGCGGTCGCGGCACCGCGCTGCCCGGCCCGCTCGCCGGGCGCACCCTCGGACGCGCCCGGCGCGCCCCCGCGCCCGCCAGCCGCGGCACCGTGCTCGTCGCCCCCCGCCTGGCCCAGCGTGGCCTCGACCCCGAACACCGGGCACAGCGTCACGGCGTCCCCGGTGAGCCCGAGCAGCCGCTCCGCGGCGCCCAGCAGGTCGAGCACCGCCTCCGGATGGGTCAGGGAGTAGACCGACGCCCGCCCCTGAGCACGCACGTCGACGAGGCCGCAGTCCCGCAGGCAGGCCAGGTGCTTGGACACCGTCGACTGTGCGAGCCCCAGGTGCTCCACCAGGTCGATCACACGGTGCCCCCCGAGCACCAGGTGGCGCAGGATCACCAGCCGGGACGGGTCGCTGAACCCGTGGAACAGGCAGGCGGCGGCCACCATCGCGGCGCGCTCCGAACCCTCCGCCGCACCCGGCAGGGACACATCGTTCACCGGAAGCATCATCGACATGCGGCGATGCTATCGCCGCTGCCGAATGCTGCCCGCACGCCGTCCACGGCTCGGCCGGCGGCACGGCCCACCCGAGGGACCACCGCGGGGCCTACAGTCCTGGCGTGCCCTCCGCGCCCCGCGCCTCCGACCGGGCCGGCCTGCTCGCCGGCGTCGCCGCCTACGGCCTGTGGGGCGCGCTCCCGCTGTACTTCCCGCTGCTGGAGCCCGCCGGTGCGGTCGAGATCATCGCCCACCGTGTCGTCTGGTCGCTGCTGCTCTGCGCGGTGCTGCTCACGGCGACCCGCACCTGGCCGCCGCTCGTCACGACGCTGCGCTCCGCACGCACGATGGGCCTGCTCGCCGTCGCCGCGGTGCTGCTCGCCGCCAACTGGCTCATCTTCGTCTTCGGCACGCTGACCGACCGGGTGGTCGACGCTGCCCTCGGCTACTACATCAACCCGCTGGTCACGGTTGCTCTCGCCGTCCTGGTACTGCACGAGCGGCTGCGGCCGCTGCAGTGGACGGCGCTCGGGTTCGGGGCGGCCGCCGTCGTCGTCATCGCCCTGGGCTACGGCCAGGTGCCCTGGATCGCGCTCGGCCTGGCGCTGAGCTTCGCCGGGTACGCCCTGCTGAAGAACCTCGTCGGCCGCAACGTCGGCGCCGTCCCCGGGCTGGCCGCCGAGACGCTGGTGCTCACCCCCGCAGCGCTGGTCTACCTCGTCGTGCTCGGGGCGATCGGCACCGGGTCCTTCGCCACGGCCGGCGGCTGGCACGCGCTGGCGCTCGCCTCGTCCGGCGTGGTCACCGCCGTCCCGCTGCTGCTGTTCAACACGGCCGCCCGGCGCCTGCCGCTGTCCGTCGTGGGGATGCTGCAGTACATCACCCCGACGATCCAGCTGCTCCTCGGGGTGCTGGTGCTGCACGAGCACATGCCGCCGGCCCGCTGGTGGGGCTTCGCGCTGGTGTGGGCGGCGCTGCTCGTCCTTACGCTCGACGGGCTCCGCTCGGCACGCCGGCCGCGACTGCGACCCGTCACCGAGCGGCCCTGACGCGTCACCGGCCGGCGCTCCCCATCGGCCGGGCTCCGACCCGGCTCTGCTCCCCCGTCCCGGCCGCGACGCGGTCAGCCCACGTCGACCACGACGACGGTGACGTTGTCGCTGCCCCCGGCGTCGAGAGCGCCGGCGACCAGTGCGTCGGCGGCCGGCTGCGGCTCCGGCTGCGCCGCCAGCACCGCGGCGATCTGCGGGTCGGTGAGCTCGTCGGTCAGTCCGTCGGAGCACACCAGCAGCCGGTCGCCGGAGCGCACCGGCAGCATGGTGACGTCCGGCTCGACGTCCGCCGCCCCGCCCCCGAGGACACGGGTGACGACGTGCCGTCGCGGGTGGCGGTGGGCCGCCTCCGGTGGCAGCAGACCACGCTCCACGAGCTCGGCGACCTCCGAGTGGTCGCGGGTGAGCCGGGTCAGCGTGCCGTCGGCCCACCGGTACGTGCGCGAGTCACCGACGTTGACGACCAGCCAGCACGGCTCTCCGCCGCGCTCACCGAGCAGCAGGCCGGTCAACGTCGTGCCGGGCCGCCGCAGGGCAGCGCTCGGGACGGCCCGCACGGCGGCGTGCGCCCGCCGCAGCAGCTCGGCGGCCTGCGCCGCCGTCGGGGTGCTGTCCTGCGCCCCGCGTACCACCTCGACCGCCACCCGCGCTGCGACCTCACCGGCGTCGTGCCCGCCCATGCCGTCGGCCACGACGTAGACGCCACGGTCCGCGCACAGCGCGTCCTCGTTGACGGGGCGGGCACCCACGGCGGTCGCGGTGCCGACGCGCAGCACCGGCACGCTCCTCACCCGCAGGTCCCCGTCCGGCGCTCAGGAGGCCCGGTCGACCAGCGCGTCGGCGAAGGACACCAACGCGTCACGCACCGATCCGTCCGGCAGCGGGTCGAGCTCGCGCACCGCCTCGTGCGCCAGCGCCACGGCCTGCCGGCGCGTCTCGTCCACCACCGGGTGCGCCCGTAGCGCCGCCACGGCCTGGGCCAACGCCGCATCCCCGGACAGGTCGCCGTCGAGCAGGGCCAGCACGTCACGGTCGGCCGGGGTCGCCGAGCCGTCGGCCACCCTCGCCCGCAGCAGCAGCGCCGGCATGGTGGGGACCCGCTCGCGCAGGTCCGTCCCCGGCGTCTTGCCGGTGACCGCACCGTCGGAGGTCAGGTCCAGGACGTCGTCGGCGAGCTGGAAGGCCACACCGATCTTCTCCCCGAACGCCTGGACCGTGGCGACCACGGCGGGCCGGCAGCCGGCGAACATCGCCCCGAACCGGGCCGAGGTCGCGATGAGCGAAGCCGTCTTGTCCGACAGCACCTGCAGGTAGTGCGCCACGGGGTCGTCGCCGGGCCGAGGGCCGACCGTCTCGTGGAGCTGGCCGAGGCACAGCCGCTCGAACGTCGCCGCCTGGATGCGCACCGCCTCCGGACCGAGCCCCGCCACCGTGGCCGAGGCCCGGGCGAAGAGCAGGTCGCCGGTGAGGATCGCCACCGAGTTGCCCCACACCTCGTGCGCGGCCGGAGCACCCCGGCGCAGCGGCGCAGAGTCCATGACGTCGTCGTGGTACAGCGTCGCCAGGTGAGTGAGCTCGACGACCACCGCCGCATCCAGCACCTCGCGCCGTTCGCCGTCGCCGAGCTCGGCGGCCAGCAGCGTGAGCAGCGGTCGCAGCCGCTTGCCGCCCGCGTTCACCAGGTGCCGGGAGGCGTCGTCCGCGAGGGGGTCGGCGTGGGTCACCGCGTCACGCAGCCGCTCCTCCACAAGGGCGAGCCGCGCGGAGAGCCGGTCGGAGAGCACCGGGTCGGCCAGCGGGAAGGCGGTCGGGGACGTCACGGGACGAACCTACCGTCCGGGGCGACGAGGCCCGGACGGCGGACCGCCGCCGGACCGGGCGCCGGGGGTGTCACCACCCCGCGGGACGCGGCCCGAAGAGCGGTCACGGTCACGGCAGGAAGGACGCGACGTCGCCGATGAGGTCGAGCACCGGGCCGGGGACGACACCGAGCAGCACGGTGACGGCCGCACAGACGGCGATCGCCACGACGGCGAGCCCCTCGCTGCCCACCACGGTGGTCATCGTCGTCACGGGTTGCACGGCGGCGTCTGTCTCGGCCTCCGCCGTGGGACGCGCGAGCGTCGCCGTCGCCGTGCCCGCGGTCGTCCCCGCGTCGACCGGCTCCGGGTCCTCGCCCACGGCCACCTGCCCACCCGTACCCACCGGCGCCTGCGCACCCGTACCGGCCGGCGCCTGCACACCGGAGGCGACGCTCTCGTCCTCCGCCGCCGGCGTGAAGAACATCAGCACGATGATCCGCACGTAGAAGAACGCCGCCGCCGCAGAGGCCAGCACACCGACGAGCGCCAGCGGCCAGTCGCCGCCCTCGACCGCCG